>Ga0316188_10000396_pt1 | contig 18349 bp, 17 predicted proteins | sample Phiworburrow1_MG_FD_204933 | JGI IMG/M metagenome (GOLD analysis project Ga0316188, IMG submission 204933) | Coastal sediment microbial communities from Maine, United States - Phippsburg worm burrow 1 | ecosystem: Environmental > Aquatic > Marine > Coastal > Sediment | place: USA: Maine... | reverse complement strand
CGCGGCGAATGGTCGTATCGAAGTGCAGGTTCATCCACTCACAGGTCGCCGCGAGAAATCCCTCTTCAGCATGGTACATACGCTGGAACTGGTGAATGCGCTTATCGTCGAACGCGAGGATCTGCGACGTCACAACGTATTTCGCGCCTTCGAGGATTTCGCGTTGCCACGTCACATGAGATTCGACCGCAATGGTCGAACTGCTGTGTACCCTCACATATTCCTCGTTCATTCCGAACTGGCTCCAGAGCACGTCAACCGCCTGGTCGAAGGCAAGCAGGTAGTAGGCAACATTCATGTGATCGTTAATATCGATCCACTCGGGCAGGACCTCCCCGCGCATGACTTCAACTCCCTGCATGGTCACCACGTCACTCCCTAGTCAGTCTGTAGTTCATCAATATTCGCGAAGTGCGCCAGCGCTTCAGGATTAGCAAGCGCCTCGGTGTTCTTGACAGCTTCACCGTGAACGACCGAGCGCACAGCGAGTTCAACGATCTTGCCGCTCTTTGTCCGCGGTATTTCGGGCACGGCCACTATCTTGGCCGGCACATGGCGTGAAGTCGTGTTCTGCCGAATGACAGTACGGATGCGTTTCTGCAGGTCGTCGTCGAGTGCGACACCGTCGCGCAGGATAACGAACAGAACAACACGCACATCGTCCTTCCAGTTCTGGCCGACGGCGATGCTCTCGACGATCTCGTCGAGCTTCTCCACCTGCCTGTAAATTTCTGCGGTCCCAATACGCACGCCCCCGGGATTGAGGACCGCATCGGATCGACCATGAATGATCATGCCGCCGCTCTGTGTCATTTCCGCAAAGTCACCGTGTGCCCAGATGCCTGCAAAGCGCTCGAAATACGCTGCCTTGTAACGGGAGCCATCCGCATCATTCCAGAAACCAACCGGCGCGGAGGGAAATGGCTGGGTGCAAACCAGTTCACCGTGCTCGCCGATAACGGGCTGTCCATCGTCATTCCATATTTCTACGGCCATGCCGAGGCCACGGCACTGCAGCTCGCCGCGACGCACGGGCAGCACGGGGTTGCCCAGTACAAAGCAGCTCAAGATATCAGTACCGCCGGATATCGATGCCAGCTGGATATCATCACCAATAGCATCGTAAACGTAGTCGAAACTCTCGGGCGAGAGCGGCGAACCGGTCGACAGGACGGCGCGCAGCTTCGGCAGGGAAAACTCGTCTTTTGGCCGCACACCCGCTTTTTCGAGTGCCGAGATGTACTTGGCGCTGGTGCCGAAAACACTCACGTTTTCAGCCTCGGCCATTTGCCAGAGGATGCGACCGTCTTTGAAGAACGGGGAGCCATCGAACAGCACCAGCGTCGCCCCCGTAGCAAGGCCGCTAACCAGCCAGTTCCACATCATCCAGCCGCAGGTCGTGAAGTAGAACAGGCGATCCTCGGCGCTGATATCGGTATGCAGCACATGTTCCTTCAGGTGTTGCAGCAGCGTTCCACCATGACCATGCACAATGCACTTCGGCACGCCGGTCGTTCCTGAGGAATACATGATGTAGAGGGGGTGGTTGAACGCCACGGGAGTAAAAGACAGTGGTTCTCCCTCACGCCGGAAATCCGTCCAGCCGATCGCACTGTCGAGCGCCGTATCGGCCGGCACATCCGGGGCGAACGGGATTATGACTGTGCAGAGGATGCTGCCGACCGCAGCGACGATGCCTTCTACGGTCGACCGGGTGTCGCAGGTCTTGCCGTTGTAGTAGTAGCCGTTGACCGCAAACAGCACTTTGGGTTCGATCTGGCCAAAGCGATCAACAACACCATTGATGCCAAAGTCCGGCGAGCAGGACGACCAGATTGCCCCGATGCTCGCCGTTGCGAGCATCGCTATGATCGCCTCCGGACAATTAGGCAGGTAGCCACCCACACGATCGCCCTCGTTGACGCCAGCCGCTCTCAATCCTGCCGCGATAGCGGCAACCTCCTCGCGCAACTGGTCTCTGCTGAGTTCACGCCGTGCACCGTTCTCACCAAAGAAAACCAGTGCCGGCTCGTCTCCCGCGTGACGCAGCAAGTGGGCTGCATAGTTCAGCTGGCTGCCGGTGAACCAACCGGCGTCCATGATGTTGCCCGGCCGCGCCAGCGTTGCCTGGGCCGCCTTGTCGAAGCGAACGTCACAAAACTCGCAGAGTGCCTCCCAGAATGCCGGCGAATCCTTGATGGACCAGGCGTACAGGGACTCGTAGTCGTCATGCCCGGTTACCTGCATGAAACGATACATACTGGTTGCTTGTACGCGGTCCTTGCCGGGCTTCCACAGGACGGGGTTTGCAGGCATTTCTTCGCAACTTTTGTAGGCGGAACAGGAGAGCCTGCCAGTATCCATAATTACCGCCTTGTGTCCATGCCGCGCACTCGGTAATACTGGCTGTATGTCTTCCACCGTTTTGATCTCACTAATCGTCATCGCCGTGCTCGCAGTCGCCGCCTGGCTGTGGATTACACGGCGTGGCCTGCGCGCCACGCCGCCGCAGCTGAAGCCCGGCTCGCCCCTGCCGGATTTCCGGGCTACCGATGAACAGGGTGACCCGGTGCGCTCGATTGAACTGCACGGCTCACCCGCCGTGTTGTTGTTCGTTCGTGGTAACTGGTGCCCTTTTTGCAGCCGCCAGGTCAATGACCTGACACAACACTATCGCGACATTGTGGACCTGGGTGCAAGGCTGATCCTGATCACCCCCAAGCCGCTCGAAACGACGCGACGTGTTGCGGAGTTCTTTAAGGTCGAATTCGATTTCTGGCTGGACGATCAACTGGCCGTGACAAGGCAACTCGGTCTGTTACAAGAGGGTGGCGTACCGGGTGACTATGACAAGGAATACGGCGCGGACACCGTTTGGCCAACAGCGATGGTGGTCGATGCGGCGGGTATTATTCGTTACATAGAGTTATCGAAGCACATTTCGGACCGGCCCGAGCCCGACACCCTGCTGCGCGAAATCAGGAAGACGCTTAAAACCTGACGCCCACCGACTTGCACAGGAAGCGCATGAAGGGTTCGGCGGATTTGAACGATGCCTCGACCGTCTTTTGAAACTGCGGTTTCAGGCAATCCTCGATTTCGAGTGAGCGGACTGCGATAAAACTCTTACGCTTGATATCCTCGATGCACTCGTGACCCTTGTCGAAGCCGCGTGGCGGTCTCGTCAGCTGTTCCCCACCCAGTGAGAAAAGGCGGCTGAAAGCAGGATCGCCCACGGCGCGTTGCCACTCCAGTGGTTTCGCGGCGATGCGCTCACGAATGCCACGCAAAGGGTCCGAATCCGGCCGCCACATGCCGGCACCGAGAAATACTTCGTCCGGGGCGATGTGTACGTAATAACCTGGCGAATGCACGTCTTTCGCCTGTTCGTGGCGAAACTGGATACCAATGTTGGTCTTGTAGGGCAGCTTGTTCTTCGAAAAACGCGTGTCGCGATAGACGCGCATTAGCGAACCACCAACACGTGTGGGTACTGCCACGAAGCGGGGTGCAAACTCGGCCAGCGGTTCCTGCATCGAGATGATGAATCGCAGGGCAACATCGAGAACATCGTCTTCGTAGCGACTCTTGTGTTCCTTGAACCACTCGCGCTTGTTATTGGCTTTGAGCTCCTCAAGGAAGCGGATAGTGCGCGACTCGAAACAGGCGTAACGGGCCATTTCAGCGGCTCGCCTCGTCGGCTTCGAGGCGCGGACTCGTGTCGGACTCATCTTTGTCGTCGCGTCCTCTGGGGCCGACGAAATCCTTCTCGACAAGAATGTTCAGCTTCATCCCATCGACGAGGACCTGGTCACCGCCGATCGAGACCTGGTCGCTGGTTGCCCAGGCAAGCACGGCGGTCTCCGGAAGGCGAACGATGATCTCGCCCTCCGAGAAGAATGCAGCCGGGTTGACGCTCGCCGGGCTGCTTTCAAGGGAATAGCGAAGCGTTCGACCGCCCGGGAATTGCGTGCTCGCGGTGATGAGCCCCTTTTCCCGCAACGTGTCCACCTCCCCGCGCATCAGGCGGAGTCCTACGGAGTTGTCTCGGATGATCAGTTTCACAAAGGGCGCTTCCTATGTGGTCAGGCAGCAATTGAAGCAGGCAATGAGAATCAGGCACGCACACATGCTGTGCAACACTTCCGTGTCGCCCCCTGGTGCGTCGGCAGGTCTGCCCCGACGCCTGGCATTGCAGCTACATCCCGCGGCCGGATTCGTCCCGGATCGCTATTCGATTTTTTGTTATGGAGTGTTGCCGCAACAGAACGGACTAGTCCGCCATGACATTTTCTGCCTGCGGACCTTTCTGTCCCTGGGTCACTTCCATGGTGACCTTCTGTCCTTCTTTCAGGGTTTTGAATCCTTCCATCTGGATTGCGGTGTGATGCACGAATACATCCTGACCGCCTTCGCGCTCGATGAAACCAAATCCCTTGTCATCGTTGAACCACTTAACGGTTCCTTTAACTCTTTCGCCAGACATAACTACCTCTTACACAAACAATGTCGTACTAATGACGTTTCCTTTCGCCGTCCCTACTGCGACGGCAGTGCCGATGTTACTAGCAAATTTAGTGGATTTGCCTCTCTTAAGTACCCGGAAAACGGCGATAAGTTGGTGATCCCACTCTAATAATCCTGTGATTAAAGGGGTTTGCGGAAAAATCCTGGCGCGGCCCGATTTTGGGGCAAATGCGATTCTGACTCTGAAAATGTCCGGGATTGCGCAGTCTGCTTACAGTCAGGCCCGCTTCTTCACGTATCGGCCGTCGAGCTTCTCCACTGAATCACAACCGACGAGTGCCAGGGTCCGCTTCAGTTCGGCTTGCAACAAGTCCAGACCGCGTTCCACACCCGCCTGGCCACCGGCAGCGAGTGGGTACAGGTAACCGCGACCAATACTGCACGCATTCGCACCGAGCGCGAGCGCCTTGACGATATGCGTACCACGCCGAACGCCGCCATCGCAGATGATTTCCAGCCGGTCGCGCAATGCATCAGCGACAGCCGGAATGCAATCCACCGGGGCTGGTGTTCCTTCGAGCTGGCGCCCGCCATGATTCGAGAGCATGACAGCTGTGGCCCCTGAGTCAGCAGCTTTTCGACAGTCCTCTACCGTTTGCACGCCCTTGATGATCAGCGGGCCGCCCCACTCGGAGGCGAGCCACTCGACATCCTTCCAGGTCAGCGAGCGGTCAAACTGGCTATCGATGAATTCCATAACATTGGAGTCGGTAAATTTCTGAACATTCTCGCCCTGGGTGATGTTGACGAGCTCCATGTCCTTGCGAACAATCGCCCGGTAGAGCCAGCCCGGGTGCCGCAACATGCTCGGAACACTGGCGAGCGCCGGCCGCGCGGTCGCCATCATGCCGTAGACGTAGTCGCGTTCGCGGTTCCCTGCAACGGGCGTATCGACCGTCAGGCACAGTGCTGTGTAGTTGCTCGCCTTGCAGCGCTCGATGAACGCGCGCGTCATCTCGCGGTCCCGGAATACGTAGATCTGGAAGATCTTCGGGTGGTCACCGATCGCGCCGACGGCTTCAATCGTCGTGGTGCCGACCGTGGACAGGCTGTACGGCATACCAAATTTTTCGGCAGCCCTCACCACGGCTGGCTCACCCCCGGCATTAAACAACCTGGATGCGCCGGTCGGCGCGATCATTACGGGCCAGTCGATACGTTTGCCGAACAAGGTCGTTTCCATCCGGACATTGCTGACATTCGAGAGGTGTGCGGGCTGCAGTTCGTAGTCGTTAAACGCCTCAGTATTGCGGCGCAGGGACCATTCGTCGTCAGCACCACCATCCAGATAGTGAAATACCGGCGCTGGCAACTTGCGTTTCGCGATACGCCGGAAATCCATGATATTGAAACAGCGGTTTATGCCCATGGAGCTGATTATGCCGCAACACCGGCCGCCGTGCCCGATAGGAACTCGCTCCCCACGACTGGGGAAATTACCTAGTAGCCTCTAGGATATACGGTGCTTTTCGGACCGGGAAAATCGGGTAAGCTGCCTATCCATGAGAATTCAATCGAAACTCGAAGAAATCGCCAGGATACCCACCGCTCGTGTGCGGCTCAGGCGAGAATCTTCCTGACGCAAGAAGATCCGTCCGATGCGAGCGCTCGCCATCATCTCCCTGTTATTCGTCCTGGCCCTGATGTCCGTCAGTACGTACTCGCGGCTGGAAAGCGCCGGCATCGGTTGCGCCGACTGGCCCGCGTGCTACGGTCTGATCGGTGAAGCAGGAGACGCAACACCCGCCCTTGGGGGCGCGCTTGAGCGCTCGGTTGCCGGCGGCCTGCTTCTGCTCATGCTGGCGACGACCGTGGTCTCATTGCGCCAGCGACGCGATCGCCTCCTGTCATTGGTGTTGCTCGGCCTGGCCGCGTTCCTGGCCTGGCAAGGAGTCTATTCTGACGAACTGCACAGCCCTGCCGTGGTTATGGGTAAGCTTGGCGGTGGATTTGCATTGGTTGGTCTGCTCGGCTGGATGATTTTTCGCCATGCCCGGCCGCATGCGAACGCCTCCTACAAAGTCCGTCGCTGGGTCGTTGCCGCACTCCTGTTGCTGTGTATCCAGATAGTGCTTGGCGGATTGACCAGCGCCAACTTCGCGGCGACGGCCTGCACCTCCGTTCCCGACTGCGATGGATCCTGGTTGCCGGGCAGCAACCTGACGACAGCGTTCGACCTTTCTCGACAGCATGACGTCGGATCAACCGGTCTTGCGCTGGGTGGCGCCGAACGCGCTGATATTCACAAGCTGCATCGACTGGCAGCCGCTGTAACGCTGCTGACTGCATGGATAGCCGGTGGCTTAGCCCTGGCAGGCCGCATTGGCATGACGGCGGTCTTCGTCATCGCAATTGCTGCGCTTGAATTTAGTGTGGGCGTTGCTGCAATCCTCGCGGATCTACCGATCGGTATCGCCGTCGCCCATAACCTGCTGGCCGCCATCCTGCTACTCGGCCTGCTGCGTTTACATGCATTGTGCAGGAACCGACAGGCTCTTCTGTAAATGACTATTGATTTAGAACGGCGGGCACAAGACCGCACCGTCGCCTACTGGCTGCTGCTGTGCTGCGGCCTCGTGTTTATCATGGTGGTCCTCGGCGGTTTCACGCGGCTGACTGGCTCCGGCCTGTCCATGGTGAACTGGCGCCCCCTGATGGGTGTCCTGCCGCCTATGGGCGATGCCGAATGGCAGCATGTTTTTGAGATGTATCAGCAGAGCCCTGAATTCCAAAAAGTCAATTACGGCTTTGGCGTTGACGAGTTCAAGAGCATCTTCTGGCTTGAGTATCTGCACCGACTGCTCGGCCGCCTGATTGGCATCGTCTTTTTCGTGCCTTTCGTTTACTTCTTCGCCCGTGGATATATAAAGCGCAACGAGTGGGCCAGGTACCTGCTCATGTTCGTCCTCGGCGGCATGCAGGGACTGCTTGGCTGGTACATGGTCAAGAGCGGACTCGTCGATGTACCGCGTGTCAGCCAGTACCGCCTTACAGCGCACCTGGTCGCAGCCTTTACCATCTATGCCTACATGTTCTGGGTCGCGATGTCGCTGCTCTATCCACGTCCCGCGAACGCCGGCAAACACCCCTGGTATGGCAAGATGCTCGCGCTTGCCTCACTAATATCCGTCACTATCATATCGGGCGGTTTCGTCGCGGGTCTGAGGGCCGGCAAGATCTACAACACGTTTCCAATGATGGGTGACTACTGGGTCCCGCCCGGCCTTATGGCGCTGGAGCCACCCTGGCGCAATTTTTTCGATAATATGGCGACCGTACAGTTCGACCATCGCTGGCTGGCGATTACGACATTTGTACTTATCGTCGTCTTCTGGTTCAGGGCGCGCAAAGCCGACTTGCCGGCACGCGCACGACCCGCGGTAAACGCGCTGTTGCATACGGCCGTTTTGCAGGTTGCGCTTGGTATCACGACACTGCTTCTGGCAGTGCCTGTGATCCTCGGCGCAGCGCATCAGGCCGTTGCGATGCTCTTGTTTACCGTCGCCCTGTACCTTGTTCATGCATTAAGGAGAATCTGATGCAGGTTTGTTTCGACCAGGACCTCATCGTCCGATATGGCGGTCGCGGCCCACGCTACACGTCTTACCCAACCGCACTGCAATTCAATGACCAGTTGACCCAGGCTGATTACGAAGCCAAGGCGCGGGAAAGCAATGAAAGCGACGTGCCCTTGTCGCTCTACGTCCATATCCCCTTCTGCCATTCGCTGTGCTACTACTGCGGCTGCAACAAGATCGTCACTCGCAATGAAGATCGCGTTGCCCGTTACATGGAGATGCTGTATCGCGAAATTGAGATGCAGTCCAAGCTGTTTGATCGCAAACGTAAAGTCGAACAGCTGCATTTCGGCGGCGGCACACCAACCTACCTCGACAAGGAACAACTCGGCGCGCTCATGGATCATCTGCGCAATTCCTTTACGTTCGACGAGAGCGAGGAGCACGAGTTTTCGATCGAGGTCGACCCGCGTACCGTTGATGCCGAACGCATTCGTGAACTGCGGGCGCTCGGCTTCAATCGCCTGAGCCTCGGTATCCAGGACTTTTACGAACCTGTGCAAAAAGCCGTTAACCGGGCGCAGTCGCCGGAAGAAGTCCAGACGCTGGTCGACAGTGCGCGCGAAGCCGGCTTCGGTTCAATTTCGTTCGACCTGATTTACGGCCTGCCGCTGCAGACCGTTGAGACGTTTGACAGGACGCTCGACATCGCTATCGCCATGAAGCCCGATCGCCTGGCCGTCTACAACTACGCGCATCTGCCTGAGCGGTTCAAAGGCCAGCGCATGATCAATTCAGACGAGATTCCGTCCCCGGAAACGAAGCTGGATCTTTTGCACCATACGATCGACAAGCTGTGCGACGCCGGCTATATCTATATCGGTATGGACCACTTTGCGTTACCGGACGACGAACTCGTGCTGGCACGTGAGAACGGCACGCTGCAGCGTAACTTCCAGGGCTATTCGACGCACCGCCAGTGCGACCTGGTCTCACTCGGCGTCAGCGGTATCGGCGGTATCGGCAACATGTTCGCGCAGAATGCAATTTCGACGATTGAATACGAAGAGATCATCGAACGGGGCGAGTTGCCCATCAAGAAGGGCCTGCTGGTTGACGATGACGACCTGTTGCGTGCCGCCGTGATCCAGGACCTGATGTGCTACGACAGCCTGTCATACGATGACTTCGGCGCCAGGCACAATATCGACTTCCGCGAGTACTTCGAGGCGGAGATCAAGAAGCTCAAGGTGCTGGAAGACGATGACCTGATCGAACTCAGCGATGAGGGCATCAGCATCACACCAAAAGGCCGCTTGTTGCTCCGCAACATCGCGATGACGTTTGATCGGTACATCGACCTCGAGGAAAACGAACACCGGTTCTCGAAAGCCATCTGAGACGACGTAAGAGGGGCGGTCCGGAAACGGGTAGCCACGATCCGCCCACCAAGGGGCTATGACGACCGGCTGTCATTGGTCGGGCACCGGGGAATAGCATCCCCGAATCCATAGCCGAAGGCGTGTTCGGGGATGCTATTCCCCGGGGGCCCTTTGTCCTGCTGATCGTTGAATCAGCCGACTTCAGTCAACCAACCGTGCGTATCCGGTTCGAGTCCGTACTGAATGTTCTGCAGGGCTGTCTGGAGTTTTTTCCGGTTGGGCCCTGGCTGTCCGTCCCGGACCTGTATTTCCTTGCCGTTGTATACGAGCGCACCAACCGGCGACAGCGTTGCCGCCGTGCCGGAAAGGCAAGCCTCGTACGTCTTCACTTTCTCAAGAAGCTCGTCGACAGTGAATCGGCGTTCGGAGATTGTGTACCCCAGCTCCGCGCCGAGCTTCAGGATCGAATCGCGGGTCATGCCGTGCAGGAAGGTCGAGTCCAGCGACTTGGTAATGATCTCGTCGTCGCTGATCAAGAGGAAGTTCGCCGCGCCGGTTTCCTGAACATCGCCCTGGGGGCAAAACAGGACCTGGTCGACGCCGTATTTTTCTTTTGCGTCCAGCGTCGGGCCAAGCGCGGCAGCGTAGTTACCGCCGGTCTTTGTGCTGCCCAGTTGCTCCGTAGTACGGGCCTTCTTGTCTTCCACCAGCAGTTTCAACGCTGCGGCACCGCCAGCAAAATAATCACCAACCGGCGAGCACAGCACAAACAGCGTGGCTTCCGGGGATGGTGCTGCCGCAGCACCGATGTTCTGGTAAGTCCCAATCAGCGTAGGGCGAAGATAAAGCGAGGCCGGCGGCTCCGGTATGTCGGCGAGGTTCTTATGTACGACATCGACGACCATGCCGGCCAACAAATCCGCGTCGGGAACCGGCAACCGCAGCGACCTGGCGCTGCGCTGCATTCTCGCCACATGGTCGTGCAAACGGAAAATGCGGCCTTTGCCATCACTCCATCGATAGGCCTTGAAACCTTCGAAGCAGGTGCTCGCATAGTGAAATACGTGAGCTGCCGGGTGCATGGGCAGGGGGGCCAGTGGTTCGATCGACGGCGCGCTCCACGCGCCATCAGCGTATGTTGCGATCGCGATGTAATCGCAAAATTCTGTGCCAAAAGGCTTCATGGTGACGGTTTTCCGAATGAATCCGAGGGCGCTACTTTGCCACCAATGGATGCTCATTTGCCAGCAGGGATTGCACGTATTTGGCCACTATCGGCTACCGATTTAGTGGTAGCTAGAAGCTCGGTGGCGAGCAGGCGGATATCAGTTCGCAGGGCTCATTCCCGATGTTCCGGAACTGGTGCGGCAGGCTGCTTTTGAAGTAGTAAGCATCGCCCTGACCCAGCACTGCGACTTCATCGCCAACAGTCACTTCCAGGCGACCGCTGAGAATGATCCCGCACTCCTCACCCTCGTGCGTGAGTTCATGGCGACCGGTTCCGGCGCCCGGCTGATAGCACTCTTTAAGCAGCTGAATGGATTTGTCCGCCAGTGTGGCACCCACCTGCCGATACGACACGCCGCCTTCCGCGATCTCAATCAACTCACCAGAGCGAAAAAAGAGTCGCCTCTGCGGCTGCTGATCGTCGGCAAAGAAGGCACCGAGACTTATGGGAATACCGTCAAGGACTTTCTTCAGCATGCTCACCGTCGGATTTATCTTGCCCGCTTCAACCTGCGAGATCGTGGCGTTGGCCACGCCGGACTGGCGCGCGAGTTGCCGCTGCGAGATTCCCTGTTGCTCACGGATCCGTCGCAGACGACCGCCAATGTCCTGGTCCATACACGTCTCCTGCACAAAGTGTTTATCTTACTGAACATTTTGAATTCAGATCTTAAACAAATCAATAGCTTAAGTATTTACATCTAACGGATTGTTTAACATCAGGCATCGAGCGTAAACTGCAGTCCGTCCTATTTGACCAGCCCGGAGACGCATTTCATGAATGCCGCCGTCGAAAATTCTTACTGGATGCCGTTCACGGCTAACCGCGATTTCAACCAGCAGCCTCGCGTCATCTCAGGGGCCTCAGGACATTGGTACACGACCGATGATGGCACGCGCCTGTATGACACGTTCTCCGGCCTTTGGACCTCAGGTGTTGGCCATTGCCACCCGAAAATCGTTGAGGCCGTGCAGCAGCAGGTTGCGAAGCTCGATTACTGCATGGGTTTCCAGGTAACGAACGACAAGGCACTGCAACTCGCCGAACGCGTCACCAGCATGGCGCCCGAGGGTATAAATCACTGCTTCTTTACGAACTCCGGCTCGGAATCGGTCGACACGGCACTGAAAATTGCGCTGGGCTATCACCGCGCCCGCGGCGAGGGTCATCGCACCCGCCTTATTGGCCGCGAGAAGGGTTACCACGGCGTGAACTTTGGTGGCATGTCCGTCGGGGGCATTGTGCCCAACCGCAAGGTCTTCAGCGCAGCACTGATTCCGGGTGTCGATCATCTCCGGCACACGCTCGACATAGAGCGCAATGCGTTTTCACGCGGTCTTCCCAAGCATGGCGTTGAACTGGCTGACGATCTCGCACGACTGTGTGCGCTACACGATGGCAGCAATATTGCCGCCGTCATCGTCGAACCCGTGGCCGGATCGGCCGGCGTTATTCCACCGCCCGCCGGCTACCTTGAGCGGCTGCGTGAGATCTGCAACGAGCACGGCATCCTTCTGATCTTCGACGAAGTGATCGCCGCGTTCGGACGACTCGGCCATGGATTCGGCGCACAACGCTTTGGCGTCACACCGGACATCATCACGACAGCCAAGGGCCTGACCAACGGTGTCATCCCGATGGGTGCGGTGCTCGTTCGCGACACCATCTACAATGCATTCATGCAGGGCCCGGCGCACATGATTGAACTGTTCCACGGCTACACCTACTCGGGTCACCCGGTCGCGGCTGCAGCAGGGCTCGCAACGATGGATGTATATGACGACGAGGGTACGTTCGAACAGTCGCAGGCACTCGAGACGCATTTCGAAGACCTGCTGCACTCATTCGCCGACCACAAACACGTCATTGACGTACGTAACTTCGGCCTGATGGGCTCCATCGAGATGGCGCCACGAGCTGGCGCGGTTGGCGCGCGTGGTGCTGAAGCGCACAAGAAGTGCTTCTGGGACGAGAACATCGTCGTCCGTGCCGGCATGGACACACTGCAGTTCTCCCCTTTCCTCAATTCGGACCCCGATGAAATGACGCAGTCATTTGAAGCCGTCCGCCGCGTAATGGATACCCTGGAATGAGCAACATAATTGGACACTTCATCAACGGCGCGGACGTCGCTGATGACAATCGCCCCGCCCCGGTCTACAACCCCGCCACTGGTGAACTTGCGCGGCACGTCGCCATGGCATCGAAACCCACCGTTGAGGACGCGATTGCAGCAGCCCAAGCTGCCTTTCCGGCCTGGCGTGACACCCCGCCTGCGAAGCGCGCGCGGATCATGTTCCGCTTCAAGCAGCTGCTTGAAGAAAATGCCGACGAGATTGCGGCGGCTATTACCGCCGAGCATGGCAAAGTCTTCGACGATGCCATGGGGGAGTTCGGTCGCGGTGTCGAGGTGGTTGACTACGCCTGCGGCATTCCCGAACTGCTTAAAGGCGAGTATTCCCGCAACGTAGGGCCCGGGATCGACAGCTGGTCAGACTTCCAGCCGCTTGGTGTCGTGGCCGGCATCACGCCGTTCAATTTCCCTGCCATGGTTCCGATGTGGATGTACCCGATGGCTATTGCCTGCGGCAACACCTTCGTCCTGAAGCCGTCGGAGAAGGATCCGACCGCACCGATGATCGTCGCTCGCCTGTTCAAGGAAGCCGGTTTGCCCGACGGCGTCTTCAACCTGGTCAACGGCGACAAGGAAGCTGTCGATACCTTGCTTAACGATGAGCGCGTACAGGCCATCAGCTTTGTTGGCTCAACGCCGATCGCCGAGTACATCTATTCAACCGGCACAGCAAATGGCAAGCGCGTGCAGGCGCTTGGCGGTGCCAAGAACCACGCAATAGTGATGCCGGATGCGGACATCGATAACGCTGTCAGCGCCCTGATGGGTGCGGCATTTGGCTCCTGCGGCGAACGATGCATGGCGATTTCGGTGGCTGTCTGCGTGGGTGAAGAAACTGCCGACACAGTAGTAGCGAAGCTGAAAGCCGAAATCGACGAACTCAAGGTAGGCCCGGGCACTGATGTCTCGAACCACATGGGTCCGCTCATCACCCAACCGCATTTCGAAAAAGTGAAAGGCTACGTCGACCTCGGTGTCGACGAGGGCGCTGATCTGGTTGCCGATGGACGCGGCCTGGTCGTTGACGGGTATGAGAAAGGCTTCTTCCTCGGCCCCTGCCTGTTCGATAACGTCACGGCTGACATGCGCATCTACCAGGAAGAAATATTCGGCCCGGTACTGTGCGTTGTGCGCGCCGAGTCGGAGGAGCAGGCCATGCAACTGATCGACGATCATGAGTACGGTAACGGCACCTGTATCTTTACTCGTGACGGCGAAGCGGCTCGCTATTTCGCGGACAATATCAAGGTCGGTATGGTCGGTATCAACGTGCCATTGCCCGTCCCGGTCGCCTATCACAGCTTCGGCGGCTGGAAACGCTCGCTGTTTGGCGACCTGTACGCCTATGGCCCCGACAGCGTTCGCTTCTACACGCGCCGTAAGACAATTACACAGCGCTGGCCGTCCGGTGGCGTCCGCGAAAAGGCGCAGTTCGCGTTCCCGGGGCGCCAATAGGGCAATCTGAGCTACAATCGCTGTCCCATATATGCGGAGACAGCGATGAGAATTGCCCTTTTGTTAGTGTTGGCCATGGCGCAAGTTGCAGTGGCCGAAGAATCGACGAACCCATTCGCGGCGGTTGAAGTCGCGCCTGGCATCTATCAGATCGGTAACACCAACGAGGGCTTTGCGCTTAACGTACCCGACGATTTTATAGGCGGTGGCGTCGGCCTGCTGGTCGGTGACGAATACGTGGTCCTGATCGACGACGTGCTGGAAACGACGGCGCCGGCCCTGGTGGCCAAGGCTGAGGAAATCGCCGGGCGGCCTATCGATTTCGTCATCAACACACATGCACATGGTGATCATGTCGGTGGCAACGTCTACGTCACCGAGAAGGGTGCGATTGTTGTCTCTCACGACCAGCTACGCGCACGCATGAAAGACAACGAGCAGCTCAACTCAGGCCCCGGGGCACTGCCCGTCATTACGTTCTCCGACAAAATGACGTTCCATGTGAACGGTGAAGAGGCCGTTGCCATTCACATACCCAACGCACATACGGATGGTGACGCTATCATTCATTTCGTCAACGCCAATGTAATTGCGGCTGGCGACCTGAGCTTCCGCGGGCTGTTTCCGTTTATTGATCTCGACAGCGGCGGCTCCGTCGCTGGCTACATGGCCGGCATGCAGCGCCTGATCGACATGGCCGATGCCGACACAAAGTTTCTTACGGGTCACGGTGACGTGGCCACACGCGCCGGGCTCGAGCAGGACCTGGCCATGCTGAAGGACGCCGAGGCGCGGGTGAAAGCCCTTATAGACAAGGGAATGAGTGCCGAGGAAGTATTGGCCGCCAATCCCCTGTCCGTTTACCATGATGACTACAGCTGGTTCTTCATCACCACTGAGCGCATGACACAGACGTTTATTCGCTCACTGACCGAGAAATAAGGCAACAACATGGACAACAAACAAGCCACCGATTTCGTCAGCACGATGTGGGATGACTCGATCATTCCCGAGATTTCCGAGTACATCAAAGTCCCCAACAAGTCACCGCACTTCGATCCCGATTGGGAGGAGCACGGTCACATGGAGACTGCAGTCGCCATGCTCGAGGCCTGGTGCAAAACCCAACCGATCAAGGACATGACGATCGAAGTCGTGCGGATCGAGGGCCGTACGCCGCTATTGTTTATCGATATCCCCGGGCAGTCCGATGAAGTCGTGCTGCTCTATGGTCACTATGACAAACAACCCGAGTTCAGTGGCTGGGATGACGACCTCGACCCGTGGACGCCCGTCATCAAGGACGGCAAACTCTACGGCCGCGGCGGTGCCGATGACGGCTATGCGACCTTCGGTTCGCTAACGGCCATTCGCGCCCTGCAGGAACAGGGCATCCCGCATGCTCACTGTGTCGTGCTCGTGGAAGGCTGTGAAGAGAGTGGCAGCTTTGACCTGCCCTACTACATCGACCTGCTGGAAGATCGCATCGGCTCGCCCGATCTCGTCGTTTGCCTCGATGCCGAGTGCGGCAATTACGACCAGCTCTGGTGCACGACGTCACTGCGCGGCAACCTCACCGGTACGCTGCGCGTTGACTCGCTGACCGAAGGCGTGCACTCCGGTACCGCCAGCGGCGTCGTACCGTCGAGTTTCCGCGTAGCACGGCAACTACTCAGCCGCATCGAAGACGAGGACAGCGGTCAGATCAAGACCGCAGCACTGCATGCCGACATTCCTGCGCAACGACTGGAGCAGGCGAAGCATGCAGCCGAGACACTGCAGGAACTGGTTTACGAGAAATTTCCCTGGGCCGTTGACGACCCGCAGCCGGCCGAGTCGCATACAGAACTGCTGCTCAACAATACGTGGCGACCGACGCTGGCCGTGACCGGCCAGAAGGGCATGCCGGAACTCGTGAACGCCGGCAACGTGCTGCTGCCTTACACCGTTCTGAAGCTGTCGTTCCGCCTGCCGCCAACCGTCAATGCCGAGGACGCGGCCGTTGCGGTAAAAGAGGTACTTGAGGCCGATACGCCGCCACTGGTGAAGGTCGAATTTGACGCCGACTCGAGCATGGCGGGCTGGAATGCGCCGGAAATCGCGCCCTGGCTTGAAGCGTCGATGCAAAAAGCATCCAATGCTTTCTTCAGCAAGCCGTCGATGTACATGGGCACAGGCGGAACGATCCCGTTCATGGGCATGCTGGGTGAGCGCTTTCCCAAAGCACAGTTCCTGATCACCGGACTACTGGGACCGAAGTCGAACGCGCACGGACCCAATGAGTTCCTGCATATCGAGACGGGCAAGCGGCTGACCTGCTGTGTTGCGCAGGTCCTGGAGGATCACTTCCAGCGTTAGAGGTCGTAAAGCTTCAGGTTGCCATCTGGCCGCAGGATGTAACGAGTCGGGCCCAGGGCCGGCTCGTCCAGCCCGTCCGCCTTGACGACGTCACCCCCGCCCCAGGAGCCGGCATACGCAGCGACGCGGCTCGAAAGGCTACGGCCTCGCACCAGCACCAGTGGGCGCTTGCCCGCCCAAAGCCGGGTGTTGTGGACCAGCAGGTAAAAGCGGTAGGCCAGTAGCGGCAATAGGACGAATCGCGCCACAACACTGCGAGAATCGTCGAGCAAGTCCTTCGGGTCATCCTGGCTGCGGCAGGCATACCAGGTCGATTCACGGATGGATTCATTGTCCAGGAGACGGACCTGCGGCAGCGCCTGCCGGCGCTGTTCATCGCTGCCAACCACCACGATCACATGCCGCATGTCAGGATCTGCTGTAGGTCAGCGCCGTGATTTGCTCGGAGATCAGGCCGATCAGGAAAACGATGACCGACGCGCTGAGCAGCAACATGCTCATGTTCGTGAACCGCCCCGTCGTCAAAAAAGTGTAGACGTACCAGCCCAGACCCGTCGCAAAGAAACCGGCGCTAATCGGCAGGAAAATCTTCAGTGGCGAGTACAGGGTCGCAATCTTGAATATGATAACCATGAACCGCACGCCGTCCCGGATCGGCCGGATATGACTCTTGCCGATGCGCTTGGCGACTGGGATCGGTTCAAAGCGAATCGGGTAGCCTGCCCGCAAAAAGGCCATGGTGATCGTCGTCGGGTAGGAAAATCCGTTCGGAAGCAGGTAAAGAAACTGCCGGAACAGCGTCGCCCTGACCACGCGGAAACCCGATGTCAGGTCCGGGATACGGCGACCGGTCAGCCAGGATGCAACAACGTTGTAAATGCCGTTCGCATAGAGGCGGCCGACATTCGCGTGGGAACCGGAGTCACGGGCACCGATCACCATGTCGTAGCCCTCTTCGAGCTTCTGCAGCAGCGGCGCAAACTCACCGGCACTATGCTGGCCGTCACCATCCATGAACGCAATGATGTCGCCGGTCGCGGCACGCGCGCCCGCTTTCACGGCAGCGCCATTGCCCAGGCTTTCCGGATGTCGGACCACTGTGGCACCGGCCTTTTTCGCAACCGCACCGGTATCGTCGTCGGATCCATCATCGACCACGATGATCTCGGCATCGGGATATGCTTCCCGGGCGCCGGCAACGGCAGCACCAATGGCGCCCGCCTCGTTCTTGGCAGGGATGACTATCGAAAAAGAACTCATAGGCAATACCCAGGCTAGGAGGCGAACATGATCATGACGCCGGCGGCCACGGCTGAACCAATAACGCCGGCGACATTGGGGCCCATTGCATGCATCAGGAGGATGTTATGCGGATTCGCTTCAAGCCCGACCTTGTTGGCGACCCGGGCAGCCATCGGTACCGCGGAAACACCTGCCGCACCGATCAGTGGATTGATTGGCTGTTTCGACAGTCTGTTCATCAACTTGCCCATAAGTACGCCACTCGCGGTGCCGATCGCAAAAGCGACCATGCCAAGCACGAGGATGCCGAGCGTACTCATGACGAGGAATTGTTCGGCACTCAGTTTGGAGCCGACCGCAAGACCCAGGAAAATGGTGACGATGTTGATCAACGAGTTCTGGGTTGTATTCGAAAGGCGATCCACCACGCCACATTCCCGCATCAGGTTGCCGAAGGCGAGCATGCCGAGCAGCGGTGCCGCCGTCGGCAATAACAGCCCTACCA
>Ga0316188_10000395_pt1 | contig 18353 bp, 17 predicted proteins | sample Phiworburrow1_MG_FD_204933 | JGI IMG/M metagenome (GOLD analysis project Ga0316188, IMG submission 204933) | Coastal sediment microbial communities from Maine, United States - Phippsburg worm burrow 1 | ecosystem: Environmental > Aquatic > Marine > Coastal > Sediment | place: USA: Maine... | reverse complement strand
ACAAGAGGCTCGTGCCCGCCACAGGAGCCTGAGCGGCGGGCAGCGGCGGTGCGGCAGTGCGGCAGTGCGGCGTCGATGCGGCGTCGATGCGGCGTTTCCAGTCGCGCCCCGGGGTTCGCGGGCGGGGCCTGTCGCTTGCGCAAAGCCCTCGCCACCGGGAAACTGTCGCACCGATTTGCGAGGACGTCGGCCCGGCGTCCACCGAATCCTGGAGATCCGATGCAACTGTTCGATCAGGACACAGCGATCGTCACCGGCGCCGGCAACGGCATCGGCCGCGCGATCGCGCTCGCACTGGTGCGGGAGGGCGTGCCAACGGTGTTCGCCGACGTGAAGCGCGAGACGGTGCACGACGCGGTGGCCGAGGCGCGGGGCGCCCCGGCCGCCGCGGTCGCATGGGTCGGCGATCTTGCGGAGCCCGCCGAGCGCGAGCGCCTGCTCATCGACGCGCACGCCGCGCTGGGCCGGGTGACGATGTTCGTGCACAGCGCTTCGCCGCCGCGCCACGAGCGCGACCACCTGTTCGCGGTCGACGACGCGACCTGGCAGAAGATGCGCGCGGTGAACCTCGACGCCGCCTTCCACCTCGGCCGCGAGCTCGCGCGCCGGATGATCGCGCAGCGTATCCCGGGGCGCATGCTGATGCTCACCTCGCTGCACACCGACACGCCGCGCAACCTGCCGCACTACAGCACCTCGAAGGCCGCGATGGCCATGCTGGTCAAGGAGTTCGCCAAGGGGCTGGGGCGCTACGGCATCCGTGTCAACGCGATGGTGCCCGGCGCGATCGCGGCTGGCGGCTTCGTCGCGAGCCCGGAACTCGCCCGGCACATCCCGTTGGGCAGGCTCGGTCGGGCGGAAGACCTGGCGCCGATGGCGCTCGCGGTGCTCTCGAACCGAATCGGCGCCTATGTGACCGGCACGAGCATCGTGGTCGACGGCGGCCTCGCGCTGACCAACTGGTTCGATCCGCCCGAGTTCGATGATGCCGGTTGAGTTCCGGCACGGGACGCGCGCCGCGGCGCGGTGCCTGGCCGTCGCCTTGCGCGTGGTGTCGACCGTCGTGCCGCTCTTCTTCGGTCCCGAAGCGCTCGCCGCCGGCGATGCCGCAGCAACGGCCGGCCCGAGCGCCACGACCGGAGCGTCCGCCGCAGTCGCCGGGCCCGACGGTCTCCCGGGCTTCGATCTGCAGGGGCACCGCGGCACCCGCGGCCTGGCCCCGGAGAACACGGTCGCGGCTTTCCGCAGGGCGATCGACATCGGCGTCACGACGCTGGAGACCGACCTCGCGATGACCCGCGACGGCGTGCTGGTGCTTTCGCACGACCCCTTTCTCAACCCCGACCTCGCGCGCGGCCCTGACGGCAGGTGGCTCGCGCAGCGCGGCCCGGCGATCCGCTCGTTGACGCTCGACGAATTGCGCGGCTTCGACGTCGGGCGGCTCAACCCGGAGAGTCGTTACGGTTCCCAGTGGCGTGAGCAGCAGCCCGCGGACGGCGAGCGCATTCCGACGCTGGCGCAGCTCTTCGCGCTGGTGCGCGCCAGCGCATCGCACCCGCGGCTCAATCTCGAGACCAAGATCACGCCGACGAGCGGCGAGGACGCGCCCGACCCGGCGAGCTTCGCGCGCGCGGCGGTGGACGCGGTGCGCGCGGCGGGATTCGCGGATCGCGTGACGATCCAGTCCTTCGATTGGCGCACGCTGGTCGAAGTCGGGCGCATCGCCCCGGAGATCCCGAGGTCCTGCCTGACCATCGAGTCGTCGAGCATGAACACGGTGCGGGTCGGCGCCGACGGTGCTTCGCCGTGGCACGCCGGGCTGCGATCGGCCGACCACGGCGGTGCCATCCCGCGGCTCGCGCGCGCCGCGGGCTGCACCACCTGGTCCATGTTCTGGCGCAACCTGAGTCCCGAACTGGTCGCGCAGGCGCACTCGCTCGGCCTGAAGGTGCTGCCCTGGACGGTGAACGATCCGGCCGACATGCGCCGACTGATCGACTGGGGCGTCGACGGCATCATCACCGACTACCCTGACCGGCTGCGCGCGCTGCTCGTCGAAATGGGCCGGCCGGTGCCCGCTGCGCGCTGACGCGCGGGGCTACCAGCCCCAGAGCAGACTGCGCGACACCCAGCCCGTCAACCCGCCCTCGTTGCGGATCTTCGCCCAGCCCCCGCGGTTCTCCAGGGTGCGCAGCACCTCTCCGTACTCGGCCTTGCCGACGATGCGGTTGCGCGTGCCGGGGCCGCTGCGGATATTCGCTACCTGCGACTTGACGATCATGTGCGGCGTGCGCCCGGTCATCGGCCGATAGACCCACCCCTGGTCGTTCTCGAAATCCCTGACCTTCAGCCAGTTGCCCTGGCGCGCGACGACCTGCAGCGGGTAACCGCGCGCGAGCACCCAGACGACCTCGTGATCGGTGCCCGCGCCGCTGCGCATGTTGAGTTCGGCCCGGTTGACACTGACCATCTCTCTCGCCTGTGCCAGCGGATTCAGAAGAAGCAGGAAAAGCGCGAGAAGCAGGGTGGGCAGTGTGCGTGATCCGGTCATCGTGTCCCTTCGTTCAGGTGCAGCGGTGGAGAACTCCCTCGGCGGAAGCGGGTTGAAGGGGGATTCTATTGCCTCACGCCCCGGTGTCCAGCCGCAGGGGGAGACGAAAGCGGTGGTCGGCCAGTCGGCCGTCTCGCCGTACGTCCTGCCGGAACGGTCCATCAGCGACGCGTTCACGCTGCGCACGCGCCCGGCCGCGTGTATCTTGACGCCATGTCCATGATGCGTCGCCTGGTTCCTCTGCTCGTGCTGTTGGCCGTGGTCGGCTGCGCCTGGTTCGCGCCGCTCGACGAGGCGGCCGGGCCGCAGGTCGAGTCGGGCCTGAAGCGGGCGCTGGCCAGTTTCGCCGCGGCGCGCGCGTTGAATGCACTGATCTCGGTCGCGCAGGGCACCGAAGTCGCTGTGGAGCCCGGCGGGGTCGGCGTGACCCTGACGCCAGGGCAGGCGCTCGATCCGATCAACGATCTGGTCGAGCAGTTCGCCACGCTGATGCTTTCGGCGAGCGTCGCGTTCGGCGTGCAACTGGCGCTGCTCAAGGCCGGCGCCTACTGGGGCGTGTCGCTGCTGCTGTCGGCGGCCGCGCTCGCCTGGGGCTGGACCCGTTGGTGGGGCGGCACACCGCACGGCGGGCTGACGCGCCTGCTGGTCGTGCTGCTGCTGGTGCGATTCGCGGTGCCGCTGGCGACGCTCGGCAGCGACGCCGCCTTCCGGCTCTTTCTGGCGCAGGACTACGCGGCCGCGCAGGCCGGCATCGAGCAGTCGGCGACGCGGCTGCCGGGGCTCGAAGCCGCGAAGCCCACGGGCGGTGGGCAGGAGACGATGGTCGAGCGTTTCAGCCGCTGGTGGGCGCAGGGTTCCGGCGTCGACGACCGCGTCGAGCGGCTGAAGCAGGTCGTCGAGGGCACGGTGGAGCAGATCGTCAAGGTGATCGTCGTGTTCCTGCTGCAGACAATCGTCGTTCCGCTGCTGCTGCTCTGGGCCCTGGTCGGCGCGGGCCGGATGATGATCGGCACCGCCGACGGGCGATCCGCGGGTCGCACGACCTCGAGCGGGCGTTCAATCCCCTGACGCGCGCGGCTCGCGGCGATGGCGCGCCGCACCAATAGAGCGACGACTCTAATTTCCCGCGAATGTCACGCTTCTCGTTTGACAAGCGCTCGCCGGACAGAAATAGTACGACCGTTCGCAAATCAAGGAAGCAGATGCGCAAAGGGGAACAGACCCGCGCGGCAATCGTTGGCGCCGCGCTCGAACTCGCGTCGCGTGGGGGGCTGGAAGGGCTGACCATCGGCACGCTGGCCGAGCGCATGCAGATGTCCAAGAGCGGCGTGTTCGCGCACTTCGGCTCGCGCGAGGACCTGCAGATCGCGGTGCTCAAGGCGTACGAGCGGCGTTTCGTCGACGACATCCTGGTGCCGAGCCTGAAAGAAAAGCGCGGATTGCCTCGTTTGCGGGCGATCTTCGAGCGCTGGCTCGACCGCACCGCGATCGAGGCGGCGCAGGGTTGCATCTGGGTCTCCGGCGCGACCGAGTACGACGACCGCCCGGGCGCGGTTCGCGACGAGCTCGTCGCGATGGTGCGCTCCTGGCAGCGCGAGCTTTCCCGTGCGATCCAGCAGGCGATCGACACCGGCGATCTGCGCGCCGACACCGACGCGGCCGAATTCGTGTTCGAGCTGTACGGCGTGATCCTGGTGCTGCACCACGATGCGCGGCTGCTCGACAGCCCCGACGCGTTCGCGCGGGCGCGGCGCGCGTTCGATCGGCTTCTCGAAAGCTACCGCGGGGCCAGGCGCGGGCGCGCCACCGTCGTCGCGCGAGCGGCAAGAGGTGCCGCCGGGAAATCGCATGAACGTTCGAAATCGCACGAACGTTCGGTCTCCTGAATCCAGTCAATCAGCCAATCAAACCGAAGGACCGAGAAATGGCCCAGTACATCCCCCCGCTTCGCGACATGCAGTTCGTGCTGCACGAACTGCTTGAAGCGGACAAGCAGTACCAGCAAATCCCGCGTCACCAGGAGGTGTCGCGCGAGCTGATCGACCAGGTTCTCGAGGAGGGCGGCAAATTCTGCGCCGAGGTCCTGCACCCGCTGAACCGCAGCGGCGACGAGGAAGGCTGCACGCTCATGGCTGACGGTGTCGTGAAGACGCCGGCGGGCTTCAAGGAGGCCTGGCAGCAGTTCACCGCCGCGGGCTGGCCCGCATTGTCCTGCGAGCCGGATTTCGGCGGCCAGGGGCTGCCGCACACGACCCAGACCGCGTTCCAGGAGATGATGAACGCATCGAACCAGTCGTGGACGATGTACCCCGGGCTCACGCACGGCGCCTACCAGGCGCTGCTCGCGCACGGCACGCCCGAGCAGAAGGCGCTCTATCTTCCCAAGCTGATCTCCGGAGAGTGGATGGGCACGATGTGCCTGACCGAGGCCCACTGCGGCACCGACCTGGGCATGCTGCGCAGTCGCGCCGAGCCGCAGGCAGACGGCAGCTACCGGATCTCGGGAACCAAGATCTTCATCTCGTCGGGCGAGCACGACATGAGCGCAAACATCGTGCACCTGGTGCTCGCGCGGCTGCCCGACGCGCCGGCCGGCACCAAGGGGATCTCGCTGTTCATCGTGCCCAAGTTCGTCCCGGCCGCCGACGGCACGCCGGGCGAGCGCAACGCGGTCATGTGCACGCGGCTCGAGAACAAGATGGGCATTCACGCGAACGCCACCTGCGAGATGCAGTTCGAAGGCGCCACCGGCTGGCTGGTCGGCGCGCCCAACAAGGGCCTGAACGCGATGTTCGTGATGATGAACGGTGCCCGCCTCGGCGTTGGCATGCAGTCGCTCGGCCTGATGGAGGCGGCCTATCAGAGCTCGGCCGCCTACGCCAAGGAACGCCTGCAGGCCCGTTCGCTGTCCGGGCCGAAGGCGCCGGACAAGCCCGCCGACCCGATCATCGTGCATCCCGATGTGCGTCGCATGCTGCTCACGCAGCGCGCCTGGCTCGAGGGCAGCCGCGCGATGGCGTTCTGGACGGCGCTGATGATCGATCAGTACGAGCACCATCCGGACGAGGAAGTGCGCAAGGACAGCGCGGATCTGGTCACGCTGCTCACACCGATCGTCAAGGCGTTCAACACCGACAACGGGTTCCAGTGCGCGGTGCTCGCGCAGCAGGTCTTCGGGGGCAGCGGCTACATCCGCGAGACCGGCATCGAGCAGTACGTGCGCGACGCGCGGATCAACATGATCTACGAGGGCACCAACACGATCCAGTCGCTCGACCTGCTGGGCCGCAAGGTGCTCGGCGACAACGGCGCGAAGCTGCGCAAGCTCGGCAATCTCGTCAAGGCGTTCGTCGAGGCCGAGGGCACGAACGAGGCGATGGCCGAATTCGTCAATCCGCTCGCCGAGCTCGCCGGCAAGATCGAGAAGCTGACGATGGAAATCGGGATGAAGGCCTTCCAGAACCAGGACGAGGCGGGCGCGGCGGCGGTGGATTACCTGCGCATCATCGGACACCTGGTGCTGTCCTACCTCTGGGCGCGGATGGCGAAGATCGCGCTGGAAAAGGCGGACGCCGACGACTTCTATCGCGCCAAGCTGTCAGTTGCACGCTTTTACTTCGCCAAATTGCAGCCGGAAACGGCCGCGCTGATCCGTACGGCGCGCGCCGGCGCCGCGACGCTGATGGAGCTCGACGAGGCGCTGTTCTGAAGTCGGGACTGAACGGCCGGCACGGCCGGGGAGAACGCATCATGGAACTGGCAATCAATACCGGATCGAACCAACGCGTCACGATGAATGACGGCGTCGGGACGATGTCTCGCGGCACGGCGAGCGAGCGCACCGGCAGTGCGCCCGGCAGCGGTGCGCGCAACGCCGCCGGCCGGCTTGCGCGCGCCGGACTGCTCGCCGCTGGCGCACTGTGCGCCTCGCTCGCGTTCGCGCAGGGCGCGAGTTCGCCGATCGGGCTGTGGAAGAGCGTCGACGACGAGACCGGCAAGGCGAAGTCGCTGATCCGCATCGTGGAGAAGGACGGCCTGGTCGTCGGTCGCGTGGAGAAGATCCTGACCGACAAGACCGACGCGAAGTGCGACAAGTGCACCGACGACCGCAAGGACAAGCCGGTGCAGGGCATGACGATCATCAGCGGCATGAAGAAGGACGGCGACGGCTGGGGTGGCGGAGAGATCCTCGATCCGAACAACGGCAAGGTCTACCGCAGCCAGATGAAGCTCGTCGAAGAGGGCAGGAAGCTCGAGGTGCGCGGCTACATCGGCGTGCCGATGCTCGGTCGCACGCAGACATGGATCAGGGAGGAATGAACTTGGCCAATTTCATCGTCAGGAAGGTCGCGGTGCTGGGCGCGGGCGTCATGGGCGCCCAGATCGCCGCGCACCTGGTCAACGCGAAGGTCGACGTGCTGCTGTTCGACCTGCCCGCGAAGGACGGTCCGAAGAACGCGATCGCGATCAAGGCGATCGAGGGACTGAAGAAGCTGAACCCGGCCCCGCTGGGCCATCCGGACCTCGCGGCATTCATCCGGCCCGCCAATTACGAGGAAGACCTCGAGCGGCTGCGCGACTGCGACCTGGTGATCGAGGCGATCGCCGAGCGGATGGACTGGAAGCACGACCTGTATCGGAAGGTCGCGCCCTTCGTGCGCGCCGATGCGATCTTCGCGACCAACACGTCGGGGCTGTCGATCGGCACGCTGGCCGAAGGCGTCGACGCGGCGCTTGCGCCACGTTTTTGCGGCGTGCACTTCTTCAACCCGCCCCGGTACATGCACCTGGTCGAGCTGATCGCCACGCCGGCGACCGGGCCCGAGGTCCTGGACCGGCTCGAGACCTTCCTGACCACGACGCTGGGCAAGGGGTGCGTGCGCGCCAAGGACACGCCGAACTTCATCGCGAACCGGGTCGGCACCTTCGGCATGTTCGCCACCGTCGCAGAGGCGGCGAAGTTCGGGCTGAGCTACGACGTGGTCGACGACCTGACCGGCGCCAAGATGGGCCGCGCCAAGTCGGGCACTTTCCGCACCGCCGACATCGTCGGGCTGGACACCATCGGCCACGTGATGAAGACGATGCAGGACACCCTGCGCGACGATCCGTTCGCCGCGCTCTACGCGACGCCGCCGGACTTCGCGACGCTGATCGGCAAGGGCGCGCTCGGGCAGAAGGCGGGTGCAGGGTTCTATCGCAGGCAAGGCAAGGCGGTGCTGCGCTTCGACCCGGCCAAGGCGGACTACGTGCCCGCGGGGGCCAAGGCGGACGAGACGGTCGCGCGGATCCTGAAGAAGAAGGACCCGGCCGAGCGGCTGAAGCTGCTTCGGGAGTCGACCAATCCGCAGGCGCAGTTCGTCTGGGCGATCCTGCGCGACTCCTGGCACTACGCGGCCTGCAAGCTCGCGGAAATCGCCGACAACGCGCGCGACGTGGACCTCGCGATGCGCTTCGGCTTCGCGGCGTCGCAGGGTCCGTTCGAGGCCTGGCAGCAGGCCGGCTGGGTGCAGGTGGCGCAGTGGATCCGCGACGACATCGCCGCGGGCAAGGCGATCGCGGACGTGCCGCTGCCCGACTGGGTGTTCGACGGCCCGGTCGCCGAGCGCGGCGGCGTGCACCAGCCCGAGGGGTCGTGGTCGGCGTCGCGCGGCGAGTTCGTCGCGCGGCCGGAGCACCCGGTGTACCGGCGCCAGATCTTCCCGGTAACGCTGGCCGGCGAGAACGCCCCGACCGGGCACACCGGCGGCAACACCGTGTTCGAGGACGAGTCGATCCGGCTGTGGACCGCCGCGGGGCACGGCTTCGACCAGGTGCTGATCGCGTCGATCCGCACCAAGGTGCACGCGATCGGGCCGGGCGTGATCGCCGGGCTGCTCAAAGCGGTGGACCTGGCGGAACGCGAATACCGGGGGCTGGTGATCTGGTCGCCCGACGACCCGTTCTCGTACGGCGCCGACCTGCAGGCGATGCTTCCGGTGTTCATGTCGGGCGGTGCGGGAGCGATCGGCGAGGCGGAGAAGGCGCTGCAGGACGCGATGCTGCGGCTGCGCTACGCGCAGGTGCCCACCGTCGCGGCGGTCGCGAACATGGCGCTGGGCGGAGGCTGCGAGCTCGCGGTCTACTGCGCCAAACGCGTCGCGCACCTCGAGAGCTATATCGGCCTGGTCGAGGTCGGCGTCGGCCTGATCCCGGGCGGAGGCGGCCTGACCTATGGCGCGCGGCGCGCCGCGGAGCTGCAAGCGAACGCGCCCGACACCTACCTGCTCGACTTCCTGAAGAAGTACTTCATGGCCGCGGCCACCGCGCAGGTGTCGCGTTCGGCGATCGAGGCGCAGGCGCTGGGTTACCTGCTCGATTCGGACCCGATCGTGTTCAACCGCCAGGAGCTGCTCTACGTCGCGATCCGCGAGGCGCGGTCGATGAGCGAGGCCGGATGGAGGCCTCCGCGCAAGTCGAGCTTCCGGGTCGCCGGGCGCGCGGGGTTGGCGACGATTTCCGCGCAGCTCACCAACATGCGCGACGGCGGAATGATCTCGGCGCACGACTATCACCTGGGCAGGACGATCGCCGAGATCATGTGCGGCGGCGACGTCGACGCCGGTTCGATGGTCGACGAGGAGTGGATCATGGCGCTCGAGCGCAAGGGCTTCACCAGCCTGCTCACGCACCCCAAGACCCAGGAACGGATCATGGGGATGATGCAGACCGGCAAACCGGTGCGCAACTGACGCGGCGGGCAAGGAGAAACGAAGATGAACAAGCAAGTGCAGGATGCGTACATCGTCGCCGCCAGCCGCACGCCGATCGGCAGGGCGCCCAAGGGTGCGCTGCGCGGCGTGCGCCCCGACGACCTGCTGGTCCACGCGATCCGCAGCGCGCTCGCGCAGGTGCCCGGACTGGACCCGAAAACGATCGAGGACGCGATCGTCGGCTGCGCGATTCCGGAGGCCGAGCAGGGGCTGAACGTCGCGCGGATCGGCGCGCTGCTGGCCGGCCTGCCGGACACGGTGGGCGGCGTCACCGTCAACCGCTTCTGCGCGTCGGGGCTGACCGCGCTGGCGATGGCGGCGGATCGGATCCGCGTCGGCGAGGCCGAGGTGATGATCGCCGCGGGCACCGAGTCGATGAGCATGGTGCCGATGATGGGCAACAAGCCGTCGATGAACCCGCGCGTGTTCGAGCGCGACGAGAACGTCGGGATCGCCTACGGCATGGGCCTGACCGCGGAGAACGTCGCGAAGCAGTGGAAGGTGAGCCGCGAGGCGCAGGACGCGTTCGCGCTGGAGTCGCACCGCCGCGCGATCGCGGCGCAGGCGGCGGGGGAGTTCGCCGACGAGATCGCGCCGATCGAGATCGTGGCGCGTTCGCCGAATCTCGCATCCGGCGAGGTCGACGTCGCGACGCGCACGCTGTCGCTCGACGAGGGGCCGCGGGCGGACTCGAGCGCCGAGGCGCTCGCGAAGCTGCGCCCCGCGTTCGCTTCGCCGAAGGACTCGACCGGGAAGCCGACCGGCATGGGCAGCGTGACCGCGGGCAACAGCTCGCAGACCTCCGACGGCGCCGGCGCGCTGATCGTGGTGTCGGAGCGGATCCTCAAGCAGTTCGGGCTGACGCCGCTCGCGCGCTTCGTGTCGTTCTCGGTGCGGGGCGTGCCGCCGCAGATCATGGGGATCGGGCCCAAGGAGGCGATCCCCGCGGCGCTCAAGGCCGCCGGCCTGACGCAGGGCGACATGGACTGGATCGAGCTCAACGAGGCGTTCGCCGCGCAGGCGCTCGCCGTGATCGGCGATCTCGGGCTGGACACCGCGAAGGTCAACCCGATGGGGGGCGCCATCGCGCTCGGGCATCCGTTGGGCGCGACCGGTGCGATCCGCGCCGCGACCGTGGTCCACGCGCTGCGCAGGCACAAGCTCAGGTACGGCATGGTGACGATGTGCGTCGGGACCGGAATGGGGGCGGCCGGAATTCTGGAGCGCGTATGAGCATCCTTCGCCCCGACCGCGACCCGGCCTGGTTCAACGACCGGATCCCCGGCACCCTGTCGGGCCTGGTCGGCGTGCGCGTGCTCGATGTCGGCCAGGGACGCGCGTCGGGCGAACTGCTGGTGCGCACGGACCTCTTCGCGCCCAACGGTTACCTGCACGCCGCCACCGTGGTCACGCTGGCCGACACGCTCGCCGGCTACGCATGCATGGCGCATCTCCCGGAGGGCGCCAGCGGCTTCACCACGATCGAACTCAAGAGCAACCACGTGGGCACCGCGCGCGAGGGGACGCTCGTCGCGCAGCTGTCGGCGGGGCACCTGGGCCGTACCACGCAGGTCTGGGACGCGACGGTGACGCACCGCGAGACCGGAAAGACGATCGCGCTGTTCCGCTGCACGCAGATGGTGCTCTGGCCGCAGGCGTGAGCGACGCGCCCGACACCGCCCGGCGGCCGGCGGCGAAGGGTCCTGGGGCGCGCCTGCAGGCGGCAGCACGATCAAGCCCCAGCGACAGACATGGAGAACACCGATGAGCATCCGAGTGCATACCGAGAACGCGATCACCGCGATCGTGTTCGATCGCCCCGATAAGAAGAACGCCATCACCGCGGCGATGTACGCGCAGATCGCCGACGCGCTCGCCGCAGCCGCCGATGACCCCGCGGTGCGTTGCGTGGTGATCCACGGCAGCGCGCAGGCGTTCACCGCCGGCAACGATGTGCAGGACTTCCTGATGAACCCGCCGCACGGCGACGACAGCCCGGTCTCGCGCTTCCTGCGCGGCATCGCCGACTTCGCCAAGCCGCTGCTCGCGGCGGTCTGCGGCCCGGCCGTCGGCGTCGGAACGACGATGCTGCTGCACTGCGACCTGGTCTACGCGGGGGAATCGGCCCGCTTCTCGACGCCGTTCACGCAGCTTGCGCTGTGCCCGGAGGCCGCCTCCAGCCTGCTGCTGCCGGCGGTGGCCGGTTACCAGCGCGCCGCACAGACGCTTCTGCTGGGAGAACCCTTCGGACCGCTGGAAGCGCGCGAAATGGGCTTCGTCAACGCGGTGCTGCCCGACGATGAGACCATCCCGCACGCGATGGCGCAGGCGGGAAAGCTCGCGCGGCTGCCCGCGTCGTCATTGCGCGCGACCAAGCGGCTGATGAAACAGGCGCAGCGCGAGGCCATCGCCCGGCAGATGCTGGCCGAGGGTCACGAATTCGCGACGATGCTTCGCTCTCCCGAGGCACGCGAGGCGTTCGCCGCATTCCTCGAGAAGCGCAAGCCGGACTTCACGAAGTTCGGGTGACGCCCCGGTGAAGTGGAATGCGGCCGCCGTGCTGGCGGCTCCGCTGCTGCTCGCGCAGGGCCTCTGGGTGCGCCGGGTGACGCCGAAACTGCCCGAGGCCGAAGGGCCGCGCGAAGGCCTGCGTCTTCCCGTGGGTGCGGTGGGTGCGGTGGGTGGGGTGGGTGGGTTGGGTGGGGTGGGTGCGGTGGGTGCGGTGGGTGCGGCGGGCGCGACCGATGCCGTTGATTCCACCGTTGCCGGCGATGCGGCGTCACGTGGGGCATCCGAGCTGCGGCTGCTGATCGTCGGCGATTCGTCCGCCGCCGGGGTGGGCGCGGCGCATCAGGACGAGGCACTTGCCGGTCGCCTGAGCGCGGCGCTCGCCGACGAACTGTGTCTCGGGGTGCGCTGGCGCCTCGTCGCGCGCACCGGCGTGACCGCACGCGAACTCGCCGCGCTGATCGACGAGGCCGCGCCGGCGCGCTTCGACATCGCACTGATCGTGGTGGGCGTGAACGACGTGACCGGATTGCGTTCGATCCGCACCTGGCTCGCCGACATCGACGCGCTGGCGGTGAGACTGCGGCGCATCGCGCCCGGCGCTCGACTCGTCGCTTCCGGCCTGCCGCCGGTGCACCGGTTCCCGGCACTGCCGCAGCCGCTGCGCGGCTTCCTGGGTGCGCGCGCGATCGAATTCGACGCGGCGCTCGGCGCCTGGGCGACAGGACAGACTGACGCGCTGCACGTGCCGATTCCCGACATCGACGATCCGTCGCTGGCGGCCAGCGACGGGTTCCACCCGGGGCCGGGCGCCTATGCGGTCTGGGCGGGCGCGCTGGCCCGCGCGATCGCGGATCAGGGCTGAGCCGGGGGCTGCGCGGCGCGCCGGCGCAGGTGCCCGAGCATCGCGTCGAGCCCGAGCAGATACGAATCGACGCCGAAGCCCGCCACCATGCCGACGGCCGCCTCGGCGAGTATCGAGTGGATTCCGCGCTTCTCGATGTTGGTCATGTGGACTTCGACATACGGGATCGGGATCGCGCGCAGGCAGTCGCGCAGCGGGTAACCGGCGAACAGGAACGACGCCGGGTTCATCACGAGGCCGTCGACGCCTTCTTCCACCGCGAGGTAGAGCCGTTCGATCGCGGCCGGCTCGCTGTGCGTGTAGAAGATGGCGAGTTCGCAGCCCTTCGCCTTCGCGTGCTCGAGCAGCATCGCGTCGAGCTGCGCCGCGGTCGTCGTGCCGTAGATTTCGGGCTGCCTGCGCCCGAGGAAGCTCATGTTGGGGCCCTGGATCAGCAGGATCTTGGTCATCGTGGCCGCACCGTGTCGTGGTTGTTGGGAGTCCGGACCCGCGCGCGCACGGGCGAGTGCCTGCACGCTACATAATCGGCGGTGTCGCCGCAATAGCCGGGATGCGCCGGGGCGCGCGCCACGGGTGATACCATCGCCCGCCAGGTTTTCCGGAGGCGAAGCGGCATGACCCAGCACCTGCTCGTCCGCGCGGCGCGGTGGCTCGACGCCTCGCGTGGCGACTCCATTCGCTTCGACGCATGAGCGATCGCGCGGAAACCCCCGAGACACCGCTCGCCGGCTGCCGTGTCGTCGATCTGACGACGGTGCTGATGGGGCCGTCGACGACCCAGGCGCTCGCCGAGTTCGGCGCCGAAGTGATCAAGGTCGAGGCGCCCGAGGGAGACCTGGTGCGCGGCATCGGTCCGATGCGCCACCCGGGCATGGGCGCGATATTCATCAACGCCAATCGCGGCAAGAAGAGCGTGGTGCTCGACATCAAGACCGCGCCTGGCCGCGACGCGCTGCTGCGGCTGATCGCGCAGGCGGACGTCTTCGCCTACAACCTGCGCCCGCAGGCGATGGCCCGGCTGGGGCTGTCGTGGGAGGCGCTGAGCGCGCTGAACCCGCGCCTCATCTACGTCGGCATGTTCGGGTTCGCGCGGGGCGGCCCGTACTCGGCGCGCCCCGCCTACGACGACATCATCCAGGGCGCATCGGGCCTGGCCTGGCTTGCCGGCGTCGCGAACGGCGGCGCGCCGAGCTACGCGCCGCTGGCGCTCGCCGATCGGGTCACCGCGCTGTCGGCGGTGAACCAGGTGCTCGCCGCGCTGCTGCTGCGCGCGCGTACCGGCCGGGGCTGCGCGATCGACGTGACGATGTTCGAGACGGTGACGCGGATGACGCTGGCCGACCACCTGCAGGGCGAAGCCTTCGTCCCGCCGGAAGGGCCGACCGGCTATGCGCGACAGCTTTCGCGCTATCGCAAGCCGTACCAGACGCGCGACGGATGGGTCTGCGCGCTGATCTATTCGAACGGACACTGGCAACGCTTCCTGGAGTTGGTCGGCCGGCAGCAGATGCTCGCCGACGACCCGGCGCTGGCGCACATCGAGGGCCGCACCCGTCGCATCGACGAGCTGTACGGCATCGTCGAGTCCGAGCTCGCGCACCGCACCACCGCTGAGGCGATGGCGCTGCTGGAGTCGATCGACGCGCCCTCGATCCCGATGTTCTCGATCGACGAACTGCTGCACGATCCGCACCTGCTGGCGACCGGCTTCTTCGGCGAGGAGTCTCACCCGAGCGAGGGGCGGCTGCGCACCACCGGCACCGGCGCGCGCTGGCACGGTGAGGGGCTGCCCGCGCCGGGGCCGGCGCCGCGGCTGGGCGAGCACACGCGCGAGGTGCTCGCGTCGCTGGGTTATGGGCGCGGCGAAATCGAGGCCATCATGGGACTCGGGCAATGACGAGGGAATCAGTCAACCGGGCGCCGGAGCGCCCATCGAACGGAGCGAGCTTTCGATGAACGATTTCGTGACCTGGCAGCAGGACGGCGCGGTGGTGACACTGACGCTCAACGACCCGGACGCGCGCAACGCGCTGTCGAACCAGTCGCAGTGGGACGCGGTGGTCGCGGCCTGCGAGCGCGTGCAGCGGGACCACAGCGTGAAGTGCGTGGTGCTCACCGGCGCCGGCAGCGCGTTCTGCGCCGGCGGCAACGTCAAGGACATGAAGAACAAGACGGGCATCGCCGGCGGCAGCGGCTACGCGATCCGCGACGGCTATCGCGCCGGCATCCAGCGGATTCCGCTCGCGCTCTACAACCTCGACGTGCCGACCATCGCGGCGGTCAACGGCGCGGCGATCGGCGCCGGCTGCGATCTCGCCTGCATGTGCGACATTCGCATCGCGTCGGAGCGGGCGAAGTTCGCCGAGAGCTTCGTGAAGCTCGGCATCATCCCGGGCGACGGCGGCGCGTGGCTGCTGCCGCGCACGGTCGGCATGTCGAAAGCGGCCGAGCTCACCTTCACCGGCGACACGATCGACGCGGCCGAGGCGCTGGCCTGCGGACTGGTGTCGCGCGTGGTGCCGCCGGACCAGCTGATGCCGCAGGCGATCGCGCTCGCGCAGCGCATCGCCGCCAACCCGGCGCCCGCACTGCGGATGTCCAAGCGGCTGCTGCGCGAGGGCCAGCACATGCGCATCGACTCGCTGCTGGAGATGTCGGCCGCGTTCCAGGCGATCGCGCACCACACGCCCGAGCACGACCAGGCGATCGACGCCTTCCTGAAGACGATGAAACGCTGATGAATACCACCGCCGCTCCCGCCGGACGTCTCCCCGACAACTGGCCGGCGATGTCGCTGGCCCAGGCGCACGCGCTGCTGACCGCGCCGGGTGCGCCGTTCGAGATGAGCGAGCAGGTCATCCGCGGGGTGTCCACGCGTGTGTGGAAGAACGCGCCGCCCACGCTGCGCGAGCTCTTTCTGGCCGGCCGCGCGCACGGCGCGAAGACCTTCGTGGTCTACGACGACGAGCGTGCGAGCTACGAGTCGTTTGCGCGCGCCGCGATCGCGATCGCGCACGCGCTGGTCGAGCACGGTGTGCGCAAGGGCGACCGGGTGGCGATCGCGATGCGCAACCTGCCGGAGTGGCCTGCGGTGTTCTTCGGCGCGTCGATCGCCGGCGCGATCGTCACGCCGCTCAACGCCTGGTGGACCGGCCCGGAGCTCGAGTACGGGCTCACCGACTCGGGCGCCAAGGTGCTGTTCGTCGACCGCGAGCGGCTCGAGCGCCTGGCCGAGCACCTGCACAACTGTCCCGACCTCGAGCGCGTCTACGTGTCGCGCGAGGAGGAGGAGATCGCCCACCCGAAGGTGCGCCGGCTCGAGGACCTGACCGGCAAGGTCAACGACTGGGGCGCGCTGCCCGATCGGGCGCCGCCCGAGGTCGGGATAGCCCCCGACGACGACGCGACGCTCCTCTACACATCGGGCACCACCGGCAAGCCGAAGGGGGCGCTGGGCACGCACCGCAACGGCACCTGTTCGACCGTGGCGGCGATGTTCGGCGGTGCGCGCGTCTTCCTGCGGCGCGGCGAGCCGGTCCCCGCGCCGGACCCCGCCGCGCCGCAGAAGTCCGCGCTGCTGGCGATCCCGTTCTTCCACACCACCGGCTGCCACGCGATCCTGTGCCCGTCGCTGTTTGCCGGCAGCAAGCTGGTGCTGCTGCACCGCTGGGACGCCGAGGTCGCGATGCGGCTGATCGAGCGCGAGCGCATCACCAGCGCCGGCGGCGTGCCGACGATCGCCTGGCAGCTGATCGAGCACCCGGCGCGCGGCAACTACGACCTGTCGTCGCTCGAGAGCGTCGCGTACGGCGGCGCCCCGGGCTCGGCCGAGCTGGTCCGCCGGATCAAGGAGACCTTTCCGAAGTCGTCGCCGGGACTGGGCTGGGGCATGACCGAGACCTCGGCGACCTTCACCGGCCACTCGGCCGAGGACTATCAGTACCGGCCCGACAGCAGCGGTCCGGCGCTGCCGGTCTGCGACATGAAGATCGTCGACGAGCGCGGGCAGACCCTGCCGGCCGGCACCGTTGGCGAGCTGTGGGCGAAAGGGCCCAACGTGGTCAAGGGCTACTGGAACAAGCCCGAGGCGACCGCGCAGACGTTCGTCGATGGATGGGTGAAGACCGGAGATCTTGCGTACATCGACGAAGAAGGCTTCCTTTTCGTGGTAGATCGCAAGAAGGACATGCTGATTCGCGGCGGCGAGAACATCTACTGCATCGAGGTCGAGAACGTGCTCTACGAGCACCCGGCGGTGATGGACGCGGCGCTGGTCGGCATCCCGCACCGTACATTGGGCGAGGAACCCGGCGCGGTGGTGACGCTCAAGCCCGGCGCGCAGGCGAGCGAGGAGGACCTGCGCGGGTTCGTCGCCGAGCGGCTCGCGGCGTTCAAGGTGCCGGTGCGGGTCGTGTTCTCGCCCGAGACGCTGCCGCGCAACCCGAACGGCAAGATCATGAAGACGGAGCTGAAGAAGCTGTTCGGCTGAACGCGGTCACGCCCGCAGGCGCTGCCAGCCGGGCCACCCTCGCAATTCCCTGCCCGCACGGCGGCCTTCGCCGGCACGGACACGACTCGGCCGTCGCGGGCCGTTCACGGCCCCCGAGCGTCTGTCGGACGCAACAGACCGCCTGTCGTTGTCGAATGGTGTGGTGCGTGCGAGCTTTGAAACCATCAGTTCCGCAATCATCCTTAAGTTTCTGAATAATTACGATATATTCCATCAACAATCGGCGACCCGGCCCATAGAAAACCGGCCGCCAGTCTCACCTGAGGACAGTGATGATGAAGAATTCGCAACGTGTTTCGCGAAGGTTCCTTGCGGTCGGAATTCTCGTCGCGGCGCTTTCGCCGCAGGCATTTGCGGGGTCCAGCGGCACGGCACAGATGGGTGTCACGCTGAATGTCGCGCAATCGTGCACGCTCAGCGTCGGTTCGGCAGGGCTCGATTTCTCCACGCAGTCGGCGGACGGATCGGTACAGCAAGTCACGCCTGGAGCGCTCTCCGTCAAATGTCGTGCCAGCAGCGCCCCGATCACCGTCACGCTCTCGAAGCAGGCGGGAACCATGGCCGGTACCGGTAGCAATGCGAAGACCGTCCCCTATACGCTCTACGGGCCATCGAGTCGTACCTGGGGATCGACGAATACCTGCCAATACACGAACCAGTGGAGCGGCACAGGGGAACAGTTCACCGTGACCAACGCGGGGAATCAGACGATCGCGGTGTGCGGGAAGGCGACGATCGCCTCGGATACCCCGGTGGACACCTACTCGGACACGGTGCAAGTCGAAGTCACCTGGAACTGACCTCGGATGAACGGCGCAGCCGGACGGCGGTCGAGCGGCTGGTTGCGCCTGCTGAGGGTGTGGCCCGCCCTGCTCGGGGCCTGGGCCGGCTGCGTGTCGGCCCAGACGATCAACATATCGCCGGTGCGCGCCGTCCTGAGCGCCGCGGATCCGGTGGCAGTGTTCACGCTGCGCAACGACGACCCGGGGCGTCCGACGCTCATCCAGGCCCGCGCCAGTGCCTGGACGGTCGACGGTAGCGGCGACCACTACGATCCGACCCGCGACCTTCTGGTCTCGCCCACGGTCTTCCGGCTCGAGCCCGGCCAGGCGCAGGTCGTCCGGGTGTCACTGCGGGGGAAGGCGGACCCGCGCTCCGAGCGCCTGT
>Ga0316188_10000394_pt1 | contig 18376 bp, 18 predicted proteins | sample Phiworburrow1_MG_FD_204933 | JGI IMG/M metagenome (GOLD analysis project Ga0316188, IMG submission 204933) | Coastal sediment microbial communities from Maine, United States - Phippsburg worm burrow 1 | ecosystem: Environmental > Aquatic > Marine > Coastal > Sediment | place: USA: Maine... | reverse complement strand
AAAAAAAAATAACACTATAAAATATAGACACATGAAATCTTCTACAAAAATCTGGCTAGCAATTTTCACGTTTTTACCTCTAGCTTTATTAATCCTATGTTTTGGCTTTATTTTTATCATTTTTGTTGATAATATAGCCGAACTTCAACACAATCATGATAAATTTCCTTTAGAGTTTTTGCACTCACTTTTTTGGTTTGTTTTTTTATTAATTATAATGGCTATGGTAAGTCTTGGAATTAAAATATTTTACATAGTACACGTAAATAACAATGAAAACAATGATACCAATAAAAAAATAATGTGGACATTAATTCTCATTTTTATAGGTTTAATTGGTTCTATTATTTACTATTTTATTGAAATTTCTCCAATAAAAACAATTGGTAAAACTGAACAATAGCTTATGAAATTCAAACTACTTTTTTTTAACATCTTAGCACTTTTATTTTTCAATAGCGTATTTTCTCAAGAACCACCAAAATCTACAGAACAAATTTTAGATACTGCTTTTCAGCAAGCAAAAAAAGAAAACAAAAATGTTTTTATTATGTTCAAGGCATCCTGGTGTGGTTGGTGTAAAAAAATGGAAGCTACAATAAATGATGAATCAATCAGTAAATACCTGACAGATAATTATGTAATTCAATATTTAGTAGTCTTGGAATCCACTAAAAATAAAGATTTAGAAAACCTTGGTGCTGAAAATTTATTGAACAAATATGGCGGTAAAAATCAAGGAATTCCGTTTTTTCTAATTTTTGACAGTGAAGCTGATTTATTAGCTGATTCTAAAATGATTACTGGTGAAGAAATTTTAAAAAGTGAAGGCGATAATATTGGTTGCCCTGGAACTGATGAAGAAATTGATGCTTTTATCTTCAAACTTCAGCAAACTTCAAATATAAATACTGAAGAATTATTAGCAATTGCAAAACAATTCAAATTAAATTAATTGTTTGGAAATAATCCTTTTAAAAAACCAAATCCGTAACCAAAAAATTGAATTAAAGTTGTCATAATACTCACAAAAGCAACCACTATATTTTTATTTTTCACTAATGAGTCTAAAAATATGATTGTGAAATAAATCACAAAAAATATTGCAAATAATTGAAAACCAAAAAACACCAAACTTACTGAAATCAATAATAACAGACTAAATACTGTTGGGAACCAATAGGTGATTTTTGCTGTTCCAGGATATTTTTTATTCAAAAAAGGCCTTCCATTTCCAAAAGCAAAAGTCTGTTTAAAAAATTGTTTAAATGTTGACCTTCGTTTATGATACACAAAAGAATTTTCAATAAACTGAGTTTCAAAATTATTATCCCACAAACGAAATGTTAAATCTATATCCTCCCCAATTTTCATTTTACTAAAACCATTTGTTACTTCAAAAGCTTTTTTTGAAATTCCTAAATTAAAACTTCTTGGTTGAAATTTATCAACAGCTTTTTTATTACCACGAATTCCTCCAGTGGTAAAAAAGGAGGTCATACTGTAATTAATAGCTTTTTGAATGGTGGTAAAAGATTCGTGTGCGGCATCAGCACCACCAAAAGCATCAGTATATTTTTCAGTTAAAGCATTTTCAACTTCAACCAAATAATTTGGTGGAATAATACAATCTGAATCAAAAATAATAAAATAATTTCCTGTTGCATGCAGCATACCATAGTTTCGACTCGCTCCTGCACCAGTATTATTTTTTAAATAATATTGAATATTTAAATCTTTCGAATATGTTTGAACAATTTCTTTTGAAATATTTTCTGAACCATCTTCAACAACCACAACTTCAAACTTTTTTGTATAGGTTTGTTTGGTTAAACTTTGTAACAACTCGTCAATTTCTTGAGGACGATTGTATACAGGGATAATTATTGAAAATTGAAACTCCACAAATTATTTTTAATGACTCCAAATTTAACCTATTTCTTTCAAAATACTTGAATTGCTCAAATATATTGCAAGAAAAAACCTACTTCAAAAAAAAAGTAGGTTTAACACTTATGATAACAATAATTGAATTTCTAATTTATACTTCTTCTACAACTTCAACATCAACTTTAGCTTGAATTACTTTATAAAGTTCTAAATCTGCAATTTCAAAATTGTCAATATAGTCGTATTTTTCTTTATTTTCTGATTTCACTAAATTGACAAATAATTTTGCTGATTTACTAAATTTATCATCTTTCTGGCTGTTTAAAACCATTAAATACCCCATCAAAATATTTCCTGCCATTTCAACCAAACGTCGTGCATGGAAATCTAAATATTGCGAATTATTTGCTTCAACTACTTTACTTGAAATAATTTCATATTCGGCAGTCATATCTTGAAGTTGTTTTTTCAATGGGCCATTTTCTTCTGAAACTTCACTTTCATAAACCTTCATTTGTTCTAAAAAAACTTCGGTAGTAACACCTTTTATGGCTGCAATTGTTTGCAATTGTGTAGTACCTTCATAAATTGAAGTAATTCGAGCATCACGGTAAATACGTTCTATTGGGAAATCTGACATGAAACCTGTACCTCCATGAATTTGTAAAGAATCATAGGCAATTTTATTACAAGCTTCACTGGCTGTCATTTTAATAAGTGGCGTAAAAACATTTGCCAATTTCATGTAATGTTTCATTTCATTTCGTTCCTCATTTTCTAACTTTCGCTCATTCATCACATCTTCATATACTTTAGAAATATCAACAAAACGAGTCGTTTCATATAACAACGAACGTAAAGCATCAATCTTAATTTTCATATTTGTTAGCATTTCATATACTGCTGGGAAATTTAGAATACACTTCCCAAACTGCGCTCTTTCTTCAGCATATTTTAAAGCTTCTCTATAAGCAGCATCAGCAATCCCAACCGATTGTGCTCCAACACCTAATCGAGCAGAATTCATCAGTGCCATTACATATTTAATCAACCCAAAGCGTTCTTTTCCAACCAACTCAGCAGGTGAATTTTTAAACACCAATTCACAAGTTGGCGAACCTTTAATTCCCAATTTTTTCTCTAAATGTCGAACTTCAACAGCGTGTGCACTTCTATCATAAATAAACATTGATAACCCACGGGCATCAGTCGTATTTTCTTCTGATCTGGCAAGCACCAATGAAATATCAGCATCACCATTGGTAATAAAACGTTTTACTCCATTTAACTTCCAGGTTTGATCTACTTCATCAAAAGTTGCTTTTAATTTTACGGCTTGTAAATCGGAACCTGCATCTGGCTCAGTCAAAACCATAGCAGCAGTTACGCCATCACGATTAAAACGAGGCAAATATTTTTCACGTTGTTCTTCCGAACCAAATTCGTAAATAGTTTCTGCACAATCTTGTAAACCCCAGATATTAGCAAAACCAGCATCAGCTCTCGCTACCATTTCTGCAGCCATTACATACGGCAGCAATGGAAAATTTAAGCCTCCATATTTTCTTGGCAATGACATTCCTATTAAACCTGCATCGTACAATGCTTTATAATCTTCAGTAGTTCCTTTAGCATAAACTACTTCATTATTTACAATATGTGGCCCTTCAATATCAACACCTTCTGCATTTGATGCTATAATATTTGCGCAAATATCACCTACAATTTCTAATATTTTCTCATAGGTGTCAATTGCATCGTCATGATTGAAAGGAGCAAAATCAAAAGTTTCTGATTCAATAAAATTACGCTCTTTTAATGCTACAATTTTTCGAACAATAGGATGATCTAAATGAAATTTAAAATCGGGTGTATCTTTGAAAAAATTATCCATTTATATATTTTTTATATTTTGAATTTTGAATTAAAATTTCAAATCAAAATTCACTTGTTTTTATTACTATTTTATTTTGCGTTCTTTTTGTAAAATTGAATCATTTTGGGCACAACCACTCCAACATCTCCATTAATCACATAATCCGCAATTTTATTTATTGGCGCATCTGGATCGTTGTTGATCGAAATAATCATAGAAGCATCCTGCATTCCAGCCCTATGTTGAATAGCACCTGAAATCCCAGCTGCGATGTACAGTTTTGGACGAACGGTAGTTCCCGTTTGACCAATTTGGCGTTCGTGATCAATATACCCAGCATCAACAGCTGCTCTAGAACCTCCAACTTCACCTCCTAATAAATTTGCTAAATCAATCAAAAGTTGAAAATTTTCTTTAGATCCAACACCATAACCACCTGCAACAATAATTGGAGCTTCCTTTAAATTTACACCAGACTGTTGAATATGACGTTCTATAACTTTTACTACAAAATCTTCTTCTTTCAAAATTGAATTTACATCAACTTCAATAACTTCAGTACTATAGTGTTGATCAAAAATTTCTTTTTTCATAACGCCTTCACGTACAGTTGCCATTTGCGGATGCATATCCCAATTGATGATATTTGCCATAATACTACCGCCAAAAGCAGGGCGAATAGCATACAATAAATCTTTGTATTCTTTCTTTTCCTTTTTCACAAAATGATCACCAATATCTAAAACCGTACAATCGGCAGTCAATCCACAATTTAATTGTGACGCTAATCTTGGTGCCAAATCTCTTCCTACTGAAGTCGCTCCAAACAATACAATTTGAGGATCTTCTTCCTTTAAAACACTTGAAGCCAAGGCTGCGTGAGGTAATGTTCTATAAGGTTCTAACCTCATACTGTTACCTACAAATAATCTATCGACACCAAAAGGCGCTATCTGACTTTCTATTCCTGTTAAACTTGAACCAAAAATCATTGCTTCTAACGGGCAACCTAACTTTTGAGCTAAGCGTTTTCCTGCTGATAATAATTCCTGACTTATATCTGCGACTTTTTGATTTTCAACTTCGCAATATACCATTACACTTTTCATACTTAATACTTTAAATTTTATACAAATTACCCAATGGTATGATGTTCTATCAATTCTTTAATCATTCCTTCAATATCAGTATCTGAACTGGTTAAAATCTTTGCTTCGCTTGCTGTTAGCACAATACTCTCTACACTTTTCACTTTAGTAGGTGAACCAGCCAAACCAATTTTTGCTACATCCGCTTCAATATCTTCAACACTCCATTCCGGAATGGTTAAAAAAGGTCTTTTTTCATGTAATGAAAGTAACATTTCATCTGCAGATCTTAACTCTGTTTTTGATCTGGCATATTTATATTTCATAACATTTTTAGCATGTCTCGATCTGCATTTAGGTGAAGATCCATGTACCGTTATTAAACAAGGAAATGGTGCTGAAACAGTTTCAATACCTTTTTCTAAACGCCTTTTTGCTATAATTCCTGTAGCTGTAATTTCTAATATTTCTTCAACATAGGTAACTTGAGGAATATTTAATTTATCAGCACATTGCGGTCCTACTTGTGCTGTATCCCCGTCAATAGCTTGTCTACCCCCAAGAATTAAATCGTAATCCGCTATTTTTTTTATTCCTTGAACAATTGTATAACTAGTTGCTAAAGTATCAGCACCCCCAAAACGCCTGTCAGAAATCATAATACCATTATCAACACCCCGATAATAACCTTCTCTAATAATATCAGCAGCTTTTTGTGGTCCCATTGTTAAAATGGTAACTTCTGTTCCAGGAACTCTATCTTTTATATTTAATGCTAATTCTAATGCGTGTAAATCGTCTGGATTAAATACCGTTGCGAGTTTACCTCTATTTACTGTGCCATCAGGCTTCATGGCATCAGGACCTACATGGCGGGTATCTGGCACTTGCTTGGCTAGCACTATAATTTTAAGTGGTCTCATAAAAAAATTGCTTGTTTATGTTTAATGCTCTCAAAAATAAAGTAATTAATCCACGAAAAACATGACATTACTCATACTATCAAAATTATAATAATGGTTGAAGAAAATTTTCTTAAAATAGGCATAAAAAAAAGCGATGATTCTTAAATCACCGCTTTCAATATCTATAAAAAATATTTTTTTTATTTTTTCGCTTTCTTTGGTTCTTCAACTACAATTTCATTTTGAGGTTGAAAATCTTTCATGAAATTTTCCATAATAGCTGTACTCACTCCCATATTTGAAAACCCTCCATCATGGAATAAGTTTTGAAGCGTTACTTTCTTAGTCAAATCTGAGAACATAGAAATTGTATAATCTGCACATTCTAAAGCCGTTGCATTCCCAAGAGGAGACATTTTTTCAGCATAAGCAATAAAGCCATCAAATCCTTTTACACCACTACCTGCAGTAGTTGGTGTTGGAGATTGAGAAATAGTATTAACACGCACCTTTTTATCTCTTCCGAAGAAATAACCAAAACTACGGGCAACTGATTCTAAATAGGCTTTATTATCGGCCATATCATTATAATCTGGAAACACACGTTGTGCTGCCATATAAGATAAAGCAACTATACTACCCCACTCGTTCATCGCATCTCTTTGGTACAACACGCTCATTAACCTATGAAAAGACAATGCCGAAACATCAAAACCAGTTTTAGTAAAGTTATAATCTTGGTGTGTATAATGATTTCCTCTTCTAACATTTACCGACATACCGATTGAATGTAAAACAAAATCAATTTTACCGCCCAAAATTTTCATTGCTCCATCTACTAAATCCTCCAAATCCATTATAGAAGTAGCATCTGCAGCTATTACCTCTGAACCTGTTTTTGCAGCTAATTCTGCAATAGTTCCAAGTCTTAATGCAACTGGCGCATTTGATAAAACAAATGTAGCACCTTCTTCATGAGCTCTTTCTGCAACTTTCCAAGCGATTGATTTAGAATCCAAAGCGCCTAAAATAATTCCTTTTTTTCCTTTTAGTAAATTATACATAATCTTATTTTCGTTTGATTAATTTTTTAATAGTTTGCAAATATAGTAAATTCTTAACTTAACAACTCTTTTGCATGTTCAATTGCTGTTGTTGTGATATTTTTTCCGCCCAACATTTCAGCAATTTCACTTATTCTTTCTTCTTCTGAAAGGACTTTAAGCTGTGTAACTATATTATTTCCAATATCTTGCTTGAAAACTTTATAATGCTGTTTCCCTTTTGCTGCAATTTGAGGTAAATGTGTAATAGAAATCACCTGCATATTCTCACTCATTTGTTGCATAATTTCTGCCATTTTTCGTGAAACATCACCAGAAACACCTGTATCAATTTCATCAAAAATAATGGTTGGTAATTTCAAATATTCTGAAAGAATTGCTTTTACCGACAACATAATTCTTGACATTTCACCTCCCGACGCTACTTTCTTAAGTTCACCAAAATTCACCCCTTTATTGGCCGAAATTAAAAGTTCTAATTCATCTTTACCGTTTGCAAAATATTGATTTGAATGATTTAATTTGAATTGAAAACGAGTATTTTCCATTCCTAAATTAGAAAGGCTATTTTCTAATTTCTTGACTAAAACTGGAATGGCCTTTTCTCTTTGCTGAAATATGGTTTTAGCCAATTCGTCAATTTTTTTAGCGACTTCTTTTACTGCATTTTCCTTTTCAGCTATAATTGCTGAAGAATTTGTAACTGCATCAACTTTTACTGCAAGTTCTTCTTGAATAACCAATAACTGGGCAATTGAATTTACATTGTGCTTTTTTTGTAAATTGTAAATTAATTGCAATCTATCATTTAATTTTTCTAATTCAGATTGATCAAAATCTACATTCTCATTCAAGTTTTCAATCTCGCTTAAAATATCATCAAATTCAACTTTCAAACTATAAGCTCGGTCAAATATATCTTTGTATTCTTTGGAATAGATTGCTATTTTATTCAAGTTGCCTGTAAAAGAAATCAATAAGGCTTGTAATCCAATTTCATCGTTTAAACCAATGGATTGAGCATCAGATAAATTTAATTTTATTTCTTCAATATTGTTTAATTTATCTAGCGATAGCTCTATTTCTTCTTGTTCATCAACTTTTAAAACTGCTTTATTTAATTCTTCAAACAAATGCAAATTATAATCGTATTGCTCCTTTGCTTTTTCTTGAGTAATTTTAAGTTGATTTAGCTCTTTTTTAAGTTGGTTAAACAAAATCAAACCTCTTTTATAAGATTCTATTTTAGCATGGTTACTAGCTAAAGCATCAATAATTTTAAATTGAAAATTTACATCGGATAATTTTAAAGTTTGATGCTGAGAATGCACATCGATTAATCTTTCACTTAAAGCATTTAATACTTGTAATGTAGTTGGAGTGTCATTTATAAAAGCTCTAGATTTTCCACTTGGAAGAATTTCTCTTCTAATAATGGTTTCATTTTCAAAATCTAACTCATTTTCTTGAAAAAATGAATTTAGGGCGTAATTTGAAATTGAAAACTGAGCTTCAATTATGCATTTTTTAGAATTATCTTTTAAAGTTGAAGCATCTGCCCTATTCCCTAAACCCAAACCTAAAGCACCTAACAAAATGGATTTTCCAGCACCAGTTTCACCCGTAATAATTGATAATTTATCTTTAAAATTTACAGATAAACTTTCAATTAAGGCATAATTTTTTATAGAGAGGTGTGTAAGCATTGGTGCAATTTAATTATAAAAATTATTTTATTGCATTCCACTTTTCTGCATTTAGTGGCGAAATTTTCAACAAGTCTTCTTTTAATTTAAAAGTATCAAAATTCGGCCCATCTGAATAAATGTCAACAATTTCATCAGCTTTTGAATCCATAAATACTCTTAATAAAAAAGCAGCTGGTCTCGAATCATAAATAGATTTTAATTTATAAACTGATTCAGCAATATTAACTTTTGCATTTTTCGGATCTTTGCTCATAATATCAAGTCCTAATAAATGGTATTCGTACATTACATTATGAAATAAGCGGTATGCAGGTGATAAAATATTGTCTGTTAGCATAAATCGTGTTCGAGGGCCATCAATTTGATTCCAACCTGAATAGCCGCTTTGTTGCGCCTGAACAACAACATCTTGAGCCTTTGTAAAAAAAGGAGTACCACCACCTAAAGAAAAAGTATCGGCATCCATACCTAAAATCACATATGCGTAATAGGTCATAATTGAAACTAAATTAGACTCAAACGTATTATCGCTATAAACTAAAGGTTCAAATTCCTGGTAATTAAAAGAAACATTGGCGTCTTTAAAATTAAAAACAGGTGTTAAATACGTAGAATTATAAACTGGACGTGACGACTGAATTTGAATATTTCCACTAAAAGCATTACCATTTTGTTCTAAAATAGTCATTGTTATGTTACAATTAACACGTTCTTGTAGTTTATAATTATAGTTAGTCCAACGAGTCTGATTCAAAAATTCATTCATCGAAGTTTCTAAAGTAGTATAAACTTGCTTGTTTGAACCTGAAATATTATCAGAATTTATAGTAAGTGTACAATTTAATTCTTGAGCATTTAACTGTACAAATGCAAAAAATATAAATACGGTATGAATTATTTTATGCATCATTTTTTTTTAATATTTCGTTAAATATATCTTCGGCAACTTCAGCTTTAGATTTTAGACTAAATTCAGAAATATTTTCGAATTTATCTATAATTGAAATCTTATTTGTCTCTTTTTTAAATCCAGCACCTTTATCTTGCAACGAATTTAACACAATTAAGTCAAGATTTTTATTTTTTAATTTAAGTGTTGCATTCTCAATTTCATTATCTGTTTCTAAAGCAAAACCAATTAAAAATTGATTTTTTTTGATTTTACCTAATGAAGCTAAAATATCATGGGTTTTAACCAATTCAATTGTCATTGAGTCAGACGATTTTTTAATCTTTTGATCTGAAATATGTTTTGGCTTGTAATCTGCTACAGCTGCTGAACATATTGCAATATCTGAAGTGTCGTAATATTTGTGAACTTCTGTATACATCTCTTGAGCACTTACAACATCAATTCTTTTTATCAAAGAATTTAAAACCTTTTCATGAGAAGGTCCTGTTACTAAATATACTTGTGCACCTAAGTTTGCGGCAGCATTTGCTAATTCAAATCCCATTTTTCCTGAAGAATGATTTCCTATAAAACGAACAGGATCTATTGCTTCGTATGTTGGACCTGCAGTAATAATTACTTTTTTCCCAAATAAAGGCAACCCATTAACTATGTTATTCTCAATAAAAGAAACCATATTTTCAGGTTCTTCCATTCTGCCTTCACCATCTAAACCACTTGCTAAAAAGCCAGTAGAAGGTGCTATAAACACATTCCCATAGCTTTGCAATTTATCAATGTTTTGCTTTGTAGATGGATGTTTGTACATATCCAAATCCATTGTAGGAGCAAAATAAACTTTGCATTTCGCTGATAAATAAGTAGCTAACAATAAATTATCACAAACGCCATTTGCCATTTTAGACAATGTGTTTGCTGTTGCTGGAGCTACTAACATATAATCAGCCCACAAACCTAATTCAACATGGCTGTTCCATTCTTCGGTTCCTTCTTCTCCTTTTTCAAAAAAGGATGAATACACTGGATTTTGAGAGAGTGTAGACAATGTTAATGGTGTAACAAAATCTTTAGAAGCAGGTGTCATAACTACTTTAACGTTTGCACCTACTTTAATAAAAAGTCGTACTAAATGGGCAGTTTTATAAGCAGCAATACCGGCTGTTACACCTAATAGTATATTTTTACCGCTTAAAACCGACATCTATTTTTGAGTTTCTTCTGGGTTTCTGTAATATATTTTACCATTTAACCATTCTTCAATAGCAATTGCAGTTGGCTTTGGTAATTTTTCATAATATTTAGAAACTTCAATTTGCTCTTTATTTTCAAATACTTCATCTAAACTATCAGTATAGGTAGCAAATTCTTCTAACTTTTCAATCAATTCACTTTTTAAATCACTACTAATTTGCTCAGATCTTTTAGAGATAATAGTAATTGCTTCGTAAATGTTTTGGGTTGGTGCTTCAATTTTGTTTTTATCGTACGTAATTGTAGTCGTAGCAGCCTTTGAGTTTTTATAATCCATTAGTTTTCAGTTTTTTGTGCAATAAGAATATTAATTTCATTATTTAATTCATTCAATAACGCCTCTGTTTCTTTCAAATTTTCAGATTCAGGGAAATTACGTTTGAATTTTTCGTGTGCTTTAACAGCATCTTTTAATCTTGTTTCTTTTTTTAGAAAATAACTATTTATAGCTAGTTTATATGAAGCCATAAATTTTAAATATAAAACATTTTCTTTATATGAAGATCCTAAATACTCACCTAAAAAATTATCAAATGAAGCTATTGCGGCAATATAATCACCAGTATCGTAATACTGTTTTGCAATCTCAAAAGCTTTCTTTTCTAATTTAGATGTTAATTCTTTAATGCTAACATTCGCTTCAGCAACTTTATCAGATTCTGGGTATTTGTATATAAAATTCTGCAAAGCATTCAACGCTTCATATGTATCTTTTTGATCTAAACTAAAAACTGGTGAAGCTAAAAAATAACTGTGAGCAGACAGGTAAGCAGCTTCCTCAACTTTAGAGCTTTGAGGATAATTTTTTACGAATTTATCGAAATAATAGGACGACAAACTATATTGTTTTGTGTTGTAATAGGATTGCGAAATCATATATTGCACACGTTCCATTTGAGGTTTACCTCTATAAAAAGGTGTGATTTTCTCAAATAAGGCAATAGCTTTATTATAACTTTGAGCTTCATACAACTGTGTAGCCATCTCATATTGTTCTTGGGCAGTGCCTTTATTCAATACTTTACTATATTCACCACAAGATGAAAGTACGATGAAAACCAATAAAATGAAAATATAAATCTTATTTTTTTGCATTTGGCAAAATTAGTTATTTATTATGGATAATTAAAATGATTTTTTCACTTCAATAATTCACAAAAATAACTTGCTTTAAATATATAATAAGTTTAAAAAACTTAATTGTTTGTTAATTATTTAGCGGTTGGTGCTACTGAACTTACAATTGTTAGTTGTTTTATATCATTATCAAATAAATATAAACCACCTTTATCGTCACCAATCAGGTTAATTTTATCTAAAATAGTTCTTGCCTGTGCTTCTTCTTCAATTTGCTCTGCAACATACCATTGTAAGAAATTATGTGTTGCATAATCTTTTTCTTCCAAAGATATATGAACCAACTCATTGATGCTTTGAGAAACAAATATTTCGTGTTTAAATAATGTTTCAAACATTTCTTTAATTGATCCAAATTCAAGTGAAGGCCCATCTAATTCTGAAACTTTCGCATGTCCTCCACGTTCATTTATATATTTAAACAACTTAAGCATATGTTGACGTTCCTCATCTGATTGTCCATACATAAATTGAGAAACACCTTCTAAACCTTTTAGTTCAGCCCAAGAGGCCATCGCTAAATATATTTGTGAAGACTCTGCCTCAATTCTAATTTGATTATTTAACACAGTTTGCATTCTATCTGATAACATAATATTCCTTTATTTTAAAATGAATTTTTCTATTTAATAATTATCGACAAAGTTATTGATTTTTTGTTGCAAATCATAGGAAGCAGCAACTAAAGGTAAACGAACATTTTCTGTACAAATATTTATGCTGTTTAACAGTGCCTTTATCCCTGACGGATTGCATTCTTCAAAAATATAATCGATGCTGTCAATTACTTTATAATGCAATTCATTCGCCTTGTCAACATTTCCCATTAAACCTTGTTGAATCATTTCTGAAAAATCTTTTGGCAACCCTTGTCCAATTACTGAAATAACACCCGATCCCCCAGCTAAAACCATTGGTAAAGCAATCATGTCATCGCCAGAAATTACCATAAAATCTTTTGGTTTGTGTTGAATAATACGCATTGCCTGAACAATATCTCCAGCAGCTTCTTTTACCCCTACAATATTTTTAAAATCGTTTGCCAAACGCAAAACTGTTTTTGGTTCAAGATTTTTACCTGTTCTTCCAGGAACATTGTAAACAATTATTGGTAGCGGGCTCACTTCTGAAATCGCTTTAAAATGCTGATAAATTCCTTCTTGCGTAGGTTTATTATAGTATGGTGAAACTGAAAGAATCGCGCAAAAAGCTGATAGATCTGATGTTTTGATTTCATTAACAACATTCATCGTATTATTACCACCAATCCCTATAACCAAAGGAAGTCTACCATTATTAGCCTTAATAATTGTTGACTTTACCTTCTCTTTTTCTTCGGAAGTTAAAGTTGCAGGCTCACCTGTTGTTCCTAAAACAACTAAATAATTTACACCATTCTCAATTTGAAAGTTCACCAAACGTTCCAATCCTTTAAAATCTACGGATTTATCTTCATTAAAAGGCGTTACCAACGCTACTCCAGTACCCAACAATTCTTTCATTTGTATGTTTTTAATATTTTTAAAATATAACCTTAAAGGTCCATTATATTTTATTTAAAATAGCTAAATATTTTTTCATTTCATTTGTAAACAACTCAATTTCTGACGGATCATAATTAATTAACAAATCGTAAAAACGCTTATCAAAATGTGCAAACCCAACTCTAAATGCTACTTCACACTGCAATAATAACAAGTTGGTGTATATATTTTCAACTTTACTATAATTAATTAACAAATCGTATTTATTTGTTAAAATTTTATTTAATTGATCTGACTTAATTATTCCATTCCAACCAAAATCTTGAGGTGTATAAAAACCTTCAACATTGTTGTTATTGTTTCTTTTCTTTTGAAAAACCATCAATTCAATTTTGCAGTCTGGTAAATCAAATATGTTTTTAAAACAACTCTCTATTACTTCTTTTTTTGAAATATCATCTAAAAAAATAAGTACACTTTGTACTTTATCTGAAGAGCTTTCATAAGTATTCTCTAGTAATTTTGGCAATTGTTTCCTTAAAAATATTTGATTGCTTTTTCGCTTAAATCCTGTAAAAATCATCTATATTTACCATTGGTTTACAAAATTAATTAAAATCATTAGCATTTCAACAATGAAAAAATTTATAATTTCATTTTTTACAATTTTATTACTTCTAAGCTGTAAAAATGAACCTCAAAATTTAGTTAAAATTGAAGGCAAACTCCTTCCTATTACTGAGGAAATCAATTCAGATAAAACCATTGACGAATTTATTCAACCCTTTAAAGAAAAAGTTGAAGAAGAAATGAATGCTGTTTTAAGTTATACACCCATTGACTTGATTAGAACCGACGGAAATTTAGAGAGCTCGCTTGGAAATTTAATGGCAGATTTGTGTTTTGAAAGAGCAAACCCAGTTTTTAAGAGCCGAACTGGTAAAAATATTGATTTTGCAATGTTAAACTACGGCGGTATTAGAGCTGGTATTTCAAAAGGGGCTATTACTGCGGAACATGCATTTAATTTAATGCCTTTTGAAAATGAATTAGTAGTTGTTGAATTGACTGCCGAAAAAATGCAAGATTTAATAATTTATTTAATTACTGAGAATAAAGCACATCCACTTTCAAAACAAATAAACTTGGCAATTGCAAATTCTGAACATAAATTAACCATCAATAATTTACCATTAGTTGCTTCAAAAAACTATTTTGTACTAACTTCTGATTATTTACAAAATGGTGGTGATAATATGAATTTCTTTAAAAATCCTGTTAATTTATTCAAACTCGAATATAAAGTTCGAAATGCTATTATTGATTATTTTGCAGAAACAGATACAATTAAAGTTGTATTGGACGGACGATTTAGAAACATTAATTAAGATGATGAAAAGAAGAAATTTTATACAAAAATCTACAGCTGCAACTGCGTTTTTAACGTTTGGCGGCATTTCAATGCAGTCTTTTTCAACAGCAAGCACAAAACACATTACCATTTTACACACCAACGATGTTCATAGCCATATAGAACCATTTTCTAACACACATTATAAATACCCAAATATGGGCGGTGTTGCTAGAAGAGCAACTTTGGTTGAAGCAATTAGACATGAAAACCCAAACACCTTACTTTTAGATGCAGGTGATATTTTTCAAGGAACACCTTACTTCAATTTTTATGGTGGGGAATTGGAATTTAAATTGATGAGTATGTTAAAATATGATGCTGCAACCATTGGAAATCACGATTTTGATAATGGCATTGATGGTTTATATGCGCAACTCCCACATGCAAAATTCGATTTTCTATCAGCAAATTACAATTTTAATAATACTGTTTTAAACGCACATATTAAACCATATAAAATTTTTGAAAAAGATGATATAAAAATAGGTGTATTTGGTTTAGGAATTGAGCTTGAAGGTTTAGTTGATGAACGAAATTATAAAGAAACTGTTTATTTAAATCCAATTGAAATTGCTCAGGATATGAGTAGGATTTTAAAAGAAGATGAAAAATGCGATTTGGTAATTTGTTTATCGCATTTAGGTTACCATTACAAAAATGAAACAAGCAAAATTAGCGATTTGGTATTGGCTTCAAAAACAAATAACATCGATTTAATTATTGGTGGTCATACGCATACTTTTTTACCAAAACCAACAATTACAAAAAATAGTGATGGCGAAAATGTTTTGGTAAATCAGGTTGGTTGTTATGGAATTAATGTTGGAAGAGTCGATTTTTATTTTGATAATGACAAAAACAAATCGAGTAAAGGAAAAAGTATTATTGTTTAAAATTTATAAGAAAAGAAAATGCGCATAGAAACAGATATAAAATTAGGGTTTAAAGATGTAATGATTCGCCCGAAACGTTCCACTTTAAGCTCAAGATCACAAGTTACTTTAGATAGAGATTTTACTTTTTTACACAGTAAATATAAATGGAATGGCATTCCAATTATGGCTGCAAATATGGATACTGTTGGAACTTTTGAAATGGCAGCAGCACTTGCAAAACACAAAATTTTCACTGCAATCCATAAACATTATTCGTTAGAAAAGTGGGCTAATTTTATTGACTCAAACACTGAAGATATTACTGACTATTTTGCTGTAAGTACAGGAACTGGAAGTGCCGATTCTAAAAAGCTGGCAGCAATTTTTAAACAACATCCTCAAATAAAATTTATTTGTATTGATGTTGCAAATGGATACTCAGAGCATTTTGTGAATTTTGTTAAACAAACACGTGAACAATATCCTGATAAAATTATTATGGCTGGAAATGTTGTAACAGGAGAAATGGTTGAAGAATTACTATTGGCTGGTGCCGATATTATTAAAGTTGGTATTGGCCCAGGCTCTGTTTGTACAACACGTGTAAAAACCGGTGTTGGCTACCCACAACTTTCAGCAATAATTGAATGTGCAGATGCTGCACATGGGTTAGGCGGACAAATAGTTTCGGATGGTGGCTGTAAAATCCCAGGAGACATTGCGAAGGCTTTTGGTGGCGGTGCTGATTTTGTAATGTTAGGAGGCATGTTTGCAGGTCATACAGAAAGTGGTGGAAAAACTATTGAAATCAAAGGTGAAAGATTCAAACAATTTTATGGGATGAGTTCTGAAACCGCAATGAATAAACATGTTGGAGGTATTGCAAATTATCGAGCTTCTGAAGGAAAAACTGTTCAAATTCCATATCGTGGAATGGTTGAAAATACCGTTCAGGATATTTTAGGCAGTTTGCGTTCAACCTGCACTTATGTAGGTGCTAACAGACTTAAAGAATTAACTAAAAGAACCACATTCATTCGGGTTCAGGAGCAGCATAATGAAGTTTTTTCTGATTAGAAGAATAGTTCGCAGGTGATGTTTATTTTGTATTCACTTTTAACTTTTTAACCTTTGACCAGTAACCATAGATCTATAAATTAAATACTGTGCAACTATATAGGTTATCATAATTAATACTGCAAAAATTTGAGTCGTATTATAAAATTTATGAATCGCTAAAATTGAATCCGAACTAATAAATATAACTGCACCAACAAACATTAAAAACGATTGGGTAGTTTTGGTATTCAAATAATCTAACATAGCAACCACTCCAAAAGTTGAAATTGTGAATCCGTAAATAATAACTGGAATTAATAATTCATTCAAAGTATCTTTCAAGAAAAATATCAGAAATAAAAACAATGTTAAAAAAGGAATAATTGAGACTAAAACTATAGAAATAGTTGATTTTTGAAGTCGACCAAACACAATTTTTATAAAAAATAGATGTGCAATTAGGAACGAAACGAGCCCTACTATAAAATACAATTCTCCTTCAAACATTAAAAAAACATCTCCCATAAAAGAGAAAATCAAAGCTAGTACGTACGTTTTATTTCTTTTTGAAACAGAAACAACATATAAAGCTATTAATGATAATAAAATGAATGGTTTAAACAATTGAATTAAAATGGGTATTTTAAAAAATATTCCAAAAATATCAAGGAACGAAACCGTTACAAATACGAATAGTGCAATTTTAGATTTTCCCATATATTAAATTTAATTCCAAGTTGGCAAGATACACGTATCGCTTAATTTCTTTAAGAGCGGATTCAAACCGTTAATTAAACTTTTTTGCATTATTTTAGAATCGTCCTTATGACATTCTAAACAAGCACCAACCAACAATAACTGCTTCTGTTCATCAACTGTAAATGGTCTAAAATCGGTTCTTGTTGAATTTACAACACCATTTTTAACAGGTTTTAAAAAAGGAATCCAGGCGTCTTCTGGTAAATTATCATTTGGATTTAGAGCATATTCAGGTGCAAATTGCCACTGTCCAACACCATTTTGAATTAGATATTTTAATTCGCCATTTCCATAACCTAAAGTAGCTGAATTTGAATGGCAACTTTTACAATCTCTAACTTTTGAAACTGTTGTATGCGGTGAATTTGGGGCGTACAACCTATGAAAAGAAACGTCAGTTCCAATTTCTTTTCCAATATAACTTCCTTTATCAATTGTCAAAATCATTCCAGGAACAGCTGGTTCTATATGTTTTACTTCACTATTTTCTCTTACGCCCATTGCAGGAATTGATGAAGAAAATTCAGAAACATATTCTTTCCATTGTCCTTTTCCATATTTTTTATCCAACAAATCAAAAGCTCTTGGTTCATTTTTATCAAATTGGTTATGGCAACCTATGCAGCGTGAGGTCCAAGATGAATGACAAGTTGAACAACTCACATTTTTGTGTGCATTGTCCCTAGAACAAATTTCTGACTGTGGATTTAATTTGTGTAATTTACCCTCTTTTTTTCCAATTAAAAATGCATTTCCTAACGAATCTATAAAAGTATTCACCAATGGATGCCCATCTTTTTTAACTGCAATTAGCTGTTTATCATTATGTTTATAATCTCTGTGTAAGAAAACCAACAAACTTTCAGCATCTAACTTGCTATATGGTATAGTGTTTGGTTTTTCTTTAAAATGACAGTCAGCACATTGCAATTTTACAGCTTGTTCTTCATGG
>Ga0316188_10000393_pt1 | contig 18377 bp, 13 predicted proteins | sample Phiworburrow1_MG_FD_204933 | JGI IMG/M metagenome (GOLD analysis project Ga0316188, IMG submission 204933) | Coastal sediment microbial communities from Maine, United States - Phippsburg worm burrow 1 | ecosystem: Environmental > Aquatic > Marine > Coastal > Sediment | place: USA: Maine... | reverse complement strand
GTCGCTCTCATCGTCGCCGGCGTCGCCGGCACCGTGCTGCCGGCACTGCCGGGCACCTTGTTTGTGCTGGGCGGCATCGTGCTGGGCGCGTGGATCGACGACTTCACGCGCGTCGGTTGGGTCGTCGTCACGCTGGTGTCCGTGCTGGCGGTGCTGGCCTGGGTGCTGGACTACGTCGCCGGCCTGCTCGGTGCCCGCAAGGCCGGCGCCAGCCGCCAGGCCATCGTCGGCGCAGCGCTCGGCACCGTGGCAGGCCTCTTCATGGGGCTGGTCGGCGTGCTGTTCATGCCGCTGGTGGGCGCGGCGATCGGTGAGTTCATCGCGCAGAAGGACCACCAGCGTGCCGTCAAAGTTGGTGTCGCCACCTGGCTAGGCATCATGGCCGGGCTGGTGTCGAAGGTGGTGATCGCCTTCATGATGATCGGCCTGTTCGTCGGCGCGCTGCTGTTCTGAGCCGGCCGAGGGAACCCTGCGCCGCGGCGTCGATCCATCCCGATCCTGTCACCTCGCCCTGGAAAGGCCTGCAGCGATGAATGCCCAGTCGATGCTCGAGCAACTGCTCAAGTCCGCAATGTCGATGCTCGACCCTAAGCCCTCGGCTGCGTCGGTCCCGGGCGCGCCCGCACCGCGCGATGCCGGCTTGGGCCAGTTCGGTGCCGGCGCCGCTGCTGGCGGTGCGCTCGGTCTGCTGATGGGCAGCAAGCGCGGCCGTCGTTTGGGTGGCAAGGCGCTGAAGTACGGCAGCGTCGCCGCACTCGGGTTGGTGGCCTACACGGCCTACAGCCGCTGGCAGTCACAACAGGCGCAACAGGCCGTCGCGGGCAGCGTGCCCGCCGCCCCGCCGCCGCCACGCACCGTGAACCTGCTGCCCGCGCCCGAGGTCGATCAGCACAGCCGCGCGATCTTGCAGGCGATGATTGCCGCGGCCAAGGCCGATGGACACCTCGACGATCGCGAACGCGGCCTGGTCGAGGCCGAACTGATTCGCAGCCAGGCCGGTGACGACGAGCGCCGCTGGCTCGAAAGCGAGCTTCGCCGCCCGCTCGACCCGGCCGAGGTGGCTCGCGCTGCGGTCACGCCGGAATTGGCCGCCGAGATGTATCTGGCCAGCCTGCTGGTGGCCGACGAGACGAGCTTCATGGAGCGTGCCTACCTCGACGAACTGGCCCGCCAGCTGCGTCTGCCCGAGGGGCTGAAGGTCGAGCTCGAACGCCAGACACTGGCGGCTTGAGGCGCTGTGCTGAAGGCTGTCGCCGCGCAGACGCCGGGCCGCGTCAGGCCGCGCAACGGTGCACCGCCCCAGCCCGGGCCGGGTAGCACAGCACGCAGCCGAGGCGTCGCCAGCGTAACCCCGTGCCAGGCGGTTCATACTTCGGCTGCAAGGCGCTTGGCGGCGTGCACTGGCCGCGCTCGCACCAGACCCTCGGAGAATCCACATGCCGCTCATCACCGCCATCGAGGCATTCAACAAGACCAGCCATCCGAAGATCGAGCTCAGCGTCACGCACGACGGCCGCACCATCGCGAGGCTGCCGCGGCTGGGCCGCGAGATCGTCGTCAGGGGCACGCCGCTGAACCGCAAGCCGAAGCTGTCGTCGCAGGACATCGCACTGCTGTGCGAAGAGGCGCAACTCGCCATCGCGCCCGGCATGGCGCTGCTGGAGGCCGCGCTGGCCGCAATGGGCAAGGTCGCGCGCGACCAGGAGGACGAGCTGGTCTGAGAGTGGGCGGCTCAGCCGCGGGCGCGCGCGTCGGCCGCGATCCACTCGGCCGCCTTCTCGGCCATCATCAGCGTCGGTGAGTTGGTGTTGCCGCTGGTGATCAGCGGCATGGCGCCGGCGTCGACGACCCGCACGCCGCGCACGCCGCGCAGTCGCAGGCGCGCATCGAGAGCCGCCATCGGGTCGTCGTCGCGGCCCATGCGTGTCGTGCCCACCGGATGGAAGATCGTGCTGGCGATATCGCCGGCCAGTCGCGCCAGCTGCTCGTCGCTGTCGTACTGCGCCCCGGGCTTCCATTCCTCGGGCTGGAAGCGCGCCAGCGCCGGCTGCGCGCAGATGCGGCGCGTCACGCGCAGCGAATCCGCCGCGACCTGCCGGTCCTCGGGCGTGCTCAGGTAGTTCGGTGCGATCGCCGGCGCATCCTCGGGGTGCGGGCTGCGGATGTGCACCGTGCCGCGGCTGGTCGGGTTGAGGTTGCACACGCTGGCGGTGAAAGCGTCGAAGCGGTGCAGCGGCTCGCCGAAGGCATCCAGGCTTAGCGGCTGCACGTGGTACTGGATGTTGGCGAAGGGCTGCTCGGGCGAACTGCGCGTGAACGCGCCCAGCTGCGAAGGCGACATGCTCATCGGCCCGCTGCGCGTCAGCAGGTACTGCGCGCCGATGCGCAGCTTGCCCCAGGGGCTGGCGGCGATGCTGTTCAGCGTCTTCGTGCCGCGGGTCTTGAACACCGCACGGATCTGCAGATGGTCCTGCAGGTTCGCGCCGACGCCGGGCAGCTGGTGCTGCGGCTCGACGCCCGCAGCCTGAAGCCGGGCCGCGTCGCCGATGCCCGACAGCTGCAGGATCTGCACCGAGCCGATCGAGCCGGCCGCGAGGATGACCTCGCCGGTCGCGCGGGCCTGCAGCAGCTGCCCGTCCTTGCGCAGCTCGACGCCGCGGCAGCACAGCGTGCCGTCGCCGTCGCGCTCGATCAGCAGGCGCTGCACCATCGCGCCGGTCCACAGCTGGAAGTTCGAACGTCGTGTGCAGGCCGGGCGAAGGAAGGCCTTGGCGGCGTTCCAGCGCCAGCCGCTCTTCTGGTTGACCTCGAAGTAGCCGACGCCCTCGTTGTCGCCGCGGTTGAAGTCCTCGGTCGCCGGCACGCCGGCCTGCTGCGCCGCCAGCGCCCAGGCGTCGAGCAGGTCCCAACGAAGGCGCTGCTTCTCGATGCGCCACTCGCCGCCGGCCCCGTGCCACTCGCTGGCACCCTTGTAGTGATCCTCGTGGCGCTTGAAGTAGGGCAGCACACCGTCCCATCCCCAGGTGCTGTCGCCGCTCAGTTCGGCCCAGCGCTGGTAGTCGCGGCGCTGGCCGCGCATGTAGATCATGCCGTTGATGCTGGAGCAGCCGCCCAGTACCTTGCCGCGCGGGTAGCGCAGCGTGCGCCCGTTCAGCCCGGCGTCGGGCTCGGTCTGGTAGCACCAGTCGGTGCGCGGGTTGCCGATGCAGTACAGATAGCCCACCGGGATGTGGATCCACACGTAGTCATCCTTGCCGCCGGCTTCGAGCAGCAGCACCCGCTTTGACGGGTCGGCGCTGAGGCGGTTCGCCAGCAGGCAACCGGCTGTGCCGGCGCCGACGACGATGTGGTCGAAATGCAGCGTGTCGCTCATCGGGAAACACCTGCATTGTCACGTGGCGTGCCGGCGGCGCCGACCACGCCCTGCGCCTGCAGCGCATCGATGTCCGCGTCGCCATAACCCAGCTCGCGAAGCAGCGCGCGGCTGTGCTCGCCCAGCGCCGGCGGGCCGCTGCGAATCGGCAGGCGCTGGCCGTCCAGCGTCAGCGGCAGCAGCGGCGCGTGGGTGTCGATCTCCCGGCCGGCGCCGCTGGCATCGGCCGGCAGCCGCACCGGCGCCAAGCCACCGGTGGCCCGCAGGTGCGGGTCATCGAACAGCGCCTCGGGCCGGGTGATCGGCGCAAAGGGCAGGCCGCGTGCCTCGAAGCGCGCGGCGATCTCCGCCGCAGGGTACGCCGCCAGCCGATCACGCAGCTGCGGCATCAGCCACTCGCGTGCCAGCACACGCTGGTTGTTGGTGGCCAGCCGCGCGTCGTCGCGCAGATCGGCCAGCTCGAAGGCGTCGCAGAACAGCGCCCACTGCGTGTCGGAGACCACGGCCAGGAAGATCTGCTCGCCGCCGCGCACCGTGAACACGTCGTACACGCCCCAGGCGGAGATGCGGCTGGGCATCGGGGCGGCGGGCCGGCCCGTTACCGCGAACTGCATCATGTGCTGCGCCACCAGCAGCACGTTGTTCTCGAACAGCGCACTTTGCACCTGCTGGCCGCGGCCGGTCCTGGCGCGCGCGGCCAGCGCGGCGAGCACGCCGATGGCGCCGAACAGCCCGCCCATGATGTCGTTGACGCTGCTGCCGGCGCGCAACGGCCGGCCTTCCGGTCCGGTCATGTAGGCCAGCCCGCCCATCATCTGCACCACCTCGTCGAGCGCGGTGCGCTGCTCGTAGGGGCCCGGCAGGAAGCCTTTGTGCGAGACGTGGATCAGCCGCGGGTTGAGCCCCGACAGCGCCGCGAAGTCCAGGCCCAGGCGCTGCATCGTGCCGGCCTTGAAGTTCTCGCTGAAGACATCGGCGCCGGCGACCAGCTTGAGCACGATCTCGCGTCCGCGTGCGTCGTGCACGTCCAGCGCCAGGCTCTTCTTGTTGCGGTTGAACATTGGAAAGAAGCCCGCGCCCGAGCCCAGCAGGCGGCGCGTGTTGTCGCCTGCCAGCGGCTCGACCTTGATGACCTCGGCCCCCAGGTCGGCCAGCACCATGCCGCAGCTCGGCCCCATCACCATATGGGTGAACTCGAGCACGCGCAGGCCCGCCAAAGGCAGGCCTGCGACGGCACTTGCGCCGTCCAGCGGCAGCGCGTCTGTGTCCGTCATGAGGCAGCGACAAATCCCGGCGGCAGGCCGGCCTCGGCCGTCATGCCGTAGATCGGCTCACCGGGCAGGCCAGCCAACAGCGCCTCGCGTGCGGCCAGCAGGCGCGGCAGGTCGATGCCGGTGGACACGCCCATCGCCTCGAACATGAACACCAGGTCCTCGGTGACCACGTTGCCCGAGGCGCCGGGCGCGTAGGGGCAGCCGCCCAGCCCGCCCAGCGACGCGTCGAAGGTGCGCACGCCCACGTCGTGGGCGGCCAGGCAATTGGCCAGGCCGAGGCCGCGCGTGTTGTGCAGGTGCGCGGCGCCAGCCCGGTTGCCGAGGGCCTTGCGCAGCGCCTCGAACAGCCGGCGTACCTGCGCCGGGTTGGCCATGCCGGTCGTGTCGGACAGGCCGCATTCGTCGGCGCCGGCCGCGGCCAGCTGCTTGGCCAGCGCGATCACATCGTCCTCTCGCACGGCGCCCTGCAAGCTGCAGCCGAAGGCGGTGGAGATGCCGATCTCGACCGCCACGCGTTCGTCCAGTGCATCGCGCAGTGCGACGATGTCGCGCACCTCGTCCACCATCTGCGCCGGGGTCTTGCGCAGGTTGGCCAAGGAGTGCGCGGTACTGGCCGACACCGGCACGCTCAGCTTGTGCACGCCGGCGGCAATCGCGGCCCGCGCACCGTGTTGGTTCGGCACCAGCGCCACCACGCACAGGCCCTCGAGCTGGCGCGCGTGGCGGACCAGCTCGGCCGTGTCGGCCAGTTGCGGCAGCAGCCTGGCCGGCACGAAGGAGCCGACCTCGATCTCGCGCAGCCCGGCCAGGTGCAGCGTATCGATCCAGCTGCGCTTGTGCGCGGTCGCCATCGTTCGCGCCACGCTCTGCAGGCCGTCGCGCGGCCCGACCTCGCTGATGCGCACGGCCGCGCGGGTCATGGCCCTCAGGCGCGCGTGCGGATCAGCCCGCGCAGCGCCAGCACTGCCAGCAGCATGAACAACGCCAGGCTCCAGAACTCGTAGGGCACACCGGCCAGCTTGACCGCCGCTTCGGCGCAACTGGCGCGGGCCTGGAAGATCTCGGGTAGCCAGCCATCGAGCCCGGTGGCTGCGACGATGCGGTCGGCCAGCGTCTGGTTGCACGACGGCGATGCGGCAGCGACGAAGTGCTGCCAAAGCGCCGCGGCGACGCCGCACAGGCTCAACGCCAGGACCAGTCCGAGGCCGATGCGCTGGCCGGCGAGGCCGCGCCAAACCAGGCCCAGCAGCGCCGCCAGCGCAATGGCTACGAAGATCAGCCGTTGCAGCACGCACCAGGGGCAGGGCTGCATTTCCCAGACATGCTGCGTGAACAGCGCCGCCGCGACCGCGGCCAGCGCGAGCACGGCGATGTTCCAAAGCAGCGTCGTGCGCTGCATGGCAGGCCTCACTTCTCGGGCTCCCCCGCAGACGCTTCGTGGGGGGGATTCACTTCAATTCGACGATAAGCTCGATCTCGACGCAGGCGCCGAGCGGAATCTGTGCCACGCCGAAGGCGCTGCGCGCATGCGCGCCGACCTCGGGGCCGAAGACCTTGCCGAGCAGTTCCGAGCAGCCGTTGGTGACCAGGTGCTGCTCGGTAAAGGTCGGCGTGCTGTTGACCAGGCTCATCACCTTGACGATGCGTGCCACGTTTTCCAGGCCGCCGGCGGCGGCGTTCAGCGTGCCCAGCAGGTCGATGGCCACGGCACGTGCCGCGGCCTTGCCCTGTTCGGTGTCCATCGTCAGGCCAAGCTGGCCGACCCAGGGCTTGCCGTCCTGGCGCGCGATGTGGCCGGAGATGAACACCAGCTTGCCGCTGCGCACGAAAGGCACATAGGCCGCGGCCGGCACGGCCAGCGGGGGCAGCGTGATGCCTAGCGCGTCGAGTTGGGTTTGGATCGACATGACGGGTCACCCCTTTGGGCCCTTGCAGGCGGGGCAGTCATCCTACACTGGGCCCCGATTGGCGCGCCGCCGGTCAAAGGAGTGCGCCTGGCCGCGGCGGCGCTGGCCTGGTTGCTGGGCATCGGCTGGCAACTGCAGCAGCCAGCGCTGTGGCCCCAGGCCACCAGGCCCGAGCTGAGGTACACGCTACATTTTCACCGGCCCGGGCCTGGCCTCCTGCCGTTGGCGCCCGCCTGGCTCGAACTTTCGGCCGCAGAAATTCCGGTCTGGCGCCTGTGAAGGCAAAACAATAAGGCGGTCGCGACGAAAGTCGCCAATCCGCGGGGTCACGGGTGCAGAGTCGGAGAAAGAGGACAAGGCTGCCTCGCACAGGGTCTATCGCCTCAAGCTCAAGCAAACGATCAGCGAAACGCTTGAGTCGCCCCTTCCAGCAGAGCGGCAACTTACGAATCCATGGTCCATGACGAAGGACGGGAAGACTCGCTTCAATGCTGCGAAGTCAGCAAAGCTGATGCGAAAGTGAGCCAAAGCGCAGCACGAAACGCACATCGAGCTGCTCATGCTGAGCCGTCGCGACACCGATCACGTCGGGGGCGCGGCCTCGCTGCAGGCCGCCACCGAGGTGCATGCCCAGAGCAGCGCGCTGCCGTCGGAGCATGCGTTGCGGGTCGGCGGTCCGGCGCACTGGCGCTGCGCTGCCGGCCAGTCGTGGCAGTGGGACGGTGTGGCCGTCGAGGTCCTGCACCCGGCGGACGAGGACTATGCATCGCCGCGACCGCCCAATGCGCTGAGCGGCGTGCTGCGTGTGAGCGCGCGCAGCCGGGGCCAGCCTGCTGCTCACCGGCGACATCGAGGCGGCGCAGGAGGCCGCGCCGGTGTCGCGTCACGGCCCAACGCTGCGCAGCCAGGTACTGCGGGTGCCGCACCACGGCAGCAGAACCTCGCCCACCGAGGCCGTCGTGCAGGCGGTGGCGCCAGGCACGGCTTTGGTGCAGCCGGCCTACCGCAGCCGCTTCGGCCACCCGGCGCCGCAGGTGGAAGCGCGCTACCGCGAGCGGGTCGTCGAGCTGCTGCGCAGCGACCGCTGCGGCGCCTGGAGCTGGTCGTTCGACGGTGCGAGCCGCAGCGAGCGACAGGCAGAGGCCCGTTACTGGCATCATCGCCCGGATGCCGATGCCCCGCCCGCGTCGAAGCCACCACTGGCCCGCGCCTTGCATTCAGCCCGCTGAACCCACAACAGGAGCCCTTCCGTGTCGATCCATGTCGCGCTGAACCATGTCACGCATTACCGCTATGACCGCCGCGTCGGCCTGTCGCCACAGGTGGTGCGGTTGCGCCCGGCGCCGCATTGCCGCACGCCGATCCTGAGCTACTCGCTCACCATCGAGCCGGCCGGGCATTTCATCAACTGGCAGCAGGATCCGTTCGCCAACCATCTGGCACGGCTGGTCTTCCCCGATCCGACCACCGAGTTCAAGGTGACGGTGGACCTGGTGGCCGAGATGGCGGTCTACAACCCCTTCGACTTCTTCCTCGAGCCCGAGGCCGAGAACTACCCCTTCGACTACGCCGCCGAGCTGAAGCACGACCTGGCCCCTTACCTGGTCAAGGGCGACGCGACGCCGAAGTTCAAGGCCTTCGTCGACAGCCTGTCGCGCGACAAGGTGCGCACCATCGACTTTCTGGTCGGCCTGAACCAGCGGCTGCAGCGCGAGATCGGCTACCTGATCCGCATGGAGCCGGGCGTGCAGACGCCCGAAGTCACGCTGACCAACCTGTCGGGCAGTTGCCGCGACACCGGCTGGCTGATGGTGCAGGTGCTGCGCCACATGGGGCTGGCGGCGCGTTTCGTCTCCGGCTACCTGATCCAGCTGAAACCCGACGTGAAGTCACTCGACGGGCCGAGCGGCACCGAGGTCGATTTCACCGACCTGCACGCCTGGTGCGAGGTGTTCCTGCCCGGCGCCGGCTGGGTCGGCCTGGACCCGACCTCGGGGCTGATGGCCGGCGAAGGCCACATCCCTGTGGCCTGCACGCCCGAGCCGTCGACGGCAGCGCCAGTCAGCGGCGCGGTGGACGAGTGCGAGGTGAGCTTCGAGCACCACATGCAGATCACGCGCATCTACGAGTCGCCGCGCGTGACCAAGCCCTACACCGACGAGCAGTGGCGCGCCATCCTGCAACTCGGCGATGAGGTCGACGCCCAGTTGCAGCAGCAGGACGTGCGCCTGACAATGGGCGGCGAGCCGACCTTCGTCTCGGTCGATGACCGTGACGGCGCCGAATGGAACACCGATGCGCTCGGCCCCACCAAGCGCGGCTTCGCCACCGAACTGGTGCACCGGCTGCTGGCCAAGTACGGGCAGGGCGGGTTCCAGCATTTTGGCCAGGGCAAGTGGTACCCAGGCGAGCAACTGCCACGCTGGGCACTGACCATCGGCTGGCGTGCCGACGGCGAAGCCTGCTGGCACGACCCGTCGCTGTTCGCCGACGAGCGCGAGACGCACCGCTACACCACCGACGATGCCAAGGCCTTCATGCACGGCCTGACCCGCAGGCTGGGCCTGGACACGCGATATGTGCAGTCCGGCCACGAGGACACCTGGTACTACCTGTGGCGCGAGCGCCGACTTCCGGTCAACGTCGACCCCTTCGAATCGAAGCTTGACGACGAGATGGAGCGCGCGCGACTGCGTCGCGTCTTCAGCTCCGGCCTGGACAGCGTGGTCGGCTACCTGCTGCCGCTGAAGCGTGAATGGCAGGACAAGGCGGCCGGGCCGCAATGGATGACCGGCCCCTGGTTCGTGCGCGACGAGCGCCTGTACCTGATGCCGGGCGATTCGCCGATGGGCTACCGACTGCCGCTGGACTCGCTGCCATGGTCCGAGGCCGGCGATGCACAGATGCTGATCGAGCAGGACCCCTATGACCGCTTCAGCCCGCTGCCCGGCGCGGCGGCGCTGCGTGCGCGTTTCCGCCGCCCGGGGTACGACGCGCACCACACAGGCGGCGGCTTCGCCGAAGGCGGCCGCGTCGCCCTGCAAGGTCAGCCCTGGCCCGAGGACATCGATGCCGGCGCCGGTGTAAACGGTGAGGCCGGCAGCCGTGGCGCGGGACCCGGCGGGCCGCATCTGCGCCAGGCCGCGTCGTCGCGCGACCCGAATGCGATGCCCGGGCGTGGAGAATCGGCCAGCGGTCTGACGCGCACCGCGCTGTGCGTCGAAGTGCGCGACCCGCAGCGTGCCAACGGCCCGAAGGCCGAAAGCGAGCATGGCGGCAAGAGCGGCGTGCTCTACGTCTTCCTGCCGCCGCTGAAGCACCTGGAGGACTTCCTCGAACTGCTGGCGGCGATCGAGGCCACCGCCGCCGCGCTGCAGATGAAGGTGGTGCTCGAAGGCTATCCGCCGCCGCGCGACCCGCGGCTGAAGATCCTGCAGGTCACGCCCGACCCGGGCGTCATCGAGGTCAACATCCACCCGGCGTCGAGCTGGGAGCAGCTGGTCGACCACACCGAGTTCCTGTACGACGCGGCGCATCGCACGCGGCTGTCCACCGAGAAGTTCATGCTCGACGGTCGCCACACCGGCACCGGCGGCGGCAACCACTTCGTGCTCGGCGGCGCGACCCCGGCGGACAGCCCCTTCCTGCGCCGGCCCGACGTGCTGGCCAGCCTGCTGACCTACTGGCACAACCACCCGTCGCTGAGTTACCTGTTCAGCGGCATGTTCATCGGCCCGACCAGCCAGGCGCCGCGTTTCGACGAGGCGCGCGACGACCAGACCTACGAGATCGAGATCGCCTTTGCCGAACTGGAAAGGCAGATGGCCAAAGGCCAGCATGTCCCACCGTGGCTGGTCGACCGCTCCTTGCGAAACCTGCTGATCGACGTCACCGGCAACACCCACCGCAGCGAGTTCTGCATCGACAAGATGTACTCGCCCGACGGGCCCACCGGCCGGCTCGGGCTGCTGGAGCTGCGGGCCTTCGAGATGCCGCCGCATGCGCGCATGAGCCTGGCGCAGCAACTGCTAATCCGCGCGCTGCTGGCCTGGTTCTGGCGCGAGCCCTACCGCGGCCCCGGCAAGACGCGCCTGACACGCTGGGGCACCGGGCTGCACGACCGCTTCATGCTGCCCAGCTTCGTGCAGATGGACTTCGCAGACGTGATGGCCGAGCTGCGCGGGGCGGGCTTCGCCTTCGACGACGCCTGGTTCGCGCCGCACTTCGAGTTCCGCTTCCCGCTGATCGGCGAGGTCGCGACGATGGGCATCGCGCTGAGCATCCGCACCGCGCTCGAGCCCTGGCACGTGATGGGTGAGGAGGGCGCGCCGGGCGGCACCGCACGCTACGTCGATTCGTCGCTGGAGCGGCTGGAGATCAAGGTGACGGGGTTGAACGACAACCGCCACGTCATCACCGCCAACGGCCGCGCGCTGCCGCTGCAGCCCACCGGCCGCGTTGGCGAATACGTCTGCGGCGTGCGCTACCGCGCCTGGCAGCCACCGTCGGCGCTGCATCCGACCATCGGCGTGCATGCGCCGCTGACCTTCGACATCGTCGACAACTGGCTGCAGCGCTCGATGGGCGGCTGCCAGTACCACGTGGCGCACCCGGGCGGCCTGAGCCACGAGGACTTCCCGGTCAACGCCTACACCGCCGAGAGCCGGCGGCTGGCGCGCTTCATGCGCTTCGGCCACACGCCGGGGCGCATGCAGGTGGCGCCGGCGCAGGCCAGCCTGGAGTTCCCGTTCACGCTCGACCTGCGCATGGGCTGAGTCCGCGAAACGCCCGTGCAGACGCAGTCGCAGAGTTCCTTGCCCTTCGCGGGCGACGACGCGCCCGAGCCGGGTGTGTCGCCGGGCCTCGAGCTGCTGCGCCACAGCGCCGGACCCGAGCCCGGCTTCTGGGACGAGATGCGGCTGGACGACGGCCGACTGCGCGAGCACTGGCGCGACTTCCTGCGCTGGCTGCCTGCGCCGCCGGGCGGCGTCTCGCGCGCCGACGACATGGACCGTCGCCTGGCGCAGGTGAAGCGGCAGATCGTGCACGACGGCATCACGCACAACGTCTTCGGCGAACAAGGCGCGGCGCAACGGCCCTGGCCGCTGGAGCTGCTGCCGCTGATCCTGCGCGCCGACGAGTGGGCCCACATCGAACGCGGCGTGGTGCAGCGCGCGGCGCTGATGCAGGCCATGCTGGCCGACGTCTATGGGCCGCAGCAGCTGCTGCACGAAGGGCTGCTGCCGCCGGCTCTGCTGTTCCGCCACCCCGGCTACCTGCGCTCGATGCGCGGCGTGCAGCCGGCCAGCGGGCTGCGATTACACATCGTCGCCTTCGATCTGGCGCGCACCCCTGACGGCCAGTGGCAGGTGGTCGCACGGCGATGCCAGGGCCCGTCGGGGCTGGGCTACGTACTGCACAACCGGCTGGTGATCTCGCGGCAGTTTCCGGAGGCCTTCCGAGAGCTGCGCGTGCAGCACATCGCGACCAGCTACCGGCGCCTGCTCGATTCGATCGAGGCGCCGGCGCGTGCCGTGGCCGGCGGCGGCGCGCCGCGTGTCGTGCTGCTCACGCCCGGGCCTTACAGCGAAACCTATTTCGAGCATGCCTACTTGGCGCGCTATCTCGGGCTGCCGCTGGTCGAAGGCGGCGACCTGGTGGTGCGCGAGCAGCGGCTCTTCCTGAAGACGGTCGAAGGGCTGCAGCCGGTGCACGGCATGCTGCGCCGCCTCGACGACGACTGGTGCGACCCCCTCGAGCTGCGCGCCGACTCTGCGCTGGGTGTGCCGGGGCTGCTGCAGGCGCTGCGCGCGGGCACGCTGGTGATGGCCAATGCGCTGGGCAGCGCTTTCCTGGAGTCGCCCGCGATACACGGTTTCCTGCCTGGCATCGCGCGCCGCCTGCTCGGGCAGGAGCTGCACCTGCAGACGCTGCCGTCGTGGTGGTGCGGCGAGGCGATGGCCTGGCGCAACGCGCAGACGCAGCTGGCCGGCAAGGTGCTGCGAGCGACCTTTCCGACCCCGCGCCGTGCCGATGCCGTGCGTCTGCCCGGCACGGTGCAGGTCGAGGACGATCCCGATGCCTGGACTGTTGCCGCACCGGTGCGTCGCTCGCGCGCACCGGTCTGGAACGCGGGCACGCTGCTGGCACGGCCGGTGATGCTGCGGGTCTTTGCCATCGCCGAAGGCAACGGCCACTGGCACGTGCTGCCAGGCGGCATGTCGCGCGTTGCACAGTACGACGCCACCAGCGTGTCGATGCAGCGCGGAGGCGCTAGCCTGGACACCTGGGTGCTGACCGACGGCCCGGTGGACAGCTTCTCGATGCTGCCGCGGCGCATCAGCGTCGACGACATCGCGGCGCGGCGTCCGCCGGTGCCCAGCCGCGCGGCCGAGAACCTGTTCTGGTTCGGCCGCTATACCGAGCGCACCGAGCAGATGGTGCGGCTGGCGCGCACGCTGCTGGTGTTCATCGACACCGACGACGACGCACCGCCCAGCCTGCGCGAGGCCCTGTCAGCGGTGGCGGTGGACAGCGGCCTGGCGCCGCAGGGCGCGCCGACGTTGAACCAGGCGCCGCACCTGTTCGAGCGCACGTTGCTCGGCGCGCTGGCCGACCCGCTCGCCTACAGCATCGCCTTCAATCTAGGCGCGCTGGAGCGCAGCGCGCAGGTGTTGCGCGAGCGCTTGTCGAACGAGCAGTGGAGCGTCGTGCGCAGCATGGGTGAGGACTTCGCCGCGCTGCGCGGCGCGGCGGCTCAACAGCCGCCGATGCTGGCGCAGGTCGCGCCGGTGCTGGACCGCCTGGCGGTGCAGCTGGCGGCCGTCACCGGCGCGCAGAACGACCGCATGACACGCGACCACGGCTGGCGCTTCATGACCGTCGGGCGCTTGGTCGAGCGGCTGATTGGCCTGTCGATGAACCTCGGCACCTTTGTCGAGACCGGCGCACTGGGCGACTCGGCAGGCATGGAGTTCATCCTCGAGCTGTTCGACAGCGCGATCACCTTCCGCGCCCGCTACCAGCGGCACGAGGACCTGCTGGCGCTGGTCGATCTGCTGGTGCTGGACAGCGCCAATCCGCGCGCGCTGGCCGGCGTGCTGCGGAGGCTGCGCACCGAGCTGAGCAAGCTGCCGGGTGACGAGGCTTCGACCCGGGCGCTGCTAGATCACCTGCCGGCCGAGGGCGCGGGCATGCAGCTGGAACAGCTGCGCGGCGCGGACGAGGCGCGGCTGCGGCAGCAGCTCGGCCAGGTCGCGGCAGAGCTGCGGCGCGCCGGCCGTGCGCTGGCCGACGAACTGGGCCACCGCTACTTCGCGCACGCACTGACCGGCGATGAACTCCAGCGAGTCTGAGCAAATGGCCGTGACCGTGCTCGAAGTGACGCACGAGACGCACTACGAATACGCCGCACCGGTGGCGCAGGCGCAGCATGTCGCCTACCTGGAGCCGCTGAGCGACGCACGGCAGCAGTTGCTGGTGCACGAACTGCACATCGAGCCGTCGCCGGCGCAGTTGACGCACGACACCGACGCCTACGGCAACCGCTGCGTGTTCTTCAGCCTGAACCAGCCGCATCGCTCCCTGTGCGTGCGTTCGGTCGGCCGCGTTGCGCTGACCCATTGCGCTGCGCCGGACGCCGAGCGCAGTCCATCGTGGCAGGACGTTGCCGCCGCGCTGCGCTACGAAGCCGGCGCGCGCTACGACGCTGCGGTGGAGTTCGCGCAGCCTTCGCCCTACGTGCCGCGCCTGCTGGCGCTGCGCGACTATGCGGTGCCCAGTTTCCCGGCCGGCACGGCGCTGGCGCTGGGCGCGCTCGATCTGATGCAGCGTCTGCACGCCGACTTCGAGTTCCGCAGTAGCAGCACCGAGGTGGACACGCCGCTGATCGAGGCCTTCGAGCAGCGCAGCGGCGTGTGCCAGGACTTTGCACACCTGATGATCGGCATGTTGCGCATGCTCGGACTGCCGGCACGCTATGTCAGCGGCTACCTGCTGACGACGCCCCCGACGGGGCAGCCCGCGTTGCAGGGCGCCGATGCGTCGCACGCCTGGCTGCAGGTGTATTGCCCGGGCACTGCGGGCCTTCCGGACGGCTGGCTCGAACTGGACCCGACCAACAACCTGGTGCCTGGCGACAGCCACCTGCGCGTGGCGCTGGGCCGCGACTATGGCGACGTCACGCCGTTGCGCGGCGTGATCCGCGGCGGTGGCGAACACACGCTGCGGGTCGGCGTGAACACGCGCAAGCTCGAAGGCCCGCTGCCGGCCGTTGCCTGAAGGATCCGTGCTGCGCCCGCGTCAGTGGGCCGGGGTCACGTAGCTGATGTCTCGCTGCCCGTGCTGGAAATCCGCCAGCGACTGCGCCCAGCGCTCGTGTGGCCACAGCAGCTCGATGCGGGCGCTGCGCGGCCGGTAGACCGCGCCGTACAGCGTGCCGTGGCCGCGCAGGAAGCCGTGCTGGTACAGAGGCGCGTGCAGCAGCGCCTGGGTGGCTTGGTGCAGCGTGTGCGGCGTGTCGATGACCGACCGCAGCTTGTCGCGCCGCTGCACCGCGTGCGTGGCCTGTGCGTGCTGCGCCCACTCGACCTCGTGCTGAAAGTTCGTCACCACCCGCAGGCGCGTGACCTCGGTCGGCCGGTCCGGCGCGACGAACACCGTGGCCCAGTCGTCGTGGCGGTCAAGCAGGGTGATCGAGTAGCACATGCTGGCCGGCACATGCTGCAGCAGCTTGATCGCGTCTGCCGTGCTGTGCGCCGCCTCGAGCACATGGCGCAGCAGCAGCGGAATGCCGAAGCCCTCGCCCGACACGGTGCGCCCGCCGAAGGACAGCGCTGCCGCGAGTCCGGCCTCGTTGACGCCGTCGAGCGCACCCCATAGGCAGTCGCCCATCGCGGCCACCCGCTGCCCGGTCCAGCGCGTGGCCAGCCAGCTGCCTTCGAGCAGCAGCGGCGCGAAGTCGTAGTTGCGCAGCAGCGCCGGCTCCTCGTGGCCGACGGCGTCGAACCACACCGCCTGCGAGCAGCCGCCGATGTAAGGCGGCGGGCACCACATGGATAGGAAGCGCGATTCGACGTCGCCGCCGCCGGCCAGATCGACCAACGCCTCCCAGGTGCTCACCAGCTGGGGCATGTGCCTGCGCAGCGCGCGCCGGCACTCCACGTAGCCGGGCTGGCCGACGCCGCCGCTGCGCAGGAACCAGGCCCGGTAGGCCGGCCAACTCTGCTCGAACAGCGAGCGCCAGGCTGCACCGGGCTGCTCCTCGATGACGGTGCGGAAGCTGACCTGGATGACCATGCGGCCTTATACGTCAGCTCGCCGCCGCCCCGCGATGCCGGGGGTCACAGAATCTTGAAGGCACCGGGTTCCGGCACGGCCTCGTGCACGGTGGTGACGATCGGCTTGCCGGCATAGTGCTGCTTGATGCCGCGGATCCAGTCGCGCGCGCGGATGTTGAGGCGGAAGTTGTCGTCCATCGCCCGCCCGCGCGTGATCAGGATGCCCAGGTCGGCGCCTTCGTAGCGGTAGTCGCCGGGGCCGGTGATGCGCATGAAGAAGGCCTCGCGCTCGCTGTCGATGGCGCGACGCTCGTAGTCGAAGCGCTGGTAGCCGACGGTGCCGTCCTCGCTCATCTTGTAGATGCCGGTGGCCGGCGCGTGCGTCACCTGGTCGACCTTGTCCTCGGTGTACTTGATCACCACCTGCGACCAGTTGTCGATGAAGTGCGGCTGTGCCCAGCGATCGTTCATCTCGCGCACGTTCAGGTCGAAAGGAACGCCCGAGAACTCGAGCAGGTGGAACATGAACAGCGGCGCATCGGCGTACGCGAACGCGGCATGGTTGGTCATCGGGCTGGCGCCGCAGATGCGCGGGTTCAGCTCGCCGAGGTAGACCTCGCCCGTGTCCTGATCGATCAGGAAGTCGACGTCGAAATACCCGCGATAGCCTTCCTGCAGCAGCTGGTTGCCGAACTTCTCGGCCATCTCGCGGGCCTTCAGCCGCACACCCTCTGGCCAGGCGCCGGGGAAGACCTCGTTGCCACACCAGCCGCCCTTGTAGGGCGTCAGTTCCTTCGCGCCCACCACCTCGGTCAGCAGCGGCCCGACGACCGTGCCCGACTGCGTGGCGCAGGCCTCCAGCGTGGCGCCGCGGCAGTTGATGCGCTTCATGATCTTGACTTCGGGGTCGTTGACGATTTCGGACCGGTGCTTGTTGAAGTCTTCCTCGTTGGCAATGAAGAAGGTGGTGTGTCCCGAGTCACCGAAGGCCGACTGGATGACCAGGTCGTGTCCCAGGCCAGCGCGGTCGCAGATCTCACGCAGGTTCTTGTAGCTCTCGACCTTTTCGAGGGCGTTGGGCACCGAGGGCACGCCGGCCTTGTTACCGATGCGCACGGTTTCCATCTTGTTGTCGCAGCGCTGGCGCAGCTTGGCTGGCGGGAACCAGATGTCCAGGCCGATCTCCTTGCACAGCGCTTCGGTCTTCTCGTCGAACATCAGGAAGGTGGCCACCGGGTTACCGCCGCGACGCTCGATCATGTCGACCACGTCCTTGTGCTGCAGCAGGTAGTTGGTGATGTCCTCGATCGACTGGAACTCGTCATGCGGCCCTTCAGGCGGCACGAACACATTCGGGTGGCGGCCGTCGAAACAGTCGATGTAGCTGACGTAGCGGAAGCGGTTGATCCAGCGGTCCAGGCCCAGCAGGTTGAAGTTGGTGGCACTGATGAAGTAGATCGGCCGCTCGTTGCGATGGAACATCAGCTTCATGTCGGAGATGGTGCGCACGGTGTGTTGCTTGTTCATGATTCGATCCTTGTCGTGGCGGCGGCGGTGGCAATCTCGACCTGCACCGCGGCGGGTTTGGAAACGGTCTGCGAACTGCGCTCGACCGGGAAGATGGAGCGGCCGGTCTCTGCCAGCACCGAGCGCGCGGCGAAGGCCGCGCCGACGCGTTCCAGCGCCGCTTCGTTGAAGATGCGGAACCCCAGCTCCGGGCGGAAGCCGTGGATCTCGCGCACGTCCAGCGCGGCCATGAACTTCAGGATGCCTGCGCTGATGACCTGCCCTGGCACCAGGATCGGGAAGCCCGGTGGGTAGGGAATGACGAACAGCGCCGAGACCAGCTCGCGCCCCGCGGCGATGGCGCGCGCGGCATCGCTCATGTCGATGTACTCGCAGTTGTCGTCGTCGTAGGACAGGAAGAAGGCGCTGCGGATGTGGCCGTCGCGTGTCGGCACGCCGCCGTCATTGCCGATGCTCACGCGAAAGGCCTGGTGGAAAGCGGAGAAGTCCGGCAGCGGCGGTTGTTCCAGCGTCAGCGAGCGCACACGCTTGTCGTGGATGCGCCGCTCGATGCTGCTCATGTCGGCCACGCGCTGGTCGACGTCGCGCGCGATCTTCACCAGCACCTCCAGCAGATAGGCTACCGCCGAGCGGGTGCTGCCGATGTTGGTCATGAACAGCACGGTGTTGCGCGAGGTCTTGTTGATCTGGATGCCGTACTTGTCCATCAGGTACTTGTTCTTGAAGGTGTCGCCGTCGACCCCGGTGGCGCCGATGGCCAGCGTGGCGCGCGACGGGTCCATCGCGAACTCGTCGGTGCGCCAGGCGGCTTCCAGGTTGACCCAGCCGGTCTCGGCGTTGTAGTAGGTCTCGACGCCGCTTTCGCGGTATTCGGCCGGCACCAGATCGCCAACGCGCAGGAAGCGGAAGTACTTCTTCAGCAGTGGGTGGTTCAGCACCTGCTCGCGCAGCGTCATCGCCAGCTCCAGCTGGCGCTGCACCAGCTCGTAGCCCTCCAGCTCCACCTGGCGCCGGCCCA
>Ga0316188_10000392_pt1 | contig 18379 bp, 18 predicted proteins | sample Phiworburrow1_MG_FD_204933 | JGI IMG/M metagenome (GOLD analysis project Ga0316188, IMG submission 204933) | Coastal sediment microbial communities from Maine, United States - Phippsburg worm burrow 1 | ecosystem: Environmental > Aquatic > Marine > Coastal > Sediment | place: USA: Maine... | reverse complement strand
GCGCAATCTCGTCCTCGTGCTGGTGTCAACGCTGAATACGGTGCATTCTTCGGCCACCGGGACAGACTTGCCATTGGCAATGCCAATTCCTTCGCCGGCGGCATCACGCCGGAGCGCTGCAGATCCGGCAGCGCCCGAAGAGGCTCGCCACCCGGCCTTCAGCGTGCCGCCGGACACGGCCCAGGCTTCTGCCGACAGACCGCCGGCGGCAGCACGCCTGCTTCGGCATGCAAAGTGCGGCCGAGAGCCCGCGCCATGCGCTCCTGTTTTGCCAGCGGACCGCGATGAGATCGCCCCGCGCGCTTCACGCCTGGCCGTACTCAGCCATCCGCGCGGCCAGGTCGGCGTCGCCCAGCCACAACCCGGGCAACGCGCGGCCCTGGGCGTTAGAAACTCTTATGCCGGAATTCCTATGCTTACCGGCTGCGAGACGACCGCTCTAGAGCCGAAGGCCGCGACTGTCGGCATCTGGTCGGGGCCAGATCTACCGAGTTGACAGTTGTATGCCATGCCAGTTCGACCGGCAGGACTGCGGCATCGAGATCAAGTTCGCGTAGACCCGCCACCCGAACCGGGAGTCCGACCGCCGAGATCGACAGCCGAAGAGCAGTCATTGGCCGGTGCTTTCTCGGCCGCCACACCAACGCGGCCTCCTGCTGCGCGCACTCCAGTGGCGCGTTCACCAAATGCGCAGTGCCGTAGCGCCGGGGTTCAGCGCTTGCGCCAAACGCTCGCCAGCCAGGGCTGTTGCTCGATCGGTAGGCCCGGGGGACGGTAGAAGTGGTCCAACTCGTCGAAACCGGCGGCTGTCACCAACGCGCACCAAGTGGGCCAGTCGTGGAATGCGCCGTAGCGCTCACCGTTCCAGCCCTCCTGGCCATCGCCGCGCGGGTTGGAGCTGAACAGCACGCCGCCCGGCCGCAGGCAGGCCTGCAGTTGTCGCAGCACCTGGGGCAGCACCTGGCGGGGCACATGGAACAGCACGGCATTGGCAAACACACCGTCGTAGCGCTGCGCGGGAAGTTCGAGTTGCAGGAAGCTCTGCTCCAGCACCTCGCACCCGCTGTGCGCGCGCGCCAGCGCCGCCGCCCTGGGCGCGCCCTCCAGACCGACGGCGCGGTGGCCCAGCGCCTTGAAGGTGTGCAGGTCGCGCCCGGGCCCGCAGCCGAAGTCCAGCAGGTCGAACGGCGGTGGCCCCAGCATGTGCTGCAGCAGCGCCGCGATGTTCTGGCGAACGTCGTGGTCGCGCGTGCCTTCCCAGTAGCTCTGGGCGTGCTGCTCGTAATGCGCCAGGGTGCGTGCGGCGATGCGCTGCAGGTCTTCGGGACTCAGTGGCATGCCGCATCATTTCATGCGGCGAGTTCGCGATCCGGGCCGCCGACCGCGACATGCTTTCAGCCGGTCGGCTCGTCGACGTGGCAGGTGCTGCAATTCATGCTGTTGCGCAGCGCACGCAAACGCTTGATGGCGCCGCTACGCTCGTCGAACTCGGCCACCATCAGGTCGAGCGCGGCCCGCTGCTCGTGATCTTCCACCGGGAGCCAGGGGGTGCCGAGCAGTGCCCACTGCGCATCGCTGAGCAGCAACTCGCCGGTCAGAAATATTTGCCGGCCCGACGCGCCGGTGCCAAACGACGTGGCCACCGCCTGCCCGGCATCGCCGGGCCGGCAAAGGCCGTGCGCCATCGTTTGGTCGAACACCAGCAGATCGCCGGGCGCCAGCGCCAGGCAAACGCCCGCATGCGGCATCACGAAGTCGACGTCCGCAAGGTCGAGCGTGAGTATCCAGAACAGGCAGCGTGACCAATGGCGGCTGACGTCATTGTGAAAGCCCGCGCCGCGCGCTGCCAGGTAGTCGATGCGCGTGGCCACGCTGCGCTGGTAGTCCGCGAGATCGCGCCCCAGCACCCCCGTCAGCTGCAAGGCGCTTGCGATGTGGCCTGTCAGGTCGGACACGCGTGGCACCGTGGCGGCCAGATCGGGCCAGGTGGTGGCGGCGTAGTCGATGTCCGATAACGTCTCGATGCTGACGCGAGCGTCACCTGCGGCCGCCAGACTGGCCAGAGAGTCAGCATCGAGAAACGTCGTGCGCACGATGTGCACCCAGCCATAGGGCGCGCGCGCGTCCCAGGCATGCTGCGGCTCGTCGCTTCGCACCGCGAAGGAACGAAATGGCGCCGGCACCGCATGCACGTTGGCTGCGATTACGCGGTGCGAGAGAGACGCCGCGTTCGGGGGCACCCCTGTGATTGTCGCCCTGGTGGCGACGCACGCGCTGCACGTGGCGCCATCAGCCAACGGAGACTAGAGTCGACCTGTCTACAACCGCCGACTTCGGGACCCCACCATGAACCGATTGCAACAGGAACTGCAGCGCCTGTATGCACCCCAGGCCGACGCACGCCTGGGCCTGGATCTCGGCGCCGGCGGCCTGATCGATGCGCAAGGTCGGGTACGGGCGATGGTGCTGGAACTGGGCAGGCCGGCCGATTGGGCCGCGCTCTCGGCAGTCTGGAGTGGCGTTCAGGCCGATCTGGGGCTGCCCGCGCCGGCCATCGCGCTCAACGGCAGCGATGGCTGCCAGCTCTGGTTCTCACTCTTGGAGTCGGTGCCCGTGCCACAAGCCGCGGCGTTTCTCGACGTCTTGCGGCGCCGCTACCTGGGCGACATCGCGCCCGTTCGCGTGGCCATGCTGCCCGCGTTGGATACCGCGTCAGCCGGGCCGCCCCTGCATGCCCGGCTGGTGCCCGCCTCGCAGGCCGACAACAGCCTGTGGTCGGCCTTTGTCGCGTCCGATCTCGCGCCGATGTTCGCCGACGAACCCTGGCTCGATATGCCACCCAATCCCGATGGCCAGGCGCAGTTATTGGCGCCGCTGAAGAGCATCTCGCCGGCGGAGTTCGAACTGGCGTTGCAGCGGCTCAGATCGGTTGCGGTACCGGCTTCACCCGGGCCGGCATCGCATGCTGCTGCGCAGGCGGCCTCGCTCGATCCGAGGCGCTTCTTGCTCGACGTCATGAACAACGACAGCCTGGACTTGGCCCTACGCATCGAGGCGGCGAAGGCACTGCTGCCCTACTCTTACGCTGCCCGTGGCCAGCGGCAAGAACGGGATGAGTGACCGACTGTCTTGACCGGAAGCTTCACGGCGTCGCAACTTCCGCGTCGGCTTTGCTGCGATGAAGTTGGCAAGGCGACAGGTTCCTGTCGGCCCACAACGGCCAGTCGACACGCCGAAAGGATGGCCGCAAAGATTTAATCGATACTCGACCGTTCCGTCCGCGCCGCAGGCCGGTTAGCGAAGGAACATACGAGCTGCCCATGCGCGCTGCACTTCGACGACGGCGGCATGAGTGCTGGACCGTGGCGCAGGACCCAGGCAAACTCGGCTTGGCGTTGCATGCAAGGAGAAGCCGGTGAACGAAGTCAAGGTCTACAAGGGCCAAGGCGTGTCAGTGCAGTTCAACGCGGCGCGATGCATCCATGCGGCCGAATGCGTGCACGGGCTACCAGTGGTGTTCGACCCGAAGGCGCGGCCCTGGATCCAGCCGGGCAAGGCCAGCGCCGACGAGGTGGTTGCCGTGGTGGCCCGGTGCCCAACAGGCGCGTTGCAGGCAAGACATGACGATGGGCGTGCTGCCGAGGCGGTGCCGGCCCACAGCGAGCTGCGCATGGTGGCCGACGGACCGCACCATCTGCGCGGTGACATCGAAATACGTGATGGCAGCGGTAAGGCATTGGCCCGCGAGACGCGCCTGGCACTATGCCGCTGCGGGGCCTCCAGTAACAAGCCATATTGCGATAACAGCCACGTCGCCAGTGGCTTCAAGGATGAAGGCACCTGCACTATGGGCGAGATGGTGTCCGTGGCCAACGGGCTACTCACCTTGACCCTGTGCACTGACGGGCCCGTGCAGTGCGATGGCCCGGTCGCCATCTTCGATGTCTTCGGTGAGCCGGTCGCGACCGTGCAGCAGGCCTGGCTGTGCCGCTGCGGCGCATCGAAGAACAAGCCCTATTGCGACGGCAGTCACAAGGCGATCGGCTTCCGGTCGTAGCCAGGTTTCGTCATGGCAGACTCGTCGGCGTCGGCTGCATCCATACGATGGAAGACGGGCCTCCAACTCAAGGGTGGGAAGATCGCCGACAGTGCACTCGATCGACTTCGCGAACGCAACCAGTCCGCGCGCGGTTTCGCTTGTCGGTCGATTGGCAATCTTCAGTATCTACTTCGTTGTGCCCAGACGGACAAAGCTGCCGAAGGCGGCTGGCGCCTGCTCTGCGCCGCGTTCGTGACACCAGCCCTGCTCAAGGTCGCCGCAGCGCCCGCGGACATACGTCAGCGCAGCCTGCGCAGCACGGCGTTCGTCGCGTTGACATCGAACCCGGCCGGGTCAAACGGTCCGCCACTCCACTGCCACATCGCGGCATGGTCGTCGTGGCTGGGATCCGCGATTGCCTCCAAGAACTCGGAGTAGCCGCCGACGCCGCCCACGTCCTCCGGCGGGCAAGCGTTCTGTCCCGCGATGCAAACGGGCCAGGTGTTGAATGACTCGTCGGGCAGGAGGCGGTTTTCAACGGTCACGGTGTGGCGCCAGTTGTCGCCAAAGTCGTAGGTGTACCTGAACCCTGAGACTGACTCGCCAAGGACGGCGCCAACCTTGTGGCGCCGATCGTCGAGCGTCGGCGTCTCATAGATGCCTTCGTCGTCGGGGATGCCGTAGCGCTTCCCGTCCACCTCGAACTCGTGGAGGTGACTGTTGGTCCAACCCATCGCGGTTTGAATGACGCGGTCGAGCTTGGCCATGGTCAGTGTGTCTGGAACCCAAAGCCGGCGCCAGACCCGTGGCTCGACCTCGTCGAGTTCGATGAGGAGTTGGTAGACGCGCTTTGGAGCGGTGGGACTCGATTTCGTAGCCATGGAGATAGGCTATCAGTCGGCCCCGACGTTGGCCAGCAGCAGAAGTCGCGCGCAGCGCTTGCCCCTTTCAGCGGCTGGCGAGAATATCCGGATAGTTCCGAATGCCCTGAGGGAGAGAACCCATGACCACTGAAGAACAACGCGCCCTGCTCGCCGTGGCCTTGCTGGCTGCGTTTGCCGATGGCGACAAGTCCGAGGCCGAGCGCGAGGAAGTCAAACGCATTGCCACCACGCTGGGTAGCCAGGCTGCTGGACTGAACATTCCGGCGCTGATGCAGGACGTGCTGCTCAAGCGTCTGGGCCTGCCCGAAGCTGTGGCCGCGCTGAAGACGCAGGAACAGCGCCAGCTGGCCTACGAACTGGCCGTGTGTGTATGCGACGCCGACGGCTTGCAGACGACACCTGAGCGCCAGTTTCTGGCCAGCCTGAAGGCCGAACTCGGCGGCGCCCTGGACACGGCATTCGAGGCCCAGGCCGATGGCTTGGCGCGCGAGACCGATGCGCCTGTATCCGCGAGCGCTGGCGCAGCTGCTGCCACCACTATGGACCGCGCTGCGCTGGACCAGAGCATCTTCAAACGCGCCGTGCTCTGCGGCGCGCTGGAGCTGCTGCCGCAAAGCTGGGCCAGCATGGCCATCATCCCGCTGCAGGTGCAGTTGGTGCATGGTGTCGCGCAGGCCCACGGCATTACCAACATCGACGCCGGTATGGTCAAGGAATTCATCGCCACGGCTGGCGTGGGACTGACCGGGCAGTACCTCGAGCAGTTCGGCCGAAAACTGGTGGGTGGCCTGCTGGGTACGGTGCTGGGTGGGCTGGGGCGCGGCGTGGGCAGCCTGGGCACGGGCATGGCGATGAGCTTTGCCACCACCTACGCGCTGGGGCAGTTGGCCGTGCGCTACTACGGAGGGGGTCGGCAGATGAGCGCTGCGCTGTTGCAGCAGACGTATCAAGACCTGCTGGTCAGCGCCAGGCAGTTGCAGCAGCAGGCGTTCCCTCAAATCCAGCAACAGGCGCGCATGCTGGACGCCGGCAAGGTCTTGGAGATGGTGCGCAAACCGATGGCGTGATGCACGCTGCTTTCGTCGCGTCCGCGACACCTTGCCGAAGATCGAACCACAAGAACAACGGCATGCCCACCAGGCCATCCAGCCTGAGCCATGAAGACACGATTGTGGGTATCCGCCGCGACCGGCAGGTTCAGCGCAGCAGATCCGATGAGCAAGCACCCGCCCACGAACCACAGCCGAACCGCGGCAGCCCCGCGCAGAGGGCCGCTACTTCGCGCAGAGCTGACCCTCAGTCGGGCTGGCCGAACAGCGACTGCAGCAGGTCCTCTGCCCTGGCCTTTCCCTCGGGCGTGAAGACAACCGACTTCGCCTTGCCCACCGGATTGGAAATCAGCCCGCGCGCGTGCAGCCGGCCCATCGCATCCCAGTCGAAGGACTTCCATGCATGATCGCCCTGGTGCAAGCCCAGCAGCAGCAGCGCCAGCACGGCGTCGTCAATGCGGTTTTCGTCGAGCTTCATGCAACCCCCCCAGCCTTCGGGTCCAAAACAGGCAAGTGCTTATTCATCGCTCACCTCCGAATCGAGCTGCAACGCGTGCGCCTCGGCCTCGGCCCGGTCACGTCGCGGGGAAGGCAAATCTCTCCAGCGGGAAGCAAAGCTCACCATAATGTGCTACTGATCGTGACTGGAGCCAGCCTTAACTACGGGCAACCAGCCACAAGGCCCGGCGCGCCAAAGCTGGAGTCAGCCATGGTGCCGAAAACCAACGCGCACGCCCCAAAAGTACCCGGTTCCGGGTCCGTGTGCGGTCTCGATTGAGACCGGGGGCTTAGCTCGAACGTTGGCCTCACCAATAGCGCCCTCTTCGCCCTCTCAGCTGTGAACACTGCTACTCCCGAACTTGAGCGCTTCGTTCAGGCCCAAAAAGACAGCTACGCTCAAGCGCTTGCCGAGCTTGTCGCAGGACGGAAGCGAACTCACTGGGTCTGGTACGTCTTGCCCCAACTGCGTGAACTCGGAAGGAGTCGAATGGCTCGGGAGTTCGGAATCACGAGCCTCGAAGAAGCCGCGGAATATCTCGCACATCCTGTCCTTGGCCCGAGGCTCGTGGAATCGGTGAACGCCGTCCTGCTGCACAAGAATCAGAGCGCTGTCGAGATTCTCGGTGGAATCGATGCAATGAAGTTTCGGTCTTGCCTGACCCTGTTTTCCAGGGTGGCAACCGAGGAACCGTGCTTTGCCCAAGCCCTTAACGCGTTCTACAAAGGCAAGCCAGATCCAGAGACTCTTCGTCTTCTCGGTCTGCCGCAAGATGAGGCCTAACCCTCGCTCAACCGGAGGCCCAATAGCCGGCCGTGTGGCTGCGCTTGGTTATTCTTGCAGTCACACGGCCGGCTATTGGCGCCCGGTTAGCTCAAACATTGATGTCCGCTTTCGCTGGAAGCGGTCGCGCAGATCGCAACCTTGACCGTCCGCTCATGGCCAGGGGACCGAAAGTCACGTCGCTGCAGATCGTCAACGGGCGCCACCGCACGGTTGGCGCACCCGGCCCAGCGACGCCAGCACCAGCGCGAAGAACTCCGAGAAGTTGTCGACGACGACGTCGGGCTGATACGGATGTCTTTCGCTGCCTGGGAAGATCTTGTGCAGCCAGGCGGCGTCCCATCTGGCGCCGTTGAAGAAGACAGCGGTCATCCCGGCTTCGCGGGCGGCGATGACGTCGGTGGTGCTGTCGCCCACGTACCAGACCTTCGCACTCGGCACGAGGCCGAGGTTCGCAGCTCCCAGCAGCAGCGGGTCGGGATGTGGCTTGCGGCGCGACGTGTCGTCGCCGCACACGCTGGCCTGGAAATGCCCGGCCCAGCCCGTGCCTTCGACCTTGGCCAGTTCCTGCACAAAGAATTCGCGGTCGCGGTTGGTGATGACCCCGACCTTCAGGCCCAACCGGCGCAGCGCCACCAGCACGTCGCGCACGTGCGACTCAAAGGGCTCGGCGGCGCCAAAGTGGGTGCGGTAGTGACGCGTGAAGGTCTCGTGCGCGATGCGCTTGGCATCCTCGTCGCCGCCGAACAGCACCTCGAAGATGTCGGTGCGCGAGATCCTGCGCTCGGCCTTGACCCTGGGGTGCAGTTCGTGATGCCCGCGCACATACTCCACCAGCTTCTGATCGTCGATCGAGCGGCTGAGCTCAGACGGCACCAAGCGCTGCATCAGGCCGATCTCGGCGAGTTCGGGCAGCGTATCGTCGACCGCGCGGTACATCGCATCCAGCGTGTCAACGAGCGTGGCGTGCCAGTCGAACAGCACACCTTCGGGCGCGGCGAGCCGGGCGCCGGCGGCGCTCCAGGGGCCCGGCGCCGGCTCGTCGACGGTCTCCACGACCGCGCGCGCACGGCGCGCCGGCCTCAGCGCGTCGATCCGCAGGGTCGAGCCCGGATCGTCGCCAGCGGCCGATTCAACCACCAGGTCCATCAACGCATCGAGATCGCCGACGATCACCTCGGGCCGGATCGTCGGGTCCGGGAAGACTTGTTCGAACCAATCCGCCGGCCAGTCGGCACCGTTGTAGAACACGGCCGAGAGACCCGCGGCGTGTGCAGCGTGCATGTCGGCCACCGAGTCACCGACGTACCAGACCTGCCGGCCAGCGGGCATGCCGAGCAGCTCGAGCGCCCGCAGCAGCGGCGCCGGGTGGGGCTTGCGGTGCTCGACCTCGTCGCCGGCCACCGTCACCGCGAACAGCGACTCCCAGCCACCGGGCTCGACGCGCTCGAGTTCGGCGGCGAGGAATTCGCGCCGGCGGTTGGTGGCCACGCCCAGGCGGATGCCCAGCGCCGCCAGCGCCTGCAGATGGTTGCGCACCCCGGTCTCGAACGGGCGCACGGCGCCGAAGAAGCGGCGATAGGCCTCGTCGTAGGCGGCATGTGCGCGCGTGATCGACGGCCAGTCACGGCCGAAGAGCGCATCGAAGATGTCCGTGCGCGATACGCGCCGCTCGGCCAACACGCGCGGCGGCAGCCGCCGGAAGATGCGCACGTAATGCACCAACCGAACATCGGCCTCGCTGTGGCAAGCCTGCTCGGCCACAAGTCGGTCGATCAGATCGAGTTCGGGCAGTCGCTGCAGCATATGCTCGATCGACTGGTACATCACGTCCAGCGTGTCGACCAGTGTCCCGTGCCAGTCGAACAGCATCGCGGCAGGACGCGCTAGCCGGGCCGTAGGCCGTGCTCCCGGCGCCGCCGGATCGCATCCTGTTGCCGTTTGCGCCATGACCTGCCTCCAGTGCCGGAATCACGATACACGATCGGGCTGCGCGCTGACCGACTTCATTGCTGCTGATGACAGGTTCCAGGCCGCGAGTCCGCCAGATTGGATGGCAAGGTCCGACCCACACCGGGCACTCATTGCGCCGAATTGGTTGACGGAGAGCAGCCCTTCGACAGGCACGCCACGCGCACAGTCAAGAGGCGAGTAACCGACGCAGCTGAACCTTTGCCGCCGACCAATGTGTGAACTGCACCGGCTCGATCTCGGCCTCGGCCTCAGCGGTTGAAGATCACTGTGCGCCGGCCGCAGACGATGTCCCGATCTTCTACATGCGCGCGCAGACCGGACCCGGGCACGCGGCACTCCAGTTTGCGGCCAGCCAGGATCAGATCTTCGCCCGAGTGCGCGCGGCCAACCCGCCGCACGTCCTGCTCGATGATCGGGCCCTGATCGCGTTCGGCGGTCACACTCCTGTGTCTCAGCGGCAAGCGTTCGGACACCGTGTCCACCGCCGTGGGGGCGGCGGGCTTCGGCGGCATGCTCAACGTGCTCGGCGGCTTCGAGAGTGCCGGCGACCACCGGCGTCAGCGCAGCACGCTTGGCGACTGGCGCAAATCCGGGACCCCCTGGGCTCAGAGCTGGCCACAGCGCCTATTCCTTCACCGAGCCGGTCATGCCCGAGACGTAGTACTCGACGAAGAAGGAATAGACCAACGCCACCGGCAGCGAGCCGAACAGCGCGCCGGCCATCAGCGGGCCCCAGTGGTAGACGTCGCCTTCGACCAGTTCTGTGACCACGCCCACCGGCAGCGTCTTGATCTCGCTGGACGAGACGAAGGTCAGCGCGTAGATGAACTCGTTCCACGACAGCGTGAACGCGAAGATGCCGGCCGAGATCAAGCCCGGCACCGACAGCGGCAGCACGATCTTCATCAGGATCTGCCAGCGCGTAGCGCCGTCGATCAGTGCGCACTCCTCCAGCTCGAAGGGGATGCTGCGGAAGTAGCCCATCAGCAGCCAGGTGCAGAAGGGGATGAGGAAGGTCGGGTAGGTCAGGATCAGCGCCAGCCGGGTGTCGAACAGCCCCAGCTGGAAGACCACCGCGGCCAGCGGAATGAACAGGATCGACGGCGGCACCAGGTAGGCCAGGAAGATCGCCAACCCGGTGTGCTTGGCGCCTGAAAAACGCAGCCGCTCGATGGCGTAGGCCGCGAACACTGACGCCGCCAGCGAGAAGAAGGTGGCCACCGCCGACACCAGCACGGTGTTCCACATCCACTGCGGGTACGAGGTCTTGAACAGCAGGTGCTTCACGTGATCGAGCGTGGGCGCGATGATCCAGAAGGGGTTGCCGTCGCTGGACAGCAGTTCGTTGTTGGGCTTGAAGGCGGTGATAGCCATCCAGTAGAACGGGAACAGCAGCACGATCAGGAACACCAGCATCGGGATGTAGACGACGACCCACTTGCGGCGCGTGGTCTCCAGGAAGTCCATGCCGCTCGATTCGCTGTCCTGGCTCATTTGTCGGCTCCGCCTTGCTGCCAGGTGCGGCGCTGCAGCCCGAAATAGCTGAACATGATGGCCGCCAGCAGGAAGGGCACCATGGCGATGGCGATGGCCGCGCCTTCACCAAGCGCGCCGCCGTTGATTCCGCGCTGGAAGGCCAGTGTCGCCATCAGGTGCGTGGCGTTCAGCGGACCACCGCGCGTGATGACGTAGATCAGCTGGAAATCGGTGAAGGTGAAGAGCACCGAGAAGGTCATCACCACCGCGATGATCGGCGTCAGCAGCGGCAGCGTGACATGGCGGAACTGCTGCCACGGCGTGGCGCCGTCGATGGCCGAGGCCTCGTAGTACGAGGGCGAAATGGTCTGCAGCCCGGCCAGCAGCGTGATGGCGACGAAGGGCACACCCCGCCAGACGTTGGCGGCAATGACCGACAGCCGCGCGTTCCACGGCGTGCCGAGGAAGTCGATGTACTGGTCAATCAGCCCCATCTTCATCAGCATCCAGCTGAGGATCGAGAACTGCGCGTCGTAGATCCACCAGAAGGCGATCGCCGACAACGCGGTCGGCACGATATAGGGCAGCAGGATGACGGCGCGGAAGAAGCTCTTGAAGCGCAGGTTGCGGTTCAGCAGCAGCGCCAGCCACAGGCCGAGGAAGAACTTCAGCACGCTGGCGACGACGGTGTAGAAGAGCGTGTTGAACAGCGCCAGCCTTGTCACGCTGTCGCCCCATAGGTAGATGTAGTTCTCCAGGCCGATCCATTCGCCCGGTCGGCCTACCTTGGCGTCGGTGAAGCCCAGCCACACGCCCAGACCCAACGGATAGGTCAGGAACAGCAGCAGCAACACCGCTGCCGGCAGCATGAAAATCAGGCCGAGCGCGTTGCGGCTGTTCTGCAGTTTTTCCAGCATCAGCAGGCTTCAGGCGCGGCGCCACCAAGAAACCACCGCGGGACCGGCTTCGCCGGGCCGCAGGTGGCGCCTCCCCCGGGGGAGTGCCGAAGGCGCTTCGGGCGGGGGTTCAATTCAGACCTTGTAGTAGCGCTCGGCGCGCTTCTGCGCCCGTTCCATCGCTTCCGTCGGCGTCTTGTTGCCACTGATCGCTTCGGCCACCATGTTGACGACGATGAAGTCGGCCGCAGCGCCAGCCGAGGCATAGCCCAGTTGCCCAGCATAGCCTGCCGGACGCAGGTTCTTCACCGAATCGCGGTAGGCCAGGTTCTTCGGGTCGGCGGTCCACACCGGCGCCTTCGTGTAGTCCACCAGCGGTGGCGCGACGTAGCCTGCGCAGCCGGCCAGCCAGGGCTCGTATTGCTCTTTTTCCATCATGAACTGCAGATAGGCCTTGGCGGCGTTCGGCACCTTGGTGTACTTCATGATCATCTGGTTGAAGAACAGGTGCGATTCGGTGGGCGTGCCCACCGGACCGATCGGGAACGACGCGTGGTATATGTCGGCCGCCATCTCCTTGATCTTCGGGTCCTGCGAGTTCTTTGCCGCGTAGTAGATCGAGATGCCGTTGTTGGTCAGCGAGACCTGGCCGTCGAGGAAGGCCTTGTTGTTGTTCGGGTCCAGCCAGGACAGCGTGCCCGGGATGAAGGTCGCGTACAGCGCCTTGCCGTATTCCAGCGCCTTCAAGGTTTCCGGGCTGTTGATGACGACCTTATTGTCCTTGTCCACCAGCTTGCCGCCGAAGGCCCAGATCAGCCAGTTGCACCACAGGCCGTCGCCGGTGGCGTTACCCAGTGCCATGCCGGCCGGCGTGCCCTTGGCGTGCAGCGCCTGGCACAGTTTGAGGAAACCGTCGGTGTCCTTGGGGAAGCTGTCGAAGCCGGCGGCCTTCATCGCGCTTTCGCGGTAGACCATCATCGAGCCGGCCGCCCCTAGCGGGATGCCGATCCAGTTCTTGCCGTCGGGCCGCAGGAAGGCCTCGCCGGCAGGGAACCAGCCACCGTACTTCTTGCCCAACTGGTTGGCCAGGTCGGTGACGTTGAGCAGCTTGTCCGGGTACAGGTTAGCGTCGTCGTTGGTGGACAGGATGATGTCCGGGCCGGCGCCGGTGTTGGCCGCCACCGCGGCCTTCGGGCGCACGTCTTCCCAGCCTTCGTTGTCCACGCGCACCTCGACGCCGGTGGCGTCGATGAACTTCTTCACGTTGACCATGTAGGCGTCGATGTCGCCCTGCACGAAGCGGCTCCAGCGCAGCACGCGCAGCTTGGCGCCTTTCTCGGGTTTGAAGTTCAGCGTCTGCGCTTGCAGCTGCGACGAGAACAGCGCGGCACTGCCGCCCAGCGTGGCGGTCGCGGCCACGCCGGCGGACCCTTCCAGGAACTTGCGGCGATTGAACTCGGTCATGCTTGTCTCCTTCTGGCTTGTGGTTGGGGGTCGAACGTCTCAGGCGCGTAGCCGCTCGCCACTGGCGGCGTCGAACAGGTGCGCACGCTGTAGATCGGGTTGCAGGTAGATGGTCGTGCCGGGCGCGAAATCGTGGCGCTCGCGGAACACTGCGGCCAGCTCGACACCGCCGTGTCGGCAGGCAACGAAGGTGTCCATGCCGGTGGGTTCCATTACCACCACACGCGCCGGGATGCCACCGCTGTCGACCAGCATCAGATGCTCGGGTCGGGTGCCCAGCACCACCGACTGGCCGTCGATTCCACTGCTACCTGCAGGCGCGGGCAGCAGCGTGCCGTCGTTCAGGCTGACATGCGCGCTGTCGCCGTTGCGCGTCAGCTTACCGGGCAGGAAGTTCATGGCCGGCGAGCCGATGAAGCCGGCAACGAACTGGTTCGCCGGTTCGTCGTACAGATCCAGCGGGCTGCCGGTCTGCTCGATGCGCCCGTCGCGCATGACGACAATCTTGTCGCCCATGGTCATCGCCTCGATCTGGTCGTGCGTGACGTAAATCGACGTGGTCTGCAGCCGCTGGTGCAGTTCCTTGATCTCGCTGCGCATTGCCACTCGCAGCTTGGCGTCGAGGTTGGACAGTGGCTCGTCGAAGAGGAAGACCTGCGGGTCGCGAACGATCGCGCGGCCCATGGCCACGCGCTGGCGCTGCCCGCCAGACAGCTGTCGCGGGTAACGCTCCAGCAGCGGACTCAGCGCCAGAATCTCGGCCGCGCGCGACACCTTGGTCTCGATCACATCCTTGCCCTGCTTGGCCAGCTGCAGCGAGAAGGCCATGTTCTCGCGCACTGTCATGTGCGGGTACAGCGCATAGTTCTGGAACACCATGGCGATGTCGCGCTGCTTCGGCGGCACGTCGTTGACGCGCTTGTCGCCGATCCGGATCTCGCCGCCAGTGATCTGCTCGAGCCCGGCGATCATGCGCAGCAGCGTCGACTTGCCGCAACCGGAAGGACCGACCAGCACTGTGAACGATCCGTCGGGGATGTCGATGTCGACGCCGTGCAGCACTGCGGTTTCGCCGAATTTCTTCCTCACTGCCTGTATCGTGACACTCGCCATATGTGCGATCCCGAATCGCGAACAACCGCCGCCGATGCAGTATCGGCACAGCCGGCCGGCATTACTATCAGGGCAAACCGTTAGCAGGCATGGGCGGCCTGCATCTCGTGCGGGCCGCCAATCTCCTGCGCGACCCAATTGGGATGCCTGCTTCAAGGCGGCTACCTTCGGGTGACTGCCTCGTGGATACCTGTGTTGCGGGAATGGCCTGAGTGGGATGCCCTGAAGCTGTCCGTGGCCAGCGGCAGGAATTGGCCGCGAGTGATGGTTCGCGACAGAGCCTGGCAGCTGACGTTTGGCGCGGAAAGCCTGGTTGACCAGTGGTTGCTGATGGCGAGTCTAGTGACGCGTAGCTCATCAGAGTAAAGGCCGCCTTGCGTGCATCGCGACTGGCCTGAAACCAGTGATCGATGTCAGTCTGCTCGTCCGGGAAGTGCTCAAGCAATGCTAAGCGACAGGTCGCCTCGGGATGCGGAATGCCGAACTCGAAGCCCGGCAGTCGCACGATGTCGTAGGGGTTGGCGCAAGGCGAAAGCGGCAACGCACCGTCGCTCAACCAAGCAAGCAGCAGCATCGCCAGCAGATTGGCGCCGTCCAGGCGATTGGTCTAGGCTCGCCGGGCACACCGATTGACCTCGAAGCTCTGCGCGACGAGCCACTTATGAAACCGTCTCCTTCAAGTCCAGCCCGATGGGCTCGTTCGCGTACAACGGCCTGGCGATGCCGATCAGGTGCTGCGCGAGATCGGCGTAGATCTGCCAAGGCCGCACCGCGTTCGCATTGGCCAACGTGTTGCGCGCCACGGGCGAGCGAAATCCCAGGTGATACAGCCGCTGGGCCTGCGTGGCCAGACACGCCTCGATGTCTCGCAGCGACTCGCGAAAGGTCAGCTGCGCGAACGCCATCGCGTAGAACTGATCCAGGCACGAGAAGCTCTCGACCTTGTGCTCGCCGTCGTCGCGAGCCACGCAGCGCCGAAACGTCGACAGCGGCAGGTATGCCATGACCTGCGCGAATACGAGCTTGCCTTGATGCATCGCCACCCCGAGCGGGCCAGCTCCCGCAATGAGCTCGAAGTCTGCGGCTCTACGTTCAAATCGAGACCAGCCTCGACAGGCGAATAGTCTTTGCAGATCATCAACTTGCCAGCGACTCGCTTGAGGAAGTTGGGACACTACTGCTTCGAGATCTTGAAGGAGGGCTTCCCAGGCTTCTTCCGCGGTTCCCGAATAGTTGTGAACCACGGATGACGGGGTATGGACGTGCAGATCCCACTTCTTCCAAGTCGAGCCTACTGGATCATTGTTCATATTGAACTCCCTCGTCGGCCAATGCAGGCCGTGGGCACCGGGTCCAGCCGACCGGCAGCTTCCGGTCGCGTCGACGGACTTGCCGTCCCGGACACAAGCGGGCATTGGCGGAAGGCCGACTTGCAACATGTCTGTCGATGATTTGCAGGCCGCTGAGCTCCAGCACAACCGCTTGAGCACGGCCATCTCGTGCGTGAGCTTGTCCACCAACGCCGTCTTATGGCGCAGCTCTGTCACTGTCGCTGTGCGGCTACCTTGAGTTTGCTCAACGCGTCGAAATCACAACATCGGCAGACTGCCATTGCGCGTCAGGACTGATGTGCAATGGGGGGGTTATGTACACAGGCTTGCTGAAGGGCGGCGACGTGGCGCAACTCGTCGAACGGCGCGTTCCACTGCAGCACGCCAAAGCAGGTCGCGCAATTGCGCAGTCTTCGTGCGGACTGTGTGCCGGTCCATACAGACACCCGCTTCGGCGACGGCATCCGATGTTGGCGATCAGTTGATCCTATGGTCTGCTTCGGCGCAGGCATCAAGGGGACGGCGCATCTTAGCCAATCAGCATCAAATTGCTTGGACGGACCTTTCCGGCCTGCACGGAGGAATGATGTCAAAGAACCGCTACGCCACGCGTGTGCTTCTTGCCGTTGTGGTCGCCATGACGGCAGGCTGCGCTACTTACCGCACCGACTCGAACATTCAATCCAAGCCGCCGGACGCGGCAACGCCCTCCGTGAAGGTGCTGCTGACCGAGGACAGTTTGCGGGGTCGAAAATCCACCGAGATCGGCCCGATCGAGGTGTCAGTAAAGAAGCTGACCGTCGTCGACAAGGACCCGACCAAGGAGCAAGCGAACGAAGCATTGATCGAGAAGGCAAGAAGTATCGGAGCCAACGCTGTCATCAAGATCGCGTACACGTCCGGGGTTGGCTCCACGACCTGGGGCTATATGGACGCCAAGGGCCTCGGTGTGAAGCTGGCCGAATGATGCGGGCGAGCACGCGATGGACGGCTTGGTTGTTCCCCATATCGCGAGCAGATCGATGCGCAATGCTGCCGTAGCCTCACGCACCGGCCATTTCAACCGCACGTCCGTCATCGGCCATGAGGCATGGAAGCGGGCTGGGCTGTTTGCGGCAACGGGCTGCTTGGCTCTTTCGATCGGGATCCTCGTCTATCTGATGGACCGCGACGCCTCGCAAGCGGCACTGGTGCCGTTGATCACCGCGCTTGCTGGACGCAACGCGTTCGGGGTTCTCGGTCATTGGCTGCCGAGCTTTGTCCATCCCTTTGCATTCAGCCTCTTCACCGCTGCGGCGCTGAGTCCCGGCGCCGCGCCACGCTACGTAGCCTGCGCAGCCTGGTGCGCAGTCAACGTCGGATTCGAGCTCGCGCAGCACACCGCCTTCAAGTCGCAATGGGTGCTGGTCCTCAGCGCCGGCGCGGGCGATAGTGTGATGACGCGCCCGGTGCTGAACTACTTGCTCCATGGCACCTTCGACTTTGGCGACGTGCTCGCCGCAATCCTCGGAGCGCTGGCAGCGGCCGTCCTGATGCAGTTCGTGGATCACAGACTGGAGACTCACCATGCCTCGCAACAGGTTCATTGATCCCACACTCTGGCTGCGTGGCCTGGCGCTGGTCGGCATCGCGGCGCTTGGCCTGGTCACCATTGTCGGCAGCGGCGGAGGCTCTTTGGGGCTGCCGAGCGATTGTCCTCCTGGGATGGACTGCAGCGCGCCGCCGCCGACGCCTGCAGCCAACGTCCAGCCGCCCTACATCACGGCATTGGTCGGCACGCCGGTGTCGTACTCGGCTGAAACGTCCAACGTCTCGGGCGCCATCACCTATCAATGGAGCCGATCGACCGACGGCGGCGCCACCTATGCCGACATTCCCGGCGCTACCGGCAAGACCTACTCGCTCGCCAGTGTGAACCTCGCAGACGATGGAGCGATGTTCAAGGTTGTCGTGAACGGTGGCTTGTCTGCGCTAAGCCACCTGGCAGTCTCCGCCATTCCGGGGCTGGTATTCGAGGACGGGGACTTTCAGGCGACCGACTGGCTCGTCACGCCATTCGCAATTCCTGGAGCTTCCGCGCCAGTGCACTCCGAGGAACGCGTAGCCACGGGCGGGAATCCCGGTGCCTTCAGAAGGATGGTCTTCGAGATAGCGCCACAAACAATTGCAGCGCGTGTGTTCTATACGTCGTTGGTGGCCAAGTACGATCCGCAAACGCAAGGCGCCATCTACGTCATCGACTATGCGGAAGATGGCATCTCCCTTCAAGAGAACCGGTTGACGTCCACACAATCCGCCATGCTGCTTGAGCAAAGTGGGCGCAGGTACATTGCGAACATCAGGGACTCCGCTGTCGGATACCTACCAACCCAATGGAGCGCGATCGAGAGCCGCTCCAGCCTGCTCGCGCAGGATTTCAATCTGGTTGACGGGCCTGCGTGCCAACCCGGTGAAACCTGTCCAGATTTCTCCGCCCAGGGTGCGCCGATGCGCTTCGGCTATTGGCGCATTTCGTCGGGAGTGCAGGGCGTTCCGATCGCCCACGGCATCGACAATTGGAAGGTGACGGTGTGGCGGCGTTGAAGGCTGCGCCCGTAGCGGTTTATGCGATGGCGCCGTATGCGCGCATAGCCTCTTCGACCGTCTTGGCCCGCTCCAGCAGGAAGTCGAACAGACGATTCAGAGCTGCATCCGCCTCAGCGGGTGAACTCGAGCTTGAAAGTCATTCGCTCAGCTGTGTCACTCTTGCTGCGACCTTCGCCTCAAGCTTCGACAGGACGACGTCCGATGGAACAGAAATCCCGGTGCGCTCTTACTCCGACAAAGAGACGTCGCAACGCGCGGTGAAGTCGGATTGCACGCGACGGGATT
>Ga0316188_10000391_pt1 | contig 18387 bp, 16 predicted proteins | sample Phiworburrow1_MG_FD_204933 | JGI IMG/M metagenome (GOLD analysis project Ga0316188, IMG submission 204933) | Coastal sediment microbial communities from Maine, United States - Phippsburg worm burrow 1 | ecosystem: Environmental > Aquatic > Marine > Coastal > Sediment | place: USA: Maine... | reverse complement strand
CCGCAAGCGGGTGATCATCGCGCGTCGCTGACTGCCGGCGTCCGTCGCGGGCGTTTCCCTGCGCCGCGTCGACTTGCCAAGACGGGTGATTTCCGGCAGCGTCGATCACTTTCGAGGAGACGCGAAAATGGGTCAACTGGACGGAAGAGTCGCCGTCGTCACCGGTTCCGGCCGTGGCATCGGCAGAAGCATCGCGCTGCGCCTGGTGCGCGATGGCGCGAGCGTCGTGATCAACGACCTCGACGAGGCGCCGGCCGCCGAGACGGTCGCGGAGATCCAGGCGGCGGGCGGGCGCGCGGTCGCGTGCGTCGGCGATGTGACCGACAAGGATTTCGGCGATCGCATCATCGACACGGCGCTGAAGTCGTTCGGCGACTGCCACATCGTCGTCAACAACGCCGGCTACACCTGGGACAGCGTGATCCAGAAGATGAGCGACGAGCAGTGGTACGCGATCATCGACGTGCACCTGACCGCGCCGTTCCGGATCCTGCGTGCGTTCTTCTCCCACCTGAAGCCAGCGGTCGAAGCCGAGCGCAAGGACGGCAGGCGCGTCGTGCGCAAGGTGGTCAACATTTCGTCGACCTCGGGCGTGAACGGCAATGCGGGCCAGGTCAATTATTCGTCGGGCAAGGCCGGCATCATGGGCATGACGCGCACCCTGGCCAAGGAATGGGGACGCTACGACGTCACCGTCAACGCGGTGGCCTTCGGCTATATCCAGACCCGACTGACCACGCCGCTGAAGGAGGGCGAAGGCGGCAGCATCGACGTGCAGGGGCGCACGGTCAAGGTGGGCATCCAGGCCGGCCGGCTCGCGGCGCTCAACCAGATGATTCCGTTGGGCCGCGGGGGAACACCGGACGAGGCCGCCGGCTCGGTATACATGTTCTGCAGCCCCGACAGCGACTACGTCAGCGGCCAGACGCTGGTGGTGAACGGCGGCGCATAGCGTCGCCATCGCTCCCGGAGGCGAACGCCTCTCGAAACGCGACAGCGCTTCGGGAGGTGAGCGCCTGTCCGGAAGTGACCGATTCCAGAAACGTGAACGCTCTCCAGCCTGCTGCAGGACCATGACCGCATCCACAGCCACGCTCTTCAGCCCGTTTTCCATCGGCAAGCTTCGGCTGCCCAACCGCGTCGTGATGGCGCCGATGACCCGGTCTTTCGCGACCGGCGGCGTACCGGGGGACGACATCGCCGAGTACTACGCACGGCGCGCCGCGCACGACGTCGGGCTGATCATCACCGAAGGCACGCTGATCGCGCGACCTTCCGCGGGAAACGAGCCCAACGTGCCGCGCTTTCACGGCGAGGATGCGCTGGCGGGCTGGGCGAAGGTGCTCGCCGCGGTCAAGGCGAAGGGAGGGCGCATCTGGCCGCAACTGTGGCACGTCGGGGCGCTGCGCAACCCGAGCGCCAACTGGATGCCGCCGGCGCCACTGGAAAGTCCGTCGGGGATCTCGCGGCCCGGCCGCGAGTCCGGCGTCGCGATGACCGAGACCGACGTCGTCGACTGCATCGCCGCCTACGCGAGCGCCGCGCGCGACGCCATGCGGTTGGGCTTCGACGGCGTGGAACTGCACGCAGCGCACGGTTACCTGATCGACCAGTTCTTCTGGCCGGGCAGCAACCTGCGCACCGACCGCTGGGGTGGCGCGTCGATCGGCGAACGCACCCGGTTCGCCACCGAAGTCGTTCGTGCGGTGCGTGCGGCCACGGCGCCCGACTTTCCGGTCTGCATCCGTGTCTCCCAGTGGAAGCAGCAGGATTTCCCCGCGCGCATCGCGACGACGCCGCAGGAGATGGAGCAGTGGCTCGGGCCGCTGGTGGCGGCCGGCGTCGACGTGATCCACTGCTCGCAGCGCCGCTTCTGGGAGCCGGAGTTCGAGGGCTCGGACCTCAACTTCGCCGGCTGGGCGAAGAAGCTCACCGGCCTGCCGACGATCACCGTCGGCTCGGTCGGCCTGAGCGGGGAGTTCGTTGCGGGTTTTCGCGGCGAGGTGTCGCAGCCCGCGTCGCTGGACGAACTGCTTCGCCGCCTCGACCGCGGGGATTTCGATCTGGTTGCCGTCGGCCGCGCGCTGATCACCGATCCGGCCTGGGCCACCAAGGTTCGTGAAGGCCGCTTCGACGAGATGATGGCGTTCGAGCGCTCGGTGCTGGCGACGCTGCGCTAGATTCCCGGGCGGTCGCGCCCGCTCAGAGCCCGTAGCTCAGCACCAGGGCCGCGCACAGCGCGGCCCACATGATGAAGAACAGCGGTGTGCCCACCTTCACGAAATCGGAGAACCGGTAGCCCGCCGCGTTCATGACCAGCAGGTTCGTCTGGTAGCCCATCGGTGTCAGGTAGCACAGGTTGCAGCCGAACAGGACGGCCAGCACATAGGGCTCCGGCGGCACGCCGAGCGCGCGCGCCATCTCGATGCCCAACGGCGTGCCGATCGCGGCCGCCGCGTTGTTGGAGACGAAGTTGGTGAACAGGCCCATCAGCAGCATCAGCAGCGCGAGCAGGTAACGCGGCTCGATCGCACCGGCCAGCCCGACGAGTTCCCGCGCCAGGAACGCGGTGCCGCCGGTGACCGAAAGCGCGCTGCCCAGCGCCAGGCTCGCCGCCACCAGCATGATCACCTTCGTCGACAGCGAGTTGCCGACGTCCTGCCAGCTGATGCTTCGCGTGCCCAGCAGAACGAGCACGCCGGCCAGCGCGGCCAGCCCGATCGGCAGCGTCTTCGTCGCCGCGAGCAGCACGACACCGGCCATCGTCGCCAGCGCCATCACCGACTTCTCCTGGCGCGGCACGACGTGGCGCGAATCGAGCAGCAGGCCGATCCCGTCGTTCTGCGCCGCCAGCAGCTGGTCCTCGGACCCCTGCACCAGCAGGATGTCGCCGGCGCCGAGCACCCGATCGACGATCTCCTTTCGCGCCCAGCCCCGCCCGGCGCGCACCGGCCGAAGCCCGACGACGACGAGCTTGTATCGCTCGGCCAGGCGATGCTGGCGCACGGTGCGTCCCTCGATCGGTGATTCCGGAGCCACGACGAACTGCGCGACGATCACGTCCGGATGCGCCTCGTCGTCCTTGGGTCTCTTCGACTCCTCCTCTTCCTCTTCCTCCTCCTCCGCCTTCCGCGCCCGCCGGTCGGCGTCGGTCGCCTGCACCTGTTCGCTTTTCCGGTCGGCGGCCTTGCCCGCCTCGCCGCGAGCGGGCGCCCGGTCGGACGCCGGTTTGCCGGGCTGGTCCTTCGCTTGCGTGTCGGGCTGCTCGTCGATTTCGACGTCGTGCAGCGCCGTCTTGAGCACCGTCTCGAACTCCTTCAGGTTCTCCACGGTGTCCTGCACCAGCAGGCGGTCGCCGGCGACCAGCCGCATCGTCGGCAGTTTCGGACGGGAGAAGCCCTTGGCGGTGCGGACTTCGAGCACGCGCATGCGCCCCTCGGTGGCGACCAGCACCTCGCGAAGCTGCTTGCCCTCGAGCCAGCTGTCGGGCTCGACGCGCAGGTCGGCGTCGAAGACCTGCTCGCTGAATTCCTCGGTCTGCGGCTCGACCGAACGCAGAAGGCGTGGCGCGACGAGCCACAGATACAGCAGTGCCGGAACCGCCGCCGCGGCGACCAGCGGATAGAAACTGAGCATGCCGAACGGCGGCAGACCGAGCTGCTGCGCCATCGACACGACGATCAGGTTGGTCGACGTGCCGATGGTCGTCGCCATTCCCCCGATCAGCACCGCATAGTTCATCGGCATCAGGATCGCCGCCGGGGACGCCTTGGCACGCCGCGTCGCGGCGATCAGCAGCGGAATGAGCAGGACCACGACCGGCGTGTCGTTGACGAAGCCGCTGGCGAGCGCCGCGCCGAGCAGTACCGCGACCAGCGCGACCCCGGGGCGTCGCGCCACCAGCGATGACAGCCTGCGCGCCGCGGGCTCGAGCGCGCCGGTGAGGACCAGCGCGTGGCCCAGGATCATCAGCGCGCAGATCGCAAGGAGCGCGGGGTGGGCAAAGCCGTAGAACAGCGAATACGGTTCGAGCGGTCCGGCGTCGGTCTCGTACGGAAAGACCAGGAACAGCAGGGCCAGCGCGACCAGGATGGCCAGGCAAACCGTCGAGATCGGGAAGCGGTCCCAGACGAACACCGCGAAGACCACGGCGGTGAACACCAGCATCGCGAGGCCGTGGCTGCTCAGGCCGCTGAAGCTCGCTGCGTCGGGCATGTTCGGTCGTGCTCGAAAATGACGTCGATGAGGACAAGGATGCCCGAGTCACGGTGAAAATCAAACGCGCAGCGGCGCTGCCGGGCGATGAGTCAGAAAAAAAGGCCGGTCGCCCGGCCTTCGCTCATGAATTCCGGCGGCTTGCCGGACCCCGGTTCAGCTCCCGACCGCGTCCTTGACGCATTTCTTGGTGAAGCTGTTCTTCGCGGCACCGGCGAGCTTCTTCTCGGCCGCGGCGGCTTCGCAGGCCGCGGTCGCGTCCTTCTCGCACTTCTTCATGAAGCTGGTCTTGGCTGCACCCGCCAGCTTCTTCTCGGCCGCGTTGGCGGTGCAGGACATGTCGGCGGCTTGCGCTGCCATGGCGGAGGCCGCGAGCACGGCAGCTACGATCAGATTGCGCATGGAATTCCCCTGTTGGCATCCGCGCACGGTACGCGGCGATGGTATCGAACCACATCCGCGGAACGCGCGCAATGCGTGTCCGGTTGACAGAGCGTCGCGCAATTGCGGGCCGGACCGCGCAGCGCACCGGAGGATGTGAGAGGATCGCCCCGATCCGGCCGCTCGAACGCTCGCCCTGGAGAACCCGTGCCACACGACGACGAACCCTGCCGCTGCTTCTGGGCCGACCAGGCCTCGGCGCTCTATCTCGACTACCACGACCGGGAGTGGGGACGGCCGGTCGCCGACGACCGCAGGCTGTTCGAGAAGATCTGCCTGGAGGGATTCCAGGCCGGTCTGTCGTGGCTGACGATCCTTCGCAAGCGCGAGAACTTCCGGGCGGCGTTCGCCGGCTTCGAACTCGAGCGCGTCGCCGCGTTCGGCGATCGGGACGTCGGGCGCCTGCTGGCCGATGCCGGCATCGTGCGGCACCGCGGAAAAATCGAATCGACGATCAACAACGCGCGGCGCGCCCTCGAACTCGCGGGCGAGAAGGGCTCGCTGGCGGCGTACTTCTGGTCGTTCGAGCCCGCGCCCGCGTCGCGCCCGCGCAAGATCACCGAAGCGGCGCTGCGCGCGCTGACGAATTCGCCCGAATCCGTCGCGATCTCCAAAGACCTGAAGAAGCGTGGCTGGTCCTTCGTCGGGCCGACCACGGTGTACGCGTTCATGCAGGCGATGGGGCTGGTGAACGACCACGTCGACGACTGCTGGGTGCGCGACGCGGTCGAGGACGAGCGCAGGGCATTCGCCCGGTCGGGGCTCGACGCGGGACCGGGACGGGCAGCCGGTTGACGATCGCGCGCCCTTACGGCGTGGCGCTGCTCGCGCCCGCCTGAGGCGCCGGTGCCAGTCGCGCGGCTTCGTCGACCCAGCCGCCGCCCATGGCCCTGTAGACGCCGATCAGCTGCGTGTACGAATCGATCTGCGAACCCACCGCGGCCAGCTCGGCACCGAACAACTCATTCTCCGCGTACAGCACCTCGAGGTAGTCGGCATAGCCGTTGTCGAACTTCAGTTTCGACAGCCTCGCGTACTCGCGCAGCGCCGCCACGCGCTCGGCCTGCGCCGCTGCCGCCACGCGCTTCTTGGCCGTGCCGGCCAGCGCATCATTGGTCTCGGCAAAGGCATTCAGGACCACCTGCTGATAGGTGGCCAGCGCCTCGCGCTGAGCCGCCTCGGCGCTCTGCACCTGGCCTTCGATGGCACCGAAGGTGAACAACGGCCCGGTCAGTCCGGCGGCCAGTCCCCAGGTTGCCGCGGCACTGCTCAGAAAGTCGCCGAGTGCTGCGCTGCTCAGTCCGAGCACGCCGGTCAGCGAGATCGTCGGGTAATACAGCGACTGGGCCACGCCGACATTGGCGTTCGCGGCGATCAGCAGCTGCTCGGCCTGCAGGATGTCGGGGCGGCGCTCCAGCAGCGACGAGGGCAGCGCGCCCGGAATCGCCGGCACGGCAAGCGCGTCGATGCGCTTGCCGCGCGCGATCGGCCCGGGATTCCTGCCGAGCAGGGTGGAGATCAGGTTTTCCTGCTCAGTCACCTGTTGCTCCAGTGCGGGAATCGCCGCCAGCGCCTGCTGGTATTGCGACATCACCTGCTGCACCTGCACCTGCGAAACCACGCCACCGGCAAACCGCTTGTCGAAAATTTCCTTCGTGCCGGCGTAGTTCTTCGTCGTGGCCACCGCGATCTCGAGCTGCCGGTCCAGCCCGCGCAGCGTCACATAACTCGCTGCCACCGCACTGGTGAGCGAAAGCACCACGCCGCGCCGGCCCTGCTCGCTGGCATAGATCTGCGCCTGCACCGCTTCGGTTTGCCGCTGCACGCGGCCGAACAGGTCGATCTGCCAGCTGGCCGACAGTGCGCCGTTGTAGAGCTGGTAGTACGGGTCGCCGCCCGGCGGCAAGGCCGGCACGCCGACCTTGCTGGAGCGGTTGGTGCTGGCATCGGCGCCATAGCCGATCTGCGGGTAGAACTGCGCACGCGTGGTCCGCAGTTGTCCGATGAACCGGTCGATGCGCGCAGCGGCGATGCGCAGGTCTCGATTGTCGCGCAGCGCCTGCTCGATCAGGCTGTCCAGCACCGGGTCGTCGAACTGGCGCCACCACTGCGTGTTCGCCACCTCCGCCGACTGCGGGTAGTCGATGCGCCAGCCCGGCGGCGAGTCCACCGTCGGGCGCTCGTAGTTCGGGCCGACGACTGTGCAGCCGGTCAGCGCCGTGGCCAGCAGCAGGCTGAATGCGCGGCGGCGCATGTCAGTGGCCTTCCGTGGTGGCGGTCTTCTTGCCCGCGAACTTCTGGCTGGCCGACTCGAGCAGCCAGAAGAAGAACGGCGCGAAGAAGATCGCGATGAAGGTGGAGGCCAGGATGCCGCCGATCACGCCGGTGCCGATCGAACGCAGGCTGTTGGCGCCCGGGCCACTGGCCAGCGCCAATGGCACGCAGCCCAGGCCGAAAGCCAGCGAGGTCATGACGATGGCGCGCAGCCGCGCGCGCGACGCTTCCAGCGCTGCCTGCAGCACCGGCATGCCGGCATGCACGTGTTCGATCGCCACTTCGCAGATCAGGATGGCGTTCTTCGCCGACAGACCGACCAGCGTGATCAGTCCGACCTGGAAATACACGTCGTTCTCGAGCCCCGCGGCCCATGTCAGCGCCAGCGCGCCGAGGATCGCGACCGGCACCGTCAGCAGCACGGCCAGGGGCAGGGTCCATTTCTCGAACTGTGCCGCCAGCAGCAGGAAGACCACGATCAGGCCCGCGACGAAGGCGATCGACGAGGTTCCGCCAGAGCTCTTCTCCTGAAGTGCCTGGCCGGCCCACGCGTACGCGAAGTCGCCGGGCAGGGTCTCGCGTGCGACGGCTTCCATCGTGGCGAGCGCCTGGCCCGAACTGTAGCCGGGTGCGGGATTGCCGGTGACCTTCACCGCCGGAAAGCCGTTGAAGCGCTCGAGCAGCTTCGGCGCCGCGATGTAGCGCACGGTGATCAGCGCGGACAGCGGCACCATCTTGCCGAAGCGCGAGCGTACGAAGACCTTGTCGAAGTCGCGAGGGTCCGCGCGATACTCGGCGTCAGCCTGCAGCATCACCCACCACACGCGGCTGGATTGGCTGAACTGGCCCGCGATCGTCGAGCCGAAGTACGCCTGCATGGTCTGGAACGCTTCCTGCACCGGCACGCCGAGGACCTCGGCGCGGCTGCGGTCCAGGTCCACGAACAGCTGCTGCGTCGAAGGGCGGAACGTCGTCGCCACGCCCGCCAGTTCCGGACGCTTGCTGGCGGCGGCGAGGAACTTCTGGACCGCTTCGGCCGTGGTGCGCGTGTCTCCTGCCCCTCGATTCTGGATGTAGAACTCGAAGCCGCCGGTGGTGCCGAGGCCTGGAATCGACGGCGGGTTGACCGCCATCACGACCCCTTCCTTGATCTGGGCGAACTGTCGGTTCAGGCGCGGGATCACCTCGAACACGAGCTGAGACTTGTCGGTTCGCTGGTCGAAGGACTTCATCGACGGGAAGGACACGGCCGAGTTGTTGCGGACCGTTCCGTCGAGCAGGCTGTAGCCGTTGACCATCGCGACATCCTGCACCGCAGGTTCGTCCGCGAGGATCTTCTCGACCTGGCGCACGATGCCGCCGACGTAACCCTGGCTCGCGGTGTCGGGCGCCTCGATCACGACGAAGAAGTAGCCCTGATCCTCGTCGGGCACGAAGCTGCCCGGAATGACGCGGAACAGGAGCACGATTCCGGCGATCACCGCACCGAACGCCAGGAGCGCGATCGGCCAGCCCTGGATGATGCGGGCCACGGCACCGACATAGCCTTTCGTCAGACGGTCGAAGGTGTTTTCGAACCAGCGGAAGAATCCCTTCTTCTCGCCGTGATGCGTCTTGATCAGGATCGCGGCCAGCGCCGGAGAGAGCGTGAGCGCCATGACCCCGGAGATGACCACCGAGATCGCGATGGTGACGGCGAACTGCTTGTACAGCGTGCCGGTGACGCCGCTCAGGAACGCGACCGGCATGAACACGGCGACCAGCACCAGGACGATCGAGATCAGGGCGCCGGCGATCTCGGTCATCGCCTGCTTGGCGGCCTCCAGCGCCGACAGGCCCTTCTTGGTCATGTTGACTTCGACGTTCTCGACCACGACGATCGCGTCGTCGACCACCAGGCCGATGGCGAGGATCATGCCGAACAGCGTGAGCATGTTGATCGAGAAACCGAGCATGTACATGCCGATGAAGGTTCCGACGATCGACACCGGCACCGCCAGGATCGGGATGATCGTGGCGCGCAGCGACTGCAGGAACACGAACACCACCAGCACGACCAGCAGGACCGCTTCGAAGAAGGTGTGCACCACCTTTTCGATCGAGTTCAGCGTGAACAGGCTGGTGTCCAGCGTGATCTTGTAGTCCAGCCCGGTCGGGAACTGCTTCTTCAGCTCCTCCATGCGAGCCCGCACCGCGTTGGCCGTCTCCACCGCGTTCGTGCCCGGCTGCTGGAAGATGCCGATCGTGGCCGCCGTCCTGCCGTTCATCCGGCTGGCGACCTGGTAGTCGCGTTTGGCGAGCTCGACCCGCGCGACGTCGCGCACGCGCACGATCGCCGTGCCTTCCTTGTTGGTGCGGACAATGATGTTCGCGAACTCGTCCGGCTTGGTGAGCAGGCCCTGGGTGGTGACCACGAAGGTCTGCTGCACCCCCTTGCGGCTGGGCTCGGATCCGATTTCACCGATGCCGAAGCTCTGGTTCTGGCTCTGGATCGCGGCGGACACCTCCTGCACCGTGATGCCGAGCTGGGCCATGCGGTCCGGCTGCAGCCACACGCGCATCGCGATGTCCGGCAGCCCGAACACGCTGGTGCGGTTGGCGCCCGGAACACGCTTGAGCTCCTCCACGACGTAGAGGTTGGCGTAGTTGTCGATGTAGGTCGAGTCGTACCGATCGTCGGGCGAGAAGACCGACATCACCATCATGATGCCGGAGGACTGCTTCTCGGCGGTCACGCCCTGCTGCGTGACGACCTGGGGAAGCAGCGGCAGCGCCTGGCTGACCCGGTTCTGCACGTTCACCTGGTTGGTGTCCGGATCGCTGCCGGGCTTGAACACCACGCTGACGAAGACGGCGCCCGAGGACGAGCTGACCGAGTTGAAGTACAGCAGGTTGTCGATGCCGTTGATCTGCGCCTCGAGCGGCGCCGCGACGGTGTTGGCGATGACTTCGGCGGTGGCGCCCGGGTAGCGTGCGCTGACCTGCACCTGCGGAGGCGCGACCTCGGGGTACTGCGAGATCGGCGTCACCAGCATCGCGACGAGGCCGCCGAGCACGATGAGGATCGAGATGACCGATGAAAGGATCGGTCGGCCGATGAAGAAGTGAGTGAACATGCGGGCGGCCGGTTACTTCTTCGCCGCGGGCGCGCTTGCCGCTGGCGCGCTTGCGGCGGCACCGGCGGCGCTTGACGCGGACGTGCCGGCATCGACGACCTTCACCGGCTGACCTGGCACCACGCGCAATACACCGTCGACCACCACGCGGTCGCCGGCCGCCAGGCCCGACACGACGACGATGTCCTTCTCACCCTGGAAGTCGCCGACGACCACCGGTCGCAGCTCGGCACCGCCCGCCTCGTTCACCACGTAGACCAGGTGCCCCTTGGCGCCCATCTGCACCGCCAGCTGCGGCACCACGACCGCATGCGGGCGCATCGCGCCCTTCAGCAAGGCGGTGACGAACATGCCCGGGCGCAGCACGTGCTTGGGATTCGGCAGCGCAGCGCGCACCTGGAAAGACCCCGTATCGCTGCTGAACGACGGATCGGCGAAGTTGATCGCGCCCCTGTGCGGGTAGGTGCTTCCGTCGCTGAGCACGATCTCGACCTCGAAAGCCAACGCCTTGGGCATGACGATCCGCCCGGCGGCGATCTCGTTGCGCAGTTTCGAGGCCAGGTTCTGGGACACGCTGAAGTTGACCCAGATCGGATCGATGGCGGCCACGTAGGTCAGCGTCGCGTCGGGCGAGGCGGCGTTCAGGAAGGCCCCCTGGCGCTTGACCGCGCGGCTGGCCAGCCCGGTGACCGGTGAACGGATCGTCGCGTAGCTCAGGTTCAGCTCGGCCTGGGTGACCGTGGCCTGTGCCGCGTACACCGCCGCCTTGGCACTGTCGTAGTCACCTTGAGCGCGGTCCAGGTCGGACTGCGACAGCGCGTTCTCCCGCGCGAGCGGCTTGACGCGCTTCAGGTTCGCGTCGGCCGTGGTCAGCCGCGCCTGCTGCGCCTGCAGCCCGCCGCGTGCCGCTTCGAGCTGGGCCCGGAACGGTTTGGGGTCGAGCTGGAACAGCAACTGCCCTTCCTTGACCATTTCGCCTTCCCGGTAGGCGATCTTGTCGAGGAAGCCCGAGACGCGCGCGACGATGTCCACCTGGCGCGAGCTCTCGGTCTGCGCGACGAATTCCAGCACATAGGGGATGTCGCGCGTCTGCACCGTGACGACGCCGACCTCCGGCGCAGGGCGCGCCTGCGGCGCCGGCGCCTGCTCGTTGGTGCACGCCGCCAGCGCCAGGCCGGCCAGGATCGTGCAGACAAATTTCAGCATGGGCATGGACTGTTCCAGGAAGCAGCTCGGGGTGGGGCCGGTAGAGACGCTGCGGCGGCACCCGGCGTGTCATGCCGAGTGGGCCGGCGCAAGGCATAACCTCATAGTTTATACGAGCATCCGCCGGCGCGTTGGAGACTCCATGATCGCACCAATGACACTCAGTTTGTCGGCCCCCGCTTGCCCGACGGCCCGAGAAGCGGCGTCGGCGACCTTGATGCCGGCGTGACAGACGCATACGATCCCGGTCACGCGCGGTGCCGGCCACCCGCTCCAGCAGGAGTGCAATCCATGCGCCTCGACATACGCCCCCTGCACCCGCTGTTCGGCGCCGAAGTCGTCGGACTCGACCTTCGTCACCCGCCCACCGCCGATCTCACCGCGGCGATCGACGACGCGATGGACCGCTGCGCGGTGCTGGTGCTGCGCGACCAGCGGATCGACGACGACCAGCAGATGGCCTTCGCGCGGGCGCTGGGCCCGCTCGAGGACACGCCGGCGGTCGTCGACGTGCACCTGCAGCGCCTGAAGCACAAGGAGATGGTCGACATCTCGAACCTGGAGGTCGACGGGTCCATTCTCGCGGCCGACGATCGGCGCCGGATGTTCAACCTGGGCAACCAGCTCTGGCACAGCGACAGCAGCTTCAAGGCGACGCCGGCCAAGTACTCGATGCTGCACGCGCGCGTGATCCCGCCGGAGGGCGGCCAGACCGAGTTCGCCGACATGCGTGCCGCCTGGGACGCGCTGCCCGATCGCGACAAGCAGAGAATCGAGCCGCTGGTCTGCGAGCACTCGCTGCTGTACTCGCGCGCGCTGCTCGGCTTCGACACCTTCACCGAGCAGGAGCGCCGGCAGTTCGCGCCGGTGCCGCAGCGCCTGGTGCGCAGGCACCCCGGTTCCGGGCGGCGCAGCCTCTTCCTGGCCTCGCACATCGGCGCGATTCAGGGCTGGTTGCGCCCCGAGGCGCTCGCGCTGGTCCGTGACCTGACCGAGCACGCGACGCAGCGCGAGTTCGTCTATCGCCACGTCTGGCGCGAGCACGACCTCGTGATCTGGGACAACCGCTGCACGATGCACCGCGCGCGGCCTTTCGACGATCAGCGCTACCGGCGCGACATGCGCCGCCTCACGCTGACCGACTGCGCGCCGACGCTCGCTCAGGCGGCCTGAACCTCGCGCGCTGCTGCCGGGCAGGTCCGGTCGGCGCGGATCGTCCACGGCCGTTTGCGTCGCCGCACGCTGCTAGGATCTCGGGTGATGCCGCGCGCCCGTCACCACCACAGCGTCTATGTGATCGAGCTGCACAAGGACGTGCTCTACGAGTGGCGATTCGTTGCCGCGAATCCGCGCTTCGACCGGTTTGCGCCCTGCGTCTACGTCGGCAGCACCGGCCTGTCGCCGCAGGCGCGCTTCGAGAATCACCGCAAGGGGCTGCGCGCGAACCGCTTCGTGCAGAAGTACGGTCTGCGGCTGATGCCCGAGGTCTACGAGGTCTTCAATCCGATGCCCTATGCCGCGGCGCTGGAACTGGAGCGCGACCTCGCCCAGGATTTGCGCGAGAAGGGCTGGGCGGTCTGGCAGGGATGAACGGACACGGGCCGCGTGCCCGGGGGCACGCGCCGTGGCCGCCCCGGGATCACCCGATGCCCGAGTGTCGTTCGCGCAAGAGCAGGTAGAGCCCGCTCGCGACCACGATGCCCGCGCCGGCGAGCACAGCGCTGCCGGGAACGTCGCCGAACACCAGAAAGCCCAGCAGGGTCATGTAGAGGATCTGCTGGTAGAGGAAGGGCGCCAGCGTGGAGGCCGGCGCATAACGGTGCGCGTGGGCCAGGCACAAATGGCCGGTGCCCCCGGCCAGCCCCGTCAGCGCGATCAGCGCCCACTGCAGCGCCGTCGAGGGTGTGACCCAGACCGAGAGCGCGAAGGGCGCGATCAGCACGACCGCGCCGAGCGCCGACAGCACGTTGGTGGTGGACGGCGCTTCGGTCTCGGCCAGCCTTCGCGTCAGCAGGTTGAACAGCGCGTAGAGCACCGCATTGCACACCGCGAGCAGGATGGCCGGGTGAAAGCCCTGGGTGCCGGGCCGCATGATCACCAGTACGCCGGCGAAGCCAATGATCACCGCAGTCCAGCGCCCCGCGTCGAGCCGCTCGTGCAGCAGCCAAGCCGCGAAGAGCGCGACCAGGATCGGCACCGCGAACTGGACGGAGCCGGTCTCGGCGAGCTGCAGGTACTGCAGCGCCCAGAAGTTCATCGCCGTCATCGTCGAGAGCATCAGCGCGCGCGCGGCCTGAAGGCCGGGGCGTCGAACGCCGCCCAGACGGAACCCGCCGTCGCGCGCCATCGGTACCAGCATGAAGATCACGTGGGTGACGAAGCGCAGCCAGACGACTTCGAGGACGGGGAGGCCCTGCACCAGCCACTTGGCCGACGTGTCGAGGACCGCGAAGCAGAAATAGGCACCGGAGACGATGCCGATGCCGAGCAGGCGGTTGCGGGAACTGTCGGGCAGGAGCAAGGCGTTCCGGGGACTGGCGCAGGCGAGCCACACAGTTTAGTCGTGTCGCGAATGGAGCATATGATGACGGCTCGGAAACCGCCGCTGGCGGGATGATCGACGGGGGAAGCGTGGAACTGAAAGGAAAGGTCGCGGTCGTCACCGGCGCGGCGAGCGGCATCGGGCGTGCGGCCGCACTGAAATTCGCCGCCGAGGGCGCAGCCGGCGTGGTGGTGGCCGATCTGAACGAGGCGGGCCTGCGACCGGTGGCCGACGCCGTATCCGGACTCGCGGTGCGCTGTGACGTGAGCCGCGAAGAGGACATCCGCAACCTCGTCGCCCAGACCGAGAAGCGGTTCGGCCGGATCGACGTGTTCTTCTCGAACGCGGGGATCATCGGCGAAGGCGGTCCGGAAGCGAGCGACGAGCTGTGGGACAGCATGTGGAAGATCCACGTCATGGCCCACGTCTGGGCCGCTCGCGCCGTCGTGGAGCCGATGCTCGCGCGCGGCGGCGGCTATTTCGTCATCACCGCGTCGGCCGCGGGCCTGCTGAACATCGTCGAGTCCGCACCCTACGGAGTGACCAAGCACGCGGCGGTGGCGTTCGCCGAGTGGCTGTCGATCGCCTATGGGCGTCGCGGTCTCGGCGTGTCCTGCCTTTGCCCGCAGGCGGTGCGCACCGGCATGGTTCCGGGCGACGGCGGCTCGGCGGGCGTGGACGGCATCCTGAGCGCCGAGGCGGTCGCCGACGACGTGGTGCAGACGATGCGCGACGAGCGCTTCCTCGTGCTGCCGCATCCGAAGGTGCTCGAGTACCTGCGCCACAAGACCGCCGACTACGACCGGTGGCTCGGCGGAATGCAGAAGCTCTATCAGCGCAGCCAGGCCAAACCCTGAGGATTGCGCGCGCGCCCGCAGGGGCGCGCGGCGCGCGAAACGGACATGCTCGGCTTTCTTCCATCTGTTGTGCGCGGTGTGATCGCGTTCACGCTGCTCGTGCTGAACACGCTGTTCTGGTGTGCTCTGCTGTTCGTGGTGTCGTTGCTCAAGCTGGCGATTCCGGCGCGTCCGGTGCGCGCGGTCTTCGACCGGATCCTGAACGCGATCGCCACCGCCTGGATCGCCTGCAACAGCGGCTGGATGCGGCTCACGCACGGCACGCGGTGGGACGTGGCCGGGGTGGACGATCTCACCTACCGGGGCTGGTACCTGGTGAACTGCAACCATCAGACCTGGGCCGACATCTTCGTGCTGCAGCACCTGCTCAACCGCAGGATCCCGCTGCTCAAGTTCTTCCTGAAGCACCAGCTGATCTACGTGCCCGTCATCGGGCTCGCCTGGTGGGCGCTGGACTTCCCGTTCATGCGCCGGCACTCCGACGCCTTCCTCAGGGCGCATCCCGAGAAACGCTTCGAGGACATCGAGACCACGCGGCGCGCCTGCGAGAAGTTCGCCCTGGTTCCGACCAGCGTGATGAATTTTCCGGAAGGAACGCGCTTCACCGCGGCCAAGCACCAGGCGCAGAAGTCGCCCTATCAGCACCTGCTCAAGCCGAAGGCCGGTGCACTGGCGCTGGCCCTGGGCGCCCTGGGCGCGAAGTTCCACTCCATGATCGATGTCACCATCGTCTACCCGCACGGAGCGCCGGGGTTCTGGGCGTTCCTGTGCGGCCGGATGCCCGAGGTCGTGGTGCGCGTGCAGCGCGTCGAGATCCCGGCGCACCTGGTGGGCGGAGACTACGCAGGCGACCCGAAATACCGTCGGACGGTGCAGGCATGGTTGCAGGAGCTCTGGCGTTCCAAGGACGCGCAGATCGGGCAACTGCTCAGCGCGTCCACGGCCTCGGGCGCCGGACTCGAGGCCGAATTGCCAATGGGAGGAACGAAATGAAGCTCCAGCGCATGCACCACGTCGCCTACCGCTGCCGCGACGCCAAGCAGACCGTCGAGTGGTACCAGCAGCATCTCGGCATGGACTTCGTTCTCGCGATCGCCGAAAACCACGTGCCGTCCACGCACGAGCCCGATCCGTACATGCACCTGTTCCTCGACGCGGGCGGGGGCAACATCCTCGCGTTCTTCGAGCTGCCGAACTCGCCCGAGATGGGGCGTGACGAGAACACCCCGGCCTGGGTCCAGCACATCGCCTTCAAGGTCGGCAGCGTGGCCGAGCTCGAGGAAACCAAGGCCCGGCTCGAAGCGGCGGGCATCGACGTGATCGGCGTCACCGACCACGTGATCTTCAAGTCGATCTATTTCTTCGATCCGAACGGCCACCGGCTCGAGCTCGCGGCCGACACCGCGACCCCGGAGATGATGCGCAAGCTCGACGAGGCCAAGTGGCCGATGCTCGAGGAGTGGAGCCGCACCAGGCGCGCGCCGCGGCACGCCGCGTGGCTGCACGAAGGTGAACTGTCGGGTGTCGCCGACGATTGATCCGGCGCGCACGACCAGGAGGGCCACCGCAAGTGCTTCAGACCTATCGTTACCCGGAGTTTCCGTACGTCCAGTCGCAGGAGCAACGCAACGGGCGCACCGTGCGCCACCCGGTCGTCGTCGTGGGCGCCGGCCCGATCGGCCTCACCGCCGCGCTCGACTGCGCGAGCAGGGGAATTCCGGTGGTGGTGCTCGACGACAACAACACGGTGAGCATCGGCTCGCGCGCCGTGTGCTACGCGAAGCGCCCGCTCGAGATCTGGGACCGGCTGGGCTGCGCGGCGCCCATGGTCGCCAAGGGCGTGAGCTGGCAGCGGGGCAAGGTGTTCTTCCGCGACGACCTCGTCTACCAGTTCGACCTGCTCCCGGAAGAAGGGCACAAGATGCCCGCGATGATCAACCTGCAGCAGTACTACCTCGAGGAGTATCTGGTCGAGCGGTGCGGGGCGAGTCCGCTGGTCGACCTCCGCTGGAAGCACAAGGCGGTGAACCTGGTGCAGGACGACGACTGCGCGACGCTCACCGTCGAAACGCCCGACGGCGCGTTCGAGATGCAGGCGGACTGGGTGATCGCCTGCGACGGCGCCAACAGCGACCTGCGGCGCATGGTGGGCGCGGAGTTCACCGGCAAGTTCTTCCAGGACCGCTTCCTGATCGCCGACGTGGTGATGAAGGCCGATTTTCCGACCGAGCGCTGGTTCTGGTTCGACCCGCCGTTCCATCCGGGCCAGTCGGTGCTGCTGCACAAGGAGTGCGACAACGTCTGGCGCATCGACTTCCAGCTCGGCTGGGACGCGGATCCGGTCGAGGAGAAGAAACCCGAAAAGGTGATCCCGCGCATCCAGGCGATGCTGCCCGGCGTGGAGTTCGAGCTCGAATGGGTGTCGATCTACCAGTTCGCCTGCCGGCGCATCGACAGGCTGCGGTACGGTCGCGTGCTGTTTGCCGGCGACGCGGCGCACCAGGTGTCGCCGTTCGGCGCGCGCGGCGCGAACACCGGCGTGCAGGACATCGACAACCTCGCGTGGAAGCTTCAGCTGGTGCTGGCCGGAAAGGCGCCGCAGGCCCTGCTCGACAGCTACGACGAGGAGCGCGCGTTCGCGGCCGACGACAATCTGCTGAACTCCACGCGATCCACCGACTTCATCACGCCCAAGAGCAAGGGCAGTCTCGTCTACCGCAACGCGGTGCTCGGGCTGGCCGAGCATGAAGCCTTCGCGCGACCGCTGGTCAACAGCGGCAGGCTGTCGTCGCCGACGCCGTACCTGGACTCGTCGCTGAACACGCCGGACGAGTCGCCGTTCGAAGGCCGGATGCGTCCCGGCACCAACTGTGCGGACGCGCCGGTGGCGCGCAGCGGGAAGCCGGGCTGGTTTCTGAACGGAGTCGGCGACGGCTTCACGCTGCTCGTCTTCGGCTCGCGCCCGGACACGGCCGCGCTCGACGCCGGGCCGGTGGCACTGAAGGTGCTGACCGTCGGCGGTCGCGACGACCCGCCCGGCGCCGACCTGCTCGACGCGCAGGGGCTGCTCGCGCAGCGCTACGACGCCCGGCCCGGGACCGTGTACCTGCTGCGTCCCGACCAGCATGTCGCGGCCCGCTGGCGTGCGTTCGATGCGCGCAAGGTCGGCGCTGCGCTCAAACGCTGCACCGCGCAGTGACGCCTGGCATTCGCCCGCCGGCCGCCGCCGGCATGCACGCCCAGGACAGCGACGAGGGAGTTCGACCGCGATGGCATTGATCCGAACCGCAAACATTCCGGACCCGGACGGGTTCTATCAGGAACTCATCGACAGCCAGCGAAGCATGAGCGAGGAGGACGCCGCGCTGATGAACGCCAGGCTGGTGCTGGTGCTGGCCAATCACGTCGGAGATCGCGCGACGCTGTCGGAGGCGATCGCGCTCGCGGCGGGCGAGGCGAGCGCGCAGAAATAAGCCGCCGGACAGGTTGGCCGCGACCCTCGGACGCGGTCGCGCGCCTTCGCCGTTCTCAGGCGCCACTTCGGACCCGACAGGCGCCCGGTGGTCACCCTCCGGCCATCAGCGCATCGTCGAAGATCGCCACCGCCCGCGTCCAGCCGGCCGACGCGCCCCGGATCTTGTGCGGGAAGCACGAGATGTAGAAACCGTCGGGCGGAAGCGCCTCCAGGTTGTGCAGCTTCTCGATGTGGCAGTAGCCGATGTCCCGGCCGGCCTTG
>Ga0316188_10000390_pt1 | contig 18401 bp, 12 predicted proteins | sample Phiworburrow1_MG_FD_204933 | JGI IMG/M metagenome (GOLD analysis project Ga0316188, IMG submission 204933) | Coastal sediment microbial communities from Maine, United States - Phippsburg worm burrow 1 | ecosystem: Environmental > Aquatic > Marine > Coastal > Sediment | place: USA: Maine... | reverse complement strand
GTTCGGGTTCAGATATTTTAGCCGGCTCTACTACCGCTGTCGTATTATTTTTAATTATCCCAAACAGACGGAACGCCAATAGCTTACCTCCATTATAGAGATTATCATTTAATACTGTAAAATCGCCAGATATTATTTTTTCACCCTCATCAACGGATTTTATTGAATAAGTAATTTTTACTCCGTTTTTTTGGGTTTCAAAATTAATTTTTGCCACTGCGACATTATTATCATTAACAAAATCCATTTTACAATCTTTCAAACTCTTTAGTATTTTATTTGCAAAATCTGAATCTATATCACCACTCAAGTCAAGCTTGAATTTCATTTTCAGATTAGAAAATGGAAGTAGTTGAGGGTAGGTGGAATAAAATTTTTGAACCCAAATTTCTCTTTCGTCCGATGTAGTTGCCAAAGCCAAACCTTCATAAATTCGAGCTCTCAATAGATTTTGGTATTTATCAGATATGGTTTTATCGTTCAAGGCTTGGTTGAAATATTTTTGAGCTTCTTCGCTATCCCCGTTTTCATAATACAGTTTGCCGAGAAAATATTGAAAGTATTTTTTTAAATCTGGCCTTTTGTCGTTGGCTATTTTTTTGTGGTATAAATTTATAAAATATTCAGTGCCAAACCCATCAAGTAAAGACCACACTTCATCGAAGCTCATTAAGTTTTCTGACGCAAAAATTGAATATATGACCAAGTCGCGTTCAGGATTATTAGATACAAGTGTGGCAAGCAACAATTTCTGTTGATGAATTTTAAAATTGAATTCAAGAGACTTGTACCAATTTAAGGGATTAAACCAAAACCACCATTCATCGTTTTCAAAATTGAATTCTTGTTTGTAATAGAGTTGATTTATATAATTGAGAGAGGCTATTGACATATTGTATTGTTCTTTGCCCCATGTAGTTCCGATATGCAGTTCTTGAAAATTGTTGGCAACGTTTGCCTTGGCTTGACTCTCACCTGTGAGGCCTTCATAATGTAATACCCGCGCTAAACCAATATTGTGCCAACCATAACCCGGAGTCACTCCTTGTCTATCTAATACCATTCTTAGTAAAGAGTCTCCTTCTTCGGGATGAGCCCTATAAACAGAGAGTGTTCCTTGCATGTAATAATATTCTTTGGTGGTTTTTTCAGCACTATTTTCACTCATCTCTACTTCTTTAAAAAAAGCATCAGCAGTAGCCAACTCGCCCATTGCCATTTTAAATTCCGCATAGTTATTTTTTGAATACCTATTATTTAGAATAAGTTCATTATACACATAATTGCATGAGTCAATTTCAAGTTTGTAGTCATAAATAATTGCCTTGTAATGATAGGTGTCCAGATATTGCAGATTCAAATAGTTAGGGTCAAAAAGACCTGTATTTAAGGGCAGATCGATATTTATCTTCAAAATGGCGGAGTCTAAATACTTTGTGGCCATATTCACATTTTCAGCAACACTATTTTTTAGAAATGGAAATTTTTTTGAGGTCATAACTCGGTTTCGGAAGCAAATCCAAGCCATAGTATTGTAGGTGCTAATGGTTTGTTCAATCTGGAGGTTTCGGTCTTTTATTCTTGTCAAAACTTCAAAGGCCTTATCGGGGGTTTCCACGTTTTGGTAAGAACTTTCCAGCAAGTAAGCTATGAGGCTGTAATCAAATTGTAAGGAAAAAACTTTACTGAGAATGGCAAAGTTGTTGCTCCTAACTCTTAATTTAGAGTCATAATCTTTCTCGATAAGGGTCATGGCTTTATCAAGAGGCTCTATGGCCTGTAGGAATCCCATTTTATCGTTAGCCCGAAAAAATAGATAGCCCCCTTGAAGTAAATAACCTACATAATAGGTGCTGTCTAATCGGATAAACCGTCTCGATTGCTCCAATAATTTTATATCCTGAAATGAAAGTGCTTTTGAAGTTCGTTCTTGGTTAATGGTTTCGCGTATAGAACTTTGTGCCAATAGAATTGGAGTCAATGAGACAAATAAAATAATTGATACTAATGTTCTACCGGCTCGTTTCATTTAACTTCTATCTTTTTGTCGAAATTCCTAAAAGGGTCAGCCTATCAATTTCTTTATCTACAATTTTAGTTAAAGCCGTTTTCGAGGCTTCCTGATTTTTAAATATTAGTCTGTGGTGAATTACTGAAGAAGCCAAAGAATTCAAATCATCCTCGATTACAAAATTCCTTTGACTAACTAATGCCCACGCTTTCAAGCACTTAATAAGAATTATCCCCCCTCTAGTAGAACATCCTAATTCAATATCGGAATGATGTCGGGTTTGGTGCACTATTTGAACTATTGATTTAACAATCTCCGGATGGATATATACATTTTCGGCTTCATTTTGCAGTTGAATTATGTCGTCGTAAGACAATATCTGTTTTACGGAGTTATTCAAATTGCCTATTTTGAGATAGTTGTTGTAAATGTCAAGTTCAACCTCAGGGGAGACATAACCAAAAGATATTTTCATAAAAAAACGATCCAATTGTGCTATCGGCAAGGGGTATGTCCCTTCCATTTCGATTGGATTTTGTGTGGCTATGGTGAAGAAAAATTTATCAAGTTTAAAAGTAACATCACCAGAGGAAATTTGGTTTTCGGCCATACATTCCAAAAGTGCGCTTTGAACTTTGGGTGAGGCTCTATTTATTTCATCCGCAAGTAGAATATTGGTAAATAAAGGTCCCTTCTTGAATTCGAAGTCCTTTTTTACTTCATCAAAAATATAAGAGCCAATCAAATCCATTGGCAATAGGTCGGGGGTAAACTGAATGCGTTTGAAACTGACCCAGTTTTCGGTATGTTTAGTACTTGTATTGTTGTCTGATATAGAGTGAGCGAGAGTTTTAGCCAATACAGTTTTACCGGAGCCTGGGTTGTCTTCAAGCAAAATATGACCACGTGCTAAGAGAGCGGTCACTACATGCTTGATTTCTTGGGGTTTACCACGAATTATTGTTTCAATGTTTTGAACAAGTGATACGATTTTATTTGTTTTTGTATCTGTTTTTTCAGGGTTATTCATATTTTGATTTTTGTTTATTAATAATTTTCTTGGTTTGTAAAAAAGAATCTACTAGCCAACATTAAATTGAAATAATTAAGAAATAGCTTAAAAAGCCCTATTGACTTTCCGATTCTCTTACCGTAAGAATTAGAAAAAATGGATATAATATCTTTGTCGTTGGGTTCAATTTTTCCGCTTCCATATTTCAGCCTTAAATAAACTAGCATAAATTGTTCAAAGTTGGTATTGAGACTTGGGTCAATTTTTTTTACTGCATAATCTAAAGCTGTGCCACTATCTCTTTCAAAACCGGCCATGTGAAATCTATATAAGGCTGCTTTATAAACGTGGTTGGCCATTTCTTCACTGTCGGTTGCAAATCTTACCCGAATTAATCTATACAGCAAGAATAGGATTGGAAAAAATAATACAATCAATATGAAACAGCCTAAAACTATTGCAGTCGTAAAAGCAATTTTCGTCCAATTCAGTTCTGTAACTTTCCATTGTTTGTTGTCAACTGCCACATCATCTTTTTTCTTTTCCTCGGTTTTACGAAAGATATGGATTTCGTCGGCAATAACTGTATTTGGTAGGAGGGAAAGTATTTGTTTTATTGATGAGTTGCCGTTCAGTTTGGGGATTTTTTTTGCCTTGTCATTGTAAGATACAATTAGTGTAGAGTCTCCGGACTGAATAGCTGCCAATGTGGTGTCTTTTTCGTTAAAAAGCACCCTGCAAAAGGACGCATCTACTTCCCTTGTAACACTTTGGCTTATAGAGTGTTCTTTACCAAATACAGATATTTTTTGAAAGGCAACTTGCAATTTTTTAGCTTTTAAATTAGGCTCGGAGTTGGCAATGCCATCAATGACTAACCAAGCCTCTGGTGGAGGTAGCGGTGGCGTGCCGTCGGGACGAGGGGCGTCTTCCATTCCTTCATTTCCTATGGTCATGTCAAAATCCATCCAACCGTAATTGGGGAAATATACCTGTGTCCACGCATGGGCTTGATTTCCATAAAACCAATACCAGCCTTTGTTTTTTCCGCCTCGGTCTATGGTGGCGAAACCGGTGGTAAATCGAGAAGGAATTCCCAATGAGCGCAACAAAAACAATGCCGCTCCGGCATAATATGTACAGTAACCGGCATGGGTCCTAAATAGAAAATTTGCCAACATGGTTGCATTTGGAATATTTGGATCTGTAATGCCACCGGGCTTTAAGGTATATTTAAAAATTCGCTTTCCATCAAGACCTCTTTTTAAAAAGAAATTTTGAACCGCCAAAGTCTTGTCAACAGGCAAAGTTAAATTTCTAGAGATACTTTGAGCCAGTTTTTTGATGGAATCGTAAAGAATACCATTTGGCAACTTGGTATAATACTCATAAAAAGCAGAGTCAACATTGTCGTAATTTTTAACTTTTTTTAATTCTTCATGCCTTTGAAGTTGAATATTTTTAAGTTCCTTATTTGCCGAAGGGTTATATACAAAATAGGCATTGTTTAATTGAGATGTGTATGATTTCGCCTTATAAGCTGAAAAAAATGTTGTATTAAAACGTTTTTCTATCGGAATAGGTTGACAATAGAATGCCGTGGCCGGAGCTAAGAAGGCATGTCTCCATGCGTTTGAGGAGAGATAAACTTCTAGGTCAACTACTTTTCTTAATTCCCGACCCTTTGAATTATTAATCACACTGCTGTCGTATTTTCCTTGATACAAATTCAATGATGTGGGGTCAATATCAAATTCGTCAAAGAGAGGAACTTCAGTATCACGGGTAAAGGCTTCTTGTATTGGATCATATTTTGTTAAATGGTGATATACAAAGTATAGCGGGGCAGGAGAGCCATCGGGGAAATAATTTTCCAACTTACTACAAAAAACAAGTTGCTTTGACTCGCTCATTTTCGAGTTTATTTTTAGGGTGTCTTTTAAACGCATACCTTCATCCGGCATACCTTTCCCTTTCTTTTCCATTAGTCCATAACGTTCGTCATAGCTTTCGCCACCATTGTTATCTTCTTTCATCCCACGGGCAATCAATTCTTTTTCTGTTGCTTTGAGTTCATTTTTAAATTGATTGGCAACGAAAATAAAGGCTAGGATCAGAAGCAATGCGAAGAGACAGAATTTAAGAATGAGCTTGCCCGATTTTTTCCATTCCGAATCGGCATTTATGGATGGCAAAATAAACAGCATATATAAGCTGTAACCAATTGGTGGCAAAAGGCTTACCAATAGAAAGTTAAGGCTTACATCAACTGTGTTGGACGAAATGACTATACTGATTAAAATCACTAAGGCAGACAAAAATATGTAAGAGTATTTTACTCGTAACAGTAGAAAGCCGGTAAGCCATCCGATTATGAAAAGAAGACTGAATAATTGAAAGCGGGCATAAGTGTAGAAAACGTCAAACTCGCCGGGCAATTTGGAAATAAGATTGTCAATAAAGTAATAGCAAATCGCAAGTAAAATAAAACTAATCAAACCCCGTACCCTATAAAAATAGAGCGTATATGCGCAGAGCAATCCAACAGTGAAAAATAACCATTGACTGGTTATGTCAGTGCTCAGATTTGTATATGAAAGATTAATATTTCTTAATGTGAACAACCCAATCATTGAGGTGGGAGCAAGAATAAAAAAATATCTAAAAACAAGTTGTCCGAACTGCTTATTAAAGTTTTGTCTTATCATGCAATTTCAATAGTATGTACCAACCAAGCGTTGCCTCTTCCACGTAATACGGGTTCAATGGCGTTTTCGTTATGACGTAGCTTCCTTCGCAATGAGGAAATAAACCAGGAATTGCGCAACGAGTCGGTAGGATGGGGGTGGGGTTTTAAAAATAAGTTTTTCACAGTCCAAGAAAATGGAGCCGGTATTGCTTCTGACAGTTTTACCACCACAATAGGAACATTCGATGGAAGTTTTTGAATTAGATATTCGATTTCTTTAGCCGGAATCAATGAAGACACACAAACAAATCCGGCATTGGTGGTGTTGATAAAAGTTTTTAATGGTTTTTCTTTTTGCCAATTGGCAACAGCAATTTGGAATAACTCATTTTTTTTATTGGTTTTACCAATAAATTTAGGTACTTCCTGATCTGAAGGCATTTGGGTGACAAATTGGTTGCGTTCTAAGGCTTCCCAAAGATTCCGCACCTTGTCTTTATACTGATTGAGTAATTCCTTTTGGAACATACTCATGCCTAAATTTAATCCTTCATAAAAACTTGCATAAAAATTTAAGTGAGAGGCATAAGGATTCTTGATTTCAGGTATCCGGACAACTAACTTTCCCGTTTTGGCATAAATTTTCCAGACAATTCTACCAATATTGTCGCCGGACTCAAATTCTTTGTAAGCAATAAATTCGCCTTCTCTTCTTTTGGGAATATTTATCCTTTGTGAGGGCTGTTCAGAAGAGTTGGGTTGTATGACCAAATGTGTCGCAGGTTGACTCAAGGGCAAAGAATAAATCTGCTTTGAATATTTTACAGTGTAGGGCAAACCGATTAGATTGAATAAATCGGAAAACTGAAAATGAATTTTAGTTACGTCATAACGCCCTCGGTCGTGCAAAAGTGTTTTTCCCACTCCTTTTATTCCTATTCTATTCCAACTCTTTCTTTTATGAACATTCTCTTCGAACACGATTTTATCGGAAACTTTGTTGTCCGAAAAAACTAATTGAGCAACGACTCGTCCCAAAAAAGGTCTAAATACAAAACCATTTAGGACAATGACTATGGGAACAAAACCGGCCTCCACTTGGGCTTCATCGCCCAAATGAATGTCAGCTATTAGTCTTTGATTTCTCATTTTATAAACAAAAAACAACCAAGCTAAAAAAGTCAACAAAACACCAAAAATAAAGAAAAGCAAAATGGCCATCTGAATGATAATCACAAACTGAGTCATAACAATCCATATAATGGAGTCTTCATCACTATAGTTTGATTTTAGCCAAATGCTCCCAAGCCAAAATACAAAAATAGAAAACAACAGAGGCCAGCGAACAACTAGATAATTAGGCAAATAAGACTTATGTAATTTTATTACCACTAAATTTATTTAAAAATGAAATTTAATTGTTGCAAAGAAAGCAAAAAATAAGGTTATTGTAACCAAGTAATTTTTGATTTCAGGGCTAAACATACTTAAACAGCAATTATTATGAAAACCAGAAGAGATTTTATTAAGTCCACGGCAATGATTGGAGCCGGACTTTCAATTTTAAAACCAAGTCTATCGTTTGCGGAAACTCAACCGAAAAAAGTCAAACTCGGTATCATCGGTGTTGGGCTTAGAGGGCAGAGCCATCTTAGTCTGATTATGAAAAGAAATGATGTTGAGTTAGTCGCCATTTGCGATGTACAACAAAGAATGATGCATATGAGTATGGAAATGATAGATAAAATGAAATACCCAATGCCACAAATGTTTTTGGATGGTCCCTACGGTTACCGAAAACTTTTAGAGATTGAAGACTTGGATGCCGTCATTATTGCAACTCCTTGGGAGTGGCATAAGATTATGTGTGTTGATGCCATGAAGGCTAAAAAATATACCGCTTGTGAGGTTATCACCGGAATGACAGTAGAAGAATGTTGGGAATTGGTGAAAACTTCAGAAGAAACCGGTATCCCAATGATGATGTTGGAGAATGTATGTTATAGACGCGATGTGATGGCAGTATTGAATATGGTTCGTCAAAATGTGTTTGGAGAACTTATTCATCTTCAAGGCGGGTATCAACATGACCTTAGAGGTGTAAAATTTAATGATGGAATAACGGCCTACAATTCCGGTGTTGAGTTTGGTGAGAATAGTTTCTCTGAAGCCCAATGGCGCACCGCTCACTCTGTCACTCGAAATGGAGATTTATATCCCACCCACGGCATTGGACCGTTGGCAATGATGACTAATATAAATCGGGGGAATAGATTCACCAAACTAGTGTCTTACGCCAGTAAATCTAGGGGATTACATGAATATATTGTTAATAAGGGTGGGGCTAATCACCCTAATGCCAAAGTAAATTTTAAGCTCGGAGATGTAATTACAACTATGATTCAGACTCATAATGGAGAGACTATTTTGTTACAACACGACACTAACTTGCCAAGACCTTATTCTTTAGGCTTTCGTGTCCAGGGTACGAATGGGCTTTGGATGGATATAAATAAGTCAATATATATTGAAGGGATAAGTCCACAACACCAATGGGAAGATGCAAAACCATGGCTTGAAAAATATGACAGTCCAAGGTGGCGGCAAGATGGAGATAAAACTATTGATGCCGGACATGATGGTATGGATTGGTTTGTCATTAATGATTTCATTGAGGCCGTCAAGAGTAGAACAAAACCACCTCAAGATGTTTATGACGCTGTAACATGGAGTGCAATTACACCACTCTCTGAGTTGTCTTTGCAACAAGGAGGTTGTAGCGTGGACTTCCCCGATTTTACCAATGGTAAATGGAGTGAGAGGAGAAATTAGTTTTTACGAATATAACCATATTCTGCTGTTTGTGATTTTCAGTCATGGACTCTTATCACTCAATTCTATATTACCAAATTTAAAAATTAAGTTCAATTTTTTACAATTGACCTTATTGCCATCATTTAAGTAATAAATAATTAATAAAAGACGATATAAAAGTGAATGTCACATTTGGAATCCACGCAGCAACTGCCGGATTTATCTCACCGGCTTGGGCGAATGTATTTGACAACTGAAAAAAAATAATAAAAATAAAAGCCAACACAAATCCAATAGCTATCTGCAAACCGGTCCCACCCCTACTTTTACGTGACGAGACGGTGGCACCTAAGAATACCAAAACAAAGGTGGAGAAGGGAGCTGCATACCTTATTTGATTTTCAATTTCATAAACCTTAAATCCAGTCATACCTCTAGACTTCTTTTTTGCCACTTCAGCTTTTAATTCCGGAATAGTCATACCGTCAAAACTACGGTCTTGCTCTTCAAAGTCTTGCGGAGTAATGGCAAGTACCGAGTCTAGCTTATTCCCCGATTGAGTCAACTGGCTTGGCTTAAGTTTCATTGAATCTGAGAATAAGTTATTTACCTTTGTTATCTTCCAGTTATACAACGTCCATCTATTTTTAATAGTATCCCATTCAACTGACTCTGCTATAAGTTTTTCTATTAGTTCATTGCCTTTAAATTGGTCTAAACTAACGTTATAGCCCTTGTTTATTGTATTGTTATAGCGTTGAATATACATATATAGGTTGGGGGCAATCTGAAAATGAATATTTTCGTCATCCATATACCTGGGACTATTAATGTATTTCATTTCAAAGTCGAGGCGAACTCTTGTAGCTTTTGGTATAACCCAACCATTTAGACAGAAGCTTATTCCACCAATTACCATTGAGACCACCATATAAGGAACCAAAAGTCGCCAAAAACTCATTCCACTACTGTACATAGCTATAATTTCTGAGTGACCTGCCAATCGTGATGTCACATATATGACAGCTATAAATACAGTTATTGGGGTAAGGTATCCCATTATCCAAGGGATGAACCCACCGTAGTATTCCAGAATAGTGCCTAATTTGAGATGGTGATAGGAAAATTTCTCCATCTTTTCAGTTATATCAATTACCGTGATTACAGCGGTAAGTATGAGAACTACAAAAGCGAATGTAGCAAGTAGGTACTTAAAAATATATCGATCTATAATTGTTAACATTGTTTGGTTTTGTTATAAAAACAGCTTTTTATGTTCATATTCGTTGGGAAATTTTTTTTACCATCAATGATTTCCAACTCGAAAAAGTTCCTTCATCAATTTTTTGTCTTGATTGTTTCATCAACCACAGATAGAAAGTCAGGTTATGAAGTGAGGCTATCTGTGCACCCAAAATTTCTTTGCTAATTATTAAGTGTCTCAAATATGCTTTCGAATAATAATTGCTGGCATAGCCCTCCAATCCCATATCTAATGAAGTAAAATCTGATTTCCATTTTTTATTCTTAATATTAATAATTCCCTCTGTCGTAAACAGCATTCCGTTTCTGGCATTTCGGGTTGGCATAACGCAGTCAAACATATCTACCCCTAACGCTATAGATTCCAAAATGTTTTCGGGCGTTCCTACTCCCATTAGGTAACGGGGTTTATCCTTTGGCAAAATACGACATACTAAATCTGTTAATTTATACATTTCTTCATGCGGCTCTCCCACAGATAACCCTCCAATGGCATTGCCTGGCATATTTTTACTAGCAACAAACTCAGCCGATTCCTTTCTAATATCTTCATGCACACTACCCTGAACTATAGGGAATAGCATCTGATTATAGTTGTAAAGAGGCTCAGTGTGTTGAAATTGACTCACACATCGTTCCAACCAATTATGAGTCAAATGCATAGATTTTTTTGCATACTCAAACTCACAAGGGTAGGGGGTACACTCATCCAAAGCCATAATAATGTCAGCTCCTATTTTTCTTTCTATGTCAATTACGTTTTCAGGACTATAGAAATGTTTTGAACCATCAATATGAGATTTGAAAGTTACCCCTTCAATGTTGATCGTTCTATTTTGTGAAAGTGAATAGATTTGGTAGCCACCGCTATCGGTTAGTATCGGTCTATTCCAGCCATTGAACCGGTGAAGACCACCGGCTTTTTCAATCGTTTCCAACCCCGGTCGTAGGTATAAGTGGTAAGTGTTACCTAAAATAATCTTGGCATCAATATCATTCGATAGTTCTCTTTGATGTACTGCTTTCACAGACCCACCTGTCCCAACTGGCATAAATATTGGCGTCGGAATGTCCCCATGATCGGTATGAATAACGCCTGTTCTAGCATTTGATTGAGGGTCTGAAGTGATTACTTTGAAAACCATGGGGCAAAGATAAGTCCACATTTCTTACCATTGTTACTTATATTGTCAAATCTATTGTTACCAATATCGCAAAGTTATTATGTAAAACATTTTTACTATGATTTAGTTTTCCTTTATCATTTCTTATCTTAGTGCCACTTTATCAAGGAGATAAATTAATTAATATAATGGAAAATTTGGATAATAGGTTTTCTAAGAGTGCATTAGAAGATTTTGGGCTTATTAGCAAAGCTGTGAGTGGAGATCAACAGGCATTTGCCAAATTGCTTAAACGATATAAGAGAGCTGTATTTCATCTTATTCTAAAGATGGTTCGCAATGTTGACGATGCTGAAGATTTGATGATGGAATCTTTCGCCAAAGCTTTTAAAAACCTTCATAAATTTAAGAACGATTATTCTTTCAGTACTTGGCTTTTTAGAATCGCCACTAACAACACAATCGATTTTCTTAGAAAAAAAAGAGTTAGTACCTTCAGTATTAATAATGAGTATGAGAATGACGACGGTTCAAAGTTAACTTTTCTAATTCAAGACAGTAATCCTAATCCTCAAGAGGTTGCCATCAAAGAGCAAAAAAAGGAATTGATACAAGATTTTATTAAGATGCTTCCAAAGAAATATCAAAAACTTGTTAGACTCAGATATTTTCAGGAATTATCCTATGAAGAAATTGCCAAAACCTTAAAGTCGCCTTTGGGTACTATCAAAGCTCAGTTGCATCGTGCCCGTGAGTTAATGTATGATTTGATAAAAAATGGGCGAGAACATTTTTAGACCTAGAGCAGAGCTTTAGTTATTTTATTTCCACCGTTGCGATTTTGGTTTCAAAATTATTTTTTTTATCCTTTGAAATGCTTTTGATGCCTTACTTTAGCTTTTTGATTGAAGTGGCATCTAATTTTTGTTAATTTGCCGAAAATGTCGTTACCAATAATTCAATCTAAATTTAGTTTAGACAAATCTGGGCTAAATAAATATTCTAGCATCGCAATTCTGGTTGATGAAAACACCAAGCTACATTGTTATGCTCCAAACAAAATACACTTTCCTCCTCATTATCTTATAGAGGTCTCTTCCGGAGAGAAAAATAAAAATTTGGATGTCTGCCAATACATCTGGAATGAACTTACTAGACTTAATTTCGATAGGCATTCTCTACTCATCATTCTTGGAGGTGGTGTACTAGGTGATATGGGCGGTTTTTGTGCTGCCACCTATAAGCGTGGAATCGATTTTATTATTATGCCTACCACTCTGCTGTCGCAAGTGGATGCAAGTGTTGGTGGAAAGCTGGGAATAGATTTTGGTAATCACAAAAATCACATAGGTCTTTTTCAAAATCCGGTTTCGACTATTATCATTTCCGATTTTATTAAAACACTTCCTTTACGAGAACTCCGCTCCGGATTTGCAGAAATTATCAAGCACTGTTTGATAGCAGATAAAAATATGTGGAATAAAGTCTCTTCTCGCTCTCTTATTGAACAAGATTGGTTAGAGCTCGTTAAGCATTCGTTGGATATCAAGTTGAGGGTTGTAGGCAACGATCCAATAGAAAATGGGGAAAGAAAAATTTTGAATTTTGGGCATACAATAGGCCATGCAATTGAAGGTTTCTTACTTTTAACTCCTAATTCTATCTCTCATGGTGAGGCAATTGCCGCAGGAATGATTATGGAATCATATATTGCTTTTGCAAAAAATATGATTTTGGAATCCGAACTTGAAAACATCGCAAAGTATATATTATCCGTTTATGGCAAAATTATTATTCCAAAACCCACTGAACTAATTCCTCTCATGCAACAAGATAAAAAAAATGTTGATAATAAAATACTAATGTCACTCCTAACTCAAATTGGGAAAGCCACTTGGGATATTCAGGTAAGAAAAGACGAAATTGACGCAGCAATGAATTACTACTTAACTTATACATAATAACTTTCCGAATCATGGGTATCCTTGTCTGTTATCTTTGAACTCAATTTCTTGGCAAGATTGATTAAAAACTTTTTGGTTTTAGCTTTTCTTTTACCGGTCAAGAGTATTGTAAATAGAAGCATGCTTCCTACAAGACCCATTCCGATAGTTACTTTTTTTGACTTTCGCATATTTTTGAAATAGTTATAAATATATATAATGTTTAATTTTCGACTTTTGCAGCAATACTGCACTGAAACAGTACGAATATAACTAAAAATAAGTTACATCCAAAATTTTTATATGAAAATTGAGAAAAAACCTGTACTGAAAGGCAGTGTAAAATTTTTACCAACCTCTAAAAGCCTGAGTAATAGGGCTTTAATCCTGAATGCTATCAGCGGTAATAAGTGCCAATTGCTGAACCTATCTTCTGCTAGAGATACACAATTGATGAAAAACCTTTTGCAAACCAACGATTACCACATTGACGTAATGGATTCGGGAACCACTATGAGGTTTATAGTTGCCTATTTTGCCCTTACTTCTAAAAGTAAGTTTGTTACGGGTACGGCTAGAATGAAGGAGCGACCTATCCACCCCTTGGTTGAGGCATTACAACAGCTTGGGGCCAAAATAAGTTATGAGGGCAATAATGGATTTCCCCCAATTAATATTAGTGGCTTTGAATATTCGGGACACAATAACATTTCTATGAGAGGAGATGTAAGTAGTCAGTTTATCTCTGCATTAATGATGACTGGTACGGTATTAGAAAATGGACTCAATATAAACGTGTTAGGTAAAATCAATAGTCTGCCTTACCTAAAGATGACAGTGGAATTAATGCGTCAATTTGGAGTAGAAGTAAAAAGTTCTGAACAAAAATTTTTCATTCCGCCTCAAAAATATGATTCTGTTATTTATAAAGTTGAACCGGATTGGTCTGCTATTAGTTATTGGTTTGCTTTTGTGGCCTTAGCCGAATCGGCAGACATTTTTTTGCCTAATGTAGAATCAGTTTCCTTACAAGGTGATAGGGTTATCGTAGATATCATGGCAAACTTTGGAGTGCGGGCACATTTCGAAAAAGACGGAATGCGGTTGACAAAATCTATTGACCTTGTTAAGGAATTCAAATATGATTTTTCTGATTGTCCGGATTTAGCACAGACGATATTGCCTATATGTAGTGCCAAAAATATTCCGGCCACATGCAAAGGTCTTGAAAGCCTTCGTATTAAAGAGACAGATAGAATTGAAGCTCTAAAACAGGAATTGAAAAAAATTGGAGCCACTCTTACTGAGAATCATGGAACTTGGAAACTTATTCCCGATTTTAGTTCTAAACCTCAACCGGTTTTTGATACCTACCACGATCATCGTATGGCTATGGGCATTGCTCCTTTAGCTACCTTGATGGATATTTCCATTAAAGACCCTGCAGTAGTTCAAAAATCTTATCCAACTTTTTGGAACGACCTAAAAGAAATTGGATTTCATATCGAGGCTTGAGATTATCCTATTATTGTTAGTTTAAATAAAAATTGACTTCATCCAAAATACGGAATCCCTATTTTATGAATCGAAAATCTTGACCAGGCTTTATTTCAAGTACAACTGAATAAATTAACTCTATAACTTTCTCAACATCACCTTTATGAACCATTTCCACAGTAGTGTGCATATATTTTAAAGGCAATGAAATCAATGCTGAAGCTACACCTTCTGCCGAATAAGCAAAAGAATCGGTATCGGTTCCGGTTGTTCTTGAAACTGCCTGACGCTGAAACTCAATTTTATTCTTTTTGGCCGTCTCGATAATCATTTTTAAAACATTGGGCTGTACCGATGGACCATAACACAAAACAGGACCCATTCCGCATTTTTGATTTCCGCTTTGTTTTTTATTATACATCGGCGACTGCGTGTCGTGCGTGACATCGGTGCAAATTGCAATATCCGGTTTGATACGTCGTGATATCATCTCCGCTCCCCTCAGACCTATCTCTTCTTGGACTGAATTGACAACGTATAGCCCAAATGGAAGTTTCTTTTTCTTTTCATGTAATCGGCGAGCAACTTCTGCAATCATAAATCCACCCATTCTGTTATCTAAGGCTCGCCCTATAAAATAATTTTTTCCTAACTCCGCAAACTCATCTTCGAACGTGATAACACAACCAACGTGAATGCCCAAATCTTCAACCTCTTTTTTTGACTCGGCTCCAACGTCAATAAATATGTTTTTTAAGGTGGGGGCTTCTTCTTTGGAAGCATCGCGCACATGAATAGCAGGCCAACCGAACACTCCTTTTACTATGCCCTTCTCAGTGTATATATTTACCCGCATGGAAGGGGCAATCTGATGATCAGAGCCCCCATTTCGACAAACGTAAATGTAACCGTCATCTGTAATGTAATTTACAAACCACGAAATTTCGTCAGCATGAGCTTCAATAACTACCTTATATTTGGAGTTTGGGTTTATAACACCTACTGCCGTGCCATATACATCTATAATTTTGCTATTTATATATGGACTTATATAATCTAACCAAATTTGTTGCCCGGTATGCTCAAAACCGGTTGGCGAAGAGTTGTTGAGATAGTTATAAAGGAAATTCCTGCTTTTTTTGTCCATGTAATTTTGTTTTATTATTTCAGAGTCGAAAATTCGCCTAATAAATGCTACTATCCAAACAATAGTGTCCCTGTTGTTTAATAAAATAGAAATGAGTTTCCTCGGTCATTGATATCAGAATGTCAATATAAGTGCTTTATTCGTTCCGGTGTCAATATCAATTTTTACAAAATTATCTCTTCTAGATATTTGAAATTCACATTAATTTTATTGCAATTCATTTTAAATATTAACTATATATCTCTCATTATCAATGTTATATTGATTTGAAACTTAAATTTGAAATGTCTCCAAAAGCTTAATTACCAAGTTTTTAATTTCATATTTTTGATTTTATACGTGGCTGGGATTGTAGTAGGAAAATTTTAAAATATTCCTTGAATCTTAAAATATCCTCGAAAATTGTTAAATTTGAACCTTACACATAAATTAATTCGAGTATGCCAAAAATAAACATTAGCAGGTCAATTGAAATTAAGGCCTCAGCAAGTACAGTTTTTTCTCTACTCAATAATTTTGATAAATGGAAAGAGTGGTCCCCGTGGATTGTCATCGAGCCCGATGCGACTGTGACCGTGGCAGAAGGTAAAAAATATTTTCAGTGGCAGGGCAAACGTATAGGATCGGGGAACATGAAAATTTTAAGCGAAAGGGAAAATGAATATGTTGATTGTGATCTCAACTTCTTGAAACCATTCAAGTCTCATGCAACCGCTCGTTTTGAGTTAAAAACAAATAATGACTCTGTATTAGTCACTTGGAGCATGGACAGTCAATTGCCTTTCTTCCTATTTTTTATAAAAAAAATGATGGAAGCATACATAAGTTCCGACTATGATAGGGGGCTTAATATGTTAAAAGCCCTTTCAGAAAAAGGGGTTATACCTTCCAAAGTTACTGTAATAGGAAAAGAAAATTTTCAAGGATGTAAAATCATTGGTATGAAATCAAGTTGCAATATTGAAGTTATGAAGACTAAAATGAGTGAGGATTTTTCAAAAACCTGGGCATTTGTTTCTAAGGATGAGGGTAACTTGGCCGGCGAGGCTATTACCTTATATCATAAATTCGATTTAGTCAATGACAGTGTGACCTACACTTCCGGCTTTACAGTTAAGAAAATCCCCACAGACTTACCCGATGGGTTGGTTTCAGAAGAAATTCCTAATACTAGTGTATTTACGATTGAACATACGGGTGCATATACGTTTTTGGGGAATGTGTGGAGTACCCTTTACAGTATGGGGAGAAATAAGGAGTTTAAAATCAACAAGAAAATCCCAACTTTTGAGGTGTATCTAAATGATCCGGCCACAACTCCGGAAAACGAATTGATTACAAAAGTTTGTTTCCCTATTAAATAGGCTATTAGGTTTTCACTGTTAGTGATGCAATATGAAGTGTTTTCGTGATAACAGATGCTTTTTGAACCACAAACGGCAATTATTTTGAAATTCAATCGCGAAATCAATTTAAGCTCTTTTTTTTGAACATTTGCAATAAGCATTATTTCAATATTGCACACATTAACGAATTATTGAGGGTGTATATTTCCATTGTCCTATTAAATTAATTTTCTGCTCCTCAGAAATCTTTGAAAATGTTAATATTTAAAGCATTTCCTAATACAGTCAATGGGGGCATAACTAGGAGTGCAATAAAAAAATTGTTTGCGGTAAGTTTATTTAAAATATAAAAGCAAGATTATTGTTTTTTGCCTTGAACCATGAGACAATATATTGAGACCTGAACAGTCATATTAGACGTCCTAAATTTTTACATCTACACTCATTATTCATTTTTATTTCTGTGACTTTCCTGTACATAATTTTATTATTTTGAATGATTCCAAAAAAAAACTGAATTTTTTTTATAGATATATTTATTTAATTTTTTATCTTTTTCTAAATATGGGAGCACCTTATATCTCCCTAATAAACAGATTGTTACAAAAGAATAGCTATTTCTAAATTGGGGAATTGAATACAAATATCTGTATATATAGAATTAATTTAATTAAAAATAATTTTAAAAAAAGTTTGTCGATTAAATTTAAAGTCGTTAATTCGCACAAATGAATTTCTATTTTATAATAAGTATAAGAACTATTCTAAAATAATTATTCTAAAATTTGTTCTTTGGTTTCACTGTTACCGAATGGTTAGTCTGGAATTAAAGAATCGGAATAGGAGTCATTATTTTAGTTATAAAATTTTTAAGATTATGGAAAAAAATAATAAAACTGCCTCGTCATCAATTGACAAACACCAATTTCAAATTAAGCCATATACGAAAGGCAAACTCTTTGCAAACTATTTTAAATATGTAGCAGTATTTATTGTTTTTGTTGCCTCTTTCAAAGAAGCTCAAGCCACATTTACTCTTCATCCTAACACTACTACCGAAACTGTATGTGAGGGTGGCGGATATATCACCTATTCGGCTGGACTTAATACTACCTCAGATGATGATCGTGTGATTGTCCGGGCTTATTACAGTGCTAATGGTGGGGGGTGGATACGTATTGAACTTAATAGCAGTAATGTTCCCTCTGGTTGGGCCAGTTATTGGGGGGACATCAGTGGAAATTTTAATTTATCCCCGTCTTTCCAAAGTGTTCCCTACACATTGGAATCAGCTATTGATAGGTACGGGAAAGTGTACTTTACGGTTAATTTCGCTAGCAATACTTCTGTTTCGGCTTTTGCAGCCACTACCTTCCGTATGTATTTTCAAGTATATACTCCGGCTTCGGGATGGAGTACTTCTAATATTTCCGGTACGAGAACGGTTTATCCTAAAACCGTTTTTACCCTCCAACCCTCAGCTACATACACTTGCGAGGGGGTTCCGCCTAATACTAATAACTTGAAAGTTGCAGTGACTTCCATATCGGGAGTG
>Ga0316188_10000389_pt1 | contig 18402 bp, 18 predicted proteins | sample Phiworburrow1_MG_FD_204933 | JGI IMG/M metagenome (GOLD analysis project Ga0316188, IMG submission 204933) | Coastal sediment microbial communities from Maine, United States - Phippsburg worm burrow 1 | ecosystem: Environmental > Aquatic > Marine > Coastal > Sediment | place: USA: Maine... | reverse complement strand
AGCTGCAGTAGACGGCCGCCGCCTTGCTGGCGACGGCGGCACCCAAGGGGCCGAGTCTGGCGCCGAGTTCCGTGGCTTCCTGGAAATCGCCGCGATGGAAGGCCCGCCAGGCATCCTGCAGCTTCGCCGCCAGTTCATCGAAGCTCCCCTTGAAACCCGGGACCGCCCCGCCCACCCGGGATCCGGACAGCCTGGCCAGGCTGGCGGCGTCCGGATACGGCTCGAGGTCGCCCGCGTGTAGCCGCGGCCAGGCCTTCCTCAGCGCATCGCCGCCATAGGTATAGGGCTTCTGGTCGTAGGGAAATTTGCTCCAGGTTGCAGCGGCCATCCTTCGATCCTCCTGCGGCAAATACTGACGTCACATCACGTAGCACTGGCGACGCAGACGATGCCGGAAACGGGTTATTCTTGGCTCCAAGGTAACGATATCAGGCCGCGCGCGGCAAGGAGTAGATCATGGCTGCAAAGAAGAAAGGCAAACTCGGCGGCGCGAAGGGTCGCCAGTCCAGGCCCGACGTCAATCCGCTGTACTCAGCCAACCAGATCTGGTCAGCCGGCCTCGGCGCCATGTCGCGTGCCCAGTCGGGCGGCACCAAGTTCTTCGAGGAACTGGTGCGTGAAGGCGCCAAACTCCAGGGAAGCGCGCTGGACACCGCCCAGAAGGTCGTCATGCAGGCTTTCCAGGGTGCCCAGAAGTCGGTGAACCGCCGGGTTGGCGACGTGAAAGGCCAGGCGACCGAAACCTGGGACAACCTCGAGAAGATCTTCCAGACACGCGTCCAACGGGCACTGCACCAGATTGGCATGCCCACCGCCGAGGAGATCTCGGCGCTGACACGCAAGGTCAATGAACTCGGTCACAGCGTGGACAAGCTGGCCGCAAGCAAGCGTGCCCCCGCCCGCAAGGCCGCAGGCAGACGTGCCCCGGCCCGCAAGCGCAGCAAACCGCGGGCGGCTTCCACGAAGGCTGGAACCTGATAGCTTGAGCCGCGTCTGGAGGCAGCCATGCTGACTCCGCAACTCGCAGAAAGACCGCGCCGCAAAGGCACCCGGATTGCCATCGCCCTGGCCGGCGGCGGCCCGCTCGGGGCGTTCTTCGAACTCGGCGCGCTGCAGGCGCTCACCGAGAGTATCGGCGGGCTCGACCTCAACGACCTGCGCGGCTATGTCGGCGTCAGTTCCGGATCGATGCTGGCGGCCGGCCTCGCCAACGGCCTGACGCCGCTTGACATGGCGCGGTTGATCATTACCAACGAATCCGCGGAAATCGCCGCCCACCCGGGAATCTTTCTCCATCCGGCCTGGCCTGAATTTGCCAGTCGCGCGGCCAGGCTGCCGGCTCTGGCGACGAGCATGCTGCGCTATTACGCGAGGGCGCCGCTGTCGCGAAACTTTGCCGAGGTCCTCGATCCGCTGACGGCCGCGCTGCCGAACGGCATCTTCGACAGCCGGCCGCTCGAGCAGTTCATGCGCAAGGTCTTCAGCACGCGGGGCCGCAGCAACGACTTCCGCAAGCTCGACCGACGCCTGTACATCGTTGCCACGGACCTCAATACGGGCGAGACGGCCCGCTTCGGCGAGCCGGGCATGGACCATGTGCCGATATCGAGGGCCATACAGGCCAGCACGGCCCTGCCCGGCCTGTACCCACCTGTCGAGATCGACGGCAGGGTCTACGCCGACGGGGCCCTGCTGCGCACGATGCACGCCTCGCTGGTGCTCGCCGACGGCGCCGACCTGGTGTTCTGCATCAATCCGCTGGTCGCCTACGACGCCTCGCGCGGCGGTCGCCACAAGCCGGATGGCGACCTGACCGACAGGGGCCTGGCAGTCGTGCTGGGGCAGACTTTCCGCTCGCTGATCCAGTCGCGGATGATGGTCGGCATGGCGGGCTATGGCTCGCGTTTCCCCGAATCGGACATCCTGCTGCTCGAGCCGGACAGGGACGACGCGGAGATGTTCTTCGCCAACGTGTTCCGCTACGCCGACCGCCGCCGGCTGGTCGACCACGCCTACCAGCGCGTACGCCGCGACCTCAAGCGGCACATGTCCACGCTCGAACCCATGCTGAAACGCCATGGCCTGACACTGCGCCGTTCGGTCCTGATGGACGAGCGCCGCAGCTTCCATGCGTCGCTGGAGCTGCAGCGCGACGCCAATGCGCGCGTGCTGCAGGACCTGGACCGGACGCTGAAGCGTCTGCAGCGGCTCGTCGCGCAGCGCGCCTGACGGCAGCACAGATGGATCGGGATGCGGTCAGGCTGAAGCTCGACGACCTGATCGCGCGTTACCGCGAGGCCCGCGGCAATACCGAGCGGGACCCCGGGCTGGCCGCACGCAGCCGTGCCCTGGCCGCATTCCAGTCGCGACGCCTGGCCGAGACGCATGCCGACCTGCGTGGCAGCAACCGATATCGCGATGCGATCGACTTCTTCCTGGCGGACCTCTACGGGCCCCACGACCTGAGCGGCCGCGACGAGCAGATCATCCGCGCGCTCGACAAGCTCAAGCGTTTCCTGCCGACGGCTGCGCTCGAAGCCCTGGTGCGCGCCTTCGAACTGCACGTCCTGACCATCGAGCTCGACGGACTCACGGCGGGCAAGCTGAAGGAGCCGACCGAGCCGGACGCCGCCACCTACGCCACCGCCTACCGGGCGGCCGGGAACAAGGCGGACCGCGCGCGGCAGATCGACCTGGTCGGCGAAATCGGCGCACTGCTCGACTCGGTCGCACACCGGCCCGAGGTCGGGCTGGCCATCCGGCTGGCGCGTGGGCCGGCGCACGCAGCAGGCTACGGGCAGTTGCAGGATTTCCTGGAGCGCGGCTACAAGGCCTTCAGGAAAATGGACGGCGCCAGCGAATTCCTCGCCAGCATCGACGCGCGCGAGCGGCAGCTGATGCAGCGCCTGTTCGCCGGCGCCACGACCGTGGACTAGACGGGTCAGTCGAAGGGATGGCGCAGGACGATGGTCTGCTCACGGTCGGGGCCCGTGGAGACGATGTCGATCGGTACGCCGGCCAGTTCCTGCATCCGCGCCAGGTACTTGCGTGCGTTGTCCGGTAATTCCCCGAAGGCCCTGATCCCGACCGTCGATTCGCGCCACCCGGGCATCTCCTCGTACACGGGCTGGCAGCCGGGGTAGTCGTCGCTGAGCAGCGGCGGTGTGTCGTGAACGCCGGCCGCGTCGCGATAGCCGGTGCAGAGCCTGAGCGTATCGAGCCCGTCGAGCACGTCGAGCTTGGTGACGCACAGGCCGGAAATGCCGTTGTTCAGCACCGATCGCCTCAGGGCGACGGCGTCAAACCAGCCCGTCCGCCGGGGCCTGCCCGTGACCGCACCAAACTCCTGCCCAACGCGCGCCAGGTGCTGGCCGGATTCGTCGAACAGCTCGGTCGGGAACGGACCCGCCCCGACCCGCGTCGTGTAGGCCTTGATGATGCCGAGCACGTAGTCGATGTCGCGCGGACCAAGGCCGGTGCCCACCGCTGCGTTGCCCGCCACGGTGTTCGACGAGGTGACGAAGGGATAGGTGCCGTGATCGACGTCCAGCAGCGCGCCTTGCGCGCCCTCGAGCAGCACGCTGCCGCCCGCGTCCCGAAGCCCGGCCAGTTCCAGGCTGACATCGCCGACCAGCGGCTTGACGCGCTCCGCCTGTGCCAGTGTCTCTTCCAGCACCTTCTGGAAGTCCACCGGCGCTTCCTTGAAGTAGTGCTGCAGAACGAAGTTGTGGAAGTCCAGGACCTCGCCCAGCTTCGCGGCGAAACGCTCGCGGTGAAACAGGTCGGCTACGCGCACGGCGCGCCTCGCCACCTTGTCTTCATAGGCCGGGCCGATTCCCCGACCGGTCGTGCCGATCGCGCTGCTGCCACGGGCCCGCTCGCGGGCCAGATCGAGCGCCACGTGCGAGGCCAGGATCAACGGGCAGTTCGGGCTGATGCGCAGCCTCTCGAACACGGACACACCGCGTGCGGCCAGCATGTCGGCTTCCTTCAGCAGCGCGGGCAGCGACAGGACCACCCCGTTGCCGATGAAACACTGCACGCCTTCGTGCAGGATGCCGGAGGGTATCAGCGAGAGGATGGTCTTCTGCCCGTCGATCACCAGCGTATGCCCGGCATTGTGGCCGCCCTGGAATCGGGCGACGCCGGTGGCGCGCTCGGTCAGAAGGTCGACGATCTTGCCCTTGCCCTCGTCACCCCACTGGGCGCCAATGATGACGACAATCTTGCCCATCTCAGTGGACTCCCTCTGATGCCCGCCTGGATCGCCTCATGATCGTATGGCCCACAGCAACACGACACCGGCGACCATGCTCGCAATGCCCGCCACGCGCAGCTGCGAATCGGCAAGTCGCGAGAAAGTCTCCATCATTCGCCGCGTGCCCTGCGGGTTGAGGAACGGCATCATCCCTTCCAGCACGAGGTACAAGGAGAATGCGGTCGCCAGGTCGCTCCAGTCGATCCGCACGGCGCTCAGCGGCCCGGTTTGTTCATGTAGCGGAAGAAATCGCTGTCCGGCGACAACACCATGATGTCGTCGGACTTGCCCAGTGCCTTGCGGTAAGCCTGCAGGCTACGGTGGAACGCGTAGAACTCGGGATAGCTCTGGTAAGCCTTGGCGTAGATTGCCGCCGCCTTGGCGTCGCCCTCGCCGCGGATCTTTTCCGCCTGGCGGGTGGCCTCGGCCAGCAGTTCGGTTCGTTCACGATCGGCAGCAGCCCGTACGGTCTGCGCCAGCTCGTCGCCCTCGGCGCGCAACTGCGCCGCCTGGCGCGCGAAATCCTGCCGCATGCGATTGAAAACCGAGTCGAGCACATCGTCCGGCAGGTCGATCTTCTTGACCCTGACGTCGACCAGCGTGATGCCCAGCTGTCGGACCGATTCGCCTGCGACCTGCAGGATGTCGCCGATGAACTCCGCACGCTGTGCGGCCACCACCTGCTGGATCGTGCGGCGTGCAATGACACCTTTCAGGCCGTCCTTGACGATTTCAGCGAGGCGGCGTGCTGCCATCTCTTCGTCGCCGTTCGTCGACTGGTAGTACTGGGCGACGTCACTGATCCGCCACTTCACGTAGAAATCGACGTTCAGGATCTTGCCCTCACTGGTCAGGAACTGCTCGGAGGGGTAGTTACGTGTCAGCACGCGACGGTCGAAGCTGCGGACGTTGTTGATGAACGGCACCATCACGTGGAGCCCAGGCTCGTAGTCGGAGCGGACGATTTCGCCGAAGCGGAACTTGATCGCCAGTTCGGTTTCCTTCACCTGGAACAGGCTGTTGGAAGCGACGACGAAAACGGCGATCGCCGCGATCAGCAGGGCGAGTATGCGGTTGTTCATCTCAGCGCACCCCCCTGTTGCGCAGGTCTGGCCTGGCCTGGCCGTCGGCCTGGCCGTCGACTGGCAGCGACGTCGAAGGCTCGACGGTCACCGTCCCGTTACGTGGCTGGCCGCGCTGCTCCATCAGCTTGTCCAGCGGCAGGTAAATCATGTTGCCAGTGCCCTTGGTATCGACGATCACCTTCGAGGAAGAACCGAGCACCTCCTCCATCGTCTCGAGGTACAGCCGCTGCCGGGTCACCTCCGGCGCACGCTTGTACTCCGCCGCCAGCGCCGTAAACCTCACACTCTCGCCGTCCGCCTCGGCCTCCACCCTCTCGCGGTAGGCGCGCGCGCCTTCCAGTTGCGCGGCTGCCAGGCCGCGGGCCCTCGGCACGATGTCGTTGGTGTAGGTCTGGGCGGCAAGGTTGGCGCGGTCGCGGTCCTCACGAGCCTTGATGGCGTCCTTCTGGGCCGGCGCCACCTGCTCGGGAACGATGACGTCCTGCAGGTTGACGCTGATGACCTCGATGCCGGTCTTGTAGGAAGCGATGGTGCGCTGGATCAGCTCCTTGGTCTTCGCCGAGATCTCCTGGCGCCCCTTTTCGAGGACGAACTCGAGTTTGCTCTGGCCGATGACTTCCCGGATCGCGCTCTCGCTGACTTCCTGGAGCGTCGCCTCAGGATCGCGCACGCTGAAAGCGAACAGCACGGGATCCACGCGCCGATACTGGACGGCCAGGTTGATGCCCACCAGCGCCTCGTCCTGGGTCAGCATCCGCGTCCGGTCCTCAAAGCTGCGGAACTCCGCGACGTTGATCATCAGCTTCTGCTCGATCGGCCACGGCAGGTGCCAGCGCAGGCCCGGCTGGGTTGTCTCGACGTACTTGCCGAAGCGGGTGATCACGGCGCGCTCGGCGGCATCGTTCTGATAGATGCCGGTAAGACACCACAATGCCAGCGCAATCACGGCCACGTAGCCGAGGCCCGGTCCCCTGCCGGAACCCCGCGCCGGAGGGCCGCCATCCACGGGACGCGGGCCGGACGGAGCGCCGCCAAACAGCGACTTCAGGCGCTTCTGCAGATTGCGCACCACCTCGTCGAGGTCGGGCGGGCCCTTTTCGGGCTTGCGCTGCCAGGGGTTCTCGTTCTTGCCGGGGTCGTTCCAGGGCATATATTTCGCTCAGGATTAGGTGGAAATCAGGCGGACGCGGCCGCGGCGGCTGGTGTCGATTCTACGAAGCCCTCGGCGGGCAAACAAGGCACAACCCGGCTGGCGAAGTCGATCCCTTCACCGTCGCAGAGCTGTTCCAGTTCTGCCTGCGAAGCTTCGACCTCCAGGTGCCAGCCGCCTCCGTCGTCGACAATCTCGCTTTGCACCAGCCCCTGCCGGTACAGATGTGCGCGCGCCCGCCCCTCGGCAGGAAGCAGCGCCACCATGAAGCGGCACGCCAGCTTGCCAAAGCGTTCGTGCAGGCAGGTGCGCAGGTATTCTGCGCCGTCGCCCGTCGCCGCGCTCATCCAGACCCGCACCGCCTCGCCGTCCGAGTTTCGCTCGATGCGTGGGACAGCACCGACACGATCGGTCTTGTTGAAGACAGTCAGCGTGGGGATGTGGCTGGCGCCGATGCCTTCGAGCACGTCCTGGACCTGCGCCATGTGCTCGACCAGCTCGGGATCCGAGGCATCGACGACCTGGACCAGCAGGTCGGCGTCGCGGGCCTCGAGCAATGTGGAGCGGAAGGCGGCGACCAGCTCGTGCGGCAGGTCCCGGACGAATCCGACGGTGTCCGCCAGGACGATCTCGGGCGTGTGCGGCAGGCGCAGGCGGCGAACGGTTGGATCGAGCGTCGCAAACAGCTGGTCGGCGGCATAGGCATCGCTGCCGGTCAGCAGGTTGAACAGCGTCGACTTGCCTGCATTCGTGTAACCGACGAGCGCCACGGCCGGTACGGGAACCCGCTTGCGTACTGCCCGACCCGTGTCCCGGCGCCGCGACAGAACCTCGAGCCGCTCGGTCAGCGTCCGGATGCGGCGGCCGAGCAGCCGCCGGTCCGTTTCCAGCTGGGTCTCGCCCGGCCCGCGCAGTCCGATACCGCCCTTCTGGCGTTCCAGGTGGGTCCACCCCCGAACCAGGCGCGTGGACAGGTGCTTGAGCTGTGCCAGTTCCACCTCCAGCTTGCCCTCGGCGCTCCTGGCGCGTTGCGCAAAGATGTCCAGGATCAGGCCGGCCCGATCGAGAACCCGGCGACCCGTCAGCAATTCGAGGTTGCGCTCCTGGCTGGGTGCGAGCGGGTGATCCACCAGGATGAGGTCGGCGGCGCATTCCTCGGCCCGCATGCGGATTTCCTCGGCCTTGCCACTGCCCACGAAGTAGCGGGGCTCGGGGCTGCGCCGCGAGCCCGTGATGGTCGCCACCGGGACGGCGCCTGCCGACAGGGCGAGCGCCTGGAATTCGCGAACCTCTTCCTCGCTGACGGGCGCACCCAGTCCCAGGCGAACGAGCACTGCTCGCTCGCCGGATTCAGGACGTTCGATCAATGAGGCCTCCCGCGTAAGACCGGGCGGGAATCACTCCGTCTCGCCTTCCTTCGGCTCGTCCTCGTCCTGCGATGGCAAGCGGACGTTGCGGGCCGGGACGACGGTCGAAATGGCGTGCTTGTAGACCATCTGGCTCACGGTATTGCGCAGCAGCACGACGAACTGATCGAAAGAGTCGATCTGGCCCTGAAGTTTGATTCCGTTGACCAGGTAGATGGACACCGGGACCCTCTCCTTGCGCAAGGCATTCAGGTAGGGATCCTGCAGTGATTGGCCTTTAGCCATCTCCTAACTCCTTGTTATTTATGTAGTTTATAATTCTTTCCAGGCTCGATAACAGGACCAGCCTTCCGTGGCTGTTGGATCGGCCTCGCCGGACCAAAAAGCCGCCGGCGAAGTATCGAATTCTATCATAGGGACTCTTCGCAGCCCCCCTGACGATGGATCCACTCCTGCACCCGGACCTTAATCTGGGCCGAAGCGCCCGTTTCAAGGGGGTCGTACCATGACGCCCCGGGTTCGGCCCTGAGCCATGTCAGCTGCCTGCGAGCCAGCTGCCGGGTCGCGATGACGGCCTTTTCTACGGCCTGCTCCAGCGCGCTCTTGCCTTCCAGGTGCTCCCAAAGCTGCCGGTAACCTACCGCCCGGATGGACGGCAAGTCCGGACCGAGGTCGCCTCGCAGGTACAGGGTTCGAACCTCCTCCAGCAGTCCGAGTTCCATCATTCGGCCAAATCTGTCGTGCACCCGCGCCGCGAGGACCGCCCGATCGGCCGGTGCAAGTACCAGCTTGAGATCGTCTCGCCGCGTCGCCGCCCGCAGGTTCTCCTGCTGCCGTGAACTGACCGTCTGCCCCGTCAACTCGAGCACCTCCAGCGCCCGCTGGATCCGCTGGCGATCGTTCGGCTGGATGCGGGCCGCCGCCTGCGGATCGAGCCGGGTGAGCTCGGTGTGCAGCGCCGGCCAGCCCAGCCGCGCCGCCCGCTCGTCGATGCGACGCCGGACATCCGGGTTGGCCTCGGGCAGCTGCGCGAGGCCGGATTGCAGCGCCCTGAAGTACAGCATGGTGCCGCCCACCAACAGCGGCACGCGCCCGCGCCGCCGGATCTCGGCCATGGCGGCCCGCGCGTCGACGAGAAAGCGGCCGGCGGAATAGCGCTCGGCCGGATCGAGGATGTCGATGAGGTGATGCGGTGCCCGGGCCAGCACCTCGGGCCCGGGCTTGGCAGTGCCGATATCCATGCCGCGAAAGACCATCGCCGAGTCGACGCTGACGATCTCGACCGGCAGGTCCGCCACCAGCTCCACCGCGACGTCCGTCTTGCCGGCGCCGGTCGGCCCCATCAGCAGGATCGCTGGAGTATCCAAGCTCAGCGTCCCCGCAGGAACAGCCGGTCCAGTTCCTCGAGCGACACCCGCGTCCAGGTCGGCCTGCCGTGGTTGCATTGATCGGCGCGGTCGGTCCTTTCCATCTCCCGCAGCAGCGCGTTCATCTCTGCCAGCGTCATGCTGCGGTTTGCGCGAACCGCGGCACGACAGGCCAGGCTGGCCAGCAGCTCGTTCTGCCGCTCCGCGATCCGGTGGGTTGCGCCGTGCTCGGCGAGATCCGAGAGCGCCTCGCGCAGCAGGCGCGCCGTGTCGCTTCCCGACAGTGCCGCAGGCACTTCGCGTATCGCGAGCTGCTGCGGCCCGAGGCGGTCGACGACCAGCCCGGCCGCGGCGAGCTCAGCGGCATGCTGCTCGGCGAGGACCGCCTCTTCCTCGTTGACCGACACGATCGCCGGGACCAGCAATGCCTGGCGCTCGCCGTGCCCGGAATCCAGGCCGGCCTTCAGCCGTTCATACAGGACCCGCTCATGTGCCGCATGCATGTCCACGAGGACGATCCCGTCAGCCGTCTGCGACAGGATGAAGACACCGTGCAACTGCGCCAATGCGTAGCCGAGCGGCGGTCCCCCGCCTTCGTGGGGGACCCTGTCGCTCTCGCCGGCCGGCAGGTTCCTGGCGAACTGCGTCCAGTCGCCCGCTCCAGCCGGCACGGGCGACTCGCCCAGCGGCAGGCCTGGAGACGCCCGGCTGCCCTCGAAGAGGGTCGTGATGCTGGCCGAACCGCCGCGCCCTGCATCGGGACGCGTGGCAGCCAGGGCACGCTCGATGCTGCGAAAGACGAAGTCGTGGACGTGACGCCCGTCGCGGAAACGGAGTTCGAGCTTCTGCGGATGGGCGTTGACGTCGACCTGGCCGGCATCCAGCTGGAGGTAGAGGACGTAAGCCGCCTGGCGCCCGCCGTACATGACGTCCTGGTAGCCGAGGCGTGCGGCGTTTCCGAGCAGGCGATCGCGAACCATGCGGCCGTTGACGAAGAAGTACTGTTGGTCGGCCTGCCCGCGGGCGTAGGTGGGCAACCCGAGCCAGCCGGAGAGCCGCAGTCCCGACGATTCGTGCTCGACGTGGACAGCGTTGGCCATGAATTCGTCGCCGACCAGGCGCGCGATGCGCAGCTCGCGCGACTTCCGCTCGGCAGCGGGCGGTAGCGAGAAGATCTCCCGCCGGTTGTGGCTCAGCGTGAAGCCGGCAGCAAAACGCGACATCGCCAGCCGGGTCAGCGTCCGCAGGATGTGCTGATACTCCGTCGCCTCGCTGCGCAGGAATTTGCGGCGTGCCGGCACGTTGTAGAACAGGTCGCGAACCTCGACCGTCGTCCCGGCCGGATGCGCCGCGGGACGCGGCGCGGAGATGACACCCTCCACCGCTTCGACCTCGATCGCGGGGGCGCCGCTCACGGCCGATGTCAGCTTCAGGCGTGACACCGAGGCGATCGAGGGCAATGCCTCGCCGCGAAAGCCCAGGGAGGTCACGCCGGCCAGGTCTTCCAGGGAAGCGATCTTGCTGGTCGCGTGACGCGCGAGTGCCAGGGTCAGTTCATTGGCCTGGATTCCGCTGCCGTCGTCACGCACGCGTAGCAGGCCGATCCCGCCGCGCTCGACGTCCACGGTGATCCGCGTGGCGCCGGCGTCCAGGGCGTTCTCCACGAGTTCCTTGACGACGGAAGCCGGGCGCTCGACCACCTCGCCGGCGGCGATCTGGTTGACCAGGTTGTCGGGGAGATGGCGGATCGTCATGTTGACTGCGTGGGTGGCCCGGACAGGGCCAAGTGTGCACGAGCCGCGTCGGCCGTGCCCACCCGGGCGCGGCGAACCGACCGTCAGGTTCCGCTCGAGGTCGGTATCTCGATGACGGTCCCCGCCATCAGCGCATCGCCGGCGATGTTGTTCAGGCGCTGGATGGACTCGACGCTGACGGCATAGCGTCCGGCGAGTTCCGTCAGCGACTCGCCCGCCGCGACGACGTGGCGCAGGGGCCGACCGCGCTCGAGCGCGGCAAGCTGCGCCACCCGGGTGCCGGGCGGCGGGTTGTCATAGAAGTAGCGGCGCAGTCCCGCATGGATCGCAGACGCCAGGCGAACCTGCTGTACCGGGTCGCGCAGCTTCCGCTCTTCCTGCGGATTCGAAATGAAAGCCGTTTCCACGAGCATCGACGGGATGTCCGGCGACGTCAGCACGATCAAGCTCGCATGCTGGACGTCGCTCTTCTTCAGGTCGCCGACCCGGTCCAGCTCGGAGAGGACCTTGGTCGCGGCCTCGCGGCTCGCGCTGATGACCGCGTTCTGCGACAGGTCCAGCAACACCGAGGCCAGCACGTCACTCTTGTCGTCGAGCGACACGCCGCCGATGAGGTCGGCGGCATTCTCGCGGTCAGCCAGCCAGCGCGCCGCCTCGTTGCTCGCCCGGCCCGAAGACAGTACGTAGACCGAGGATCCACGCACAGAACGGTTGACGAAGGCGTCGGCGTGGACCGACACGAACAGGTCGGCCTGGGCATCCCTCGCCCGCTTGAGCCGATTGCGGAACGGCACGAAGTAATCGCCGCTGCGGGTCAGCACCGCGCGCATCCCGGGCTCGGCGTTGATCTGGTCGGCCAGGAGCCTGGCCACCTTCAAGGCGACATCCTTCTCGCGCGTACCCGCCTTGCCAATGGCGCCCGGATCCTCGCCACCGTGCCCTGCGTCCACCGCGATGACCAGGTCGCGCTGGCCCGTCGGCGCATGCGGGGCCACGACCGGCCGCGGCGTCCGGCTACCCGAGGCCAGGTCGATGACCAGCCGGTGACCGTAGGACTCGTTCGGCGGCGTCAGGAAGCTCTTGGGATCGACCGGCCCGGAAAGATCGAGCACCACCCGCAGCGCGCCGCCCGGCTGCGCCCCGGTTCGCACCGCACGTATCAGGCCCTCACCCTGCGGCAGGGGGACGACGCCGGCATCGAGGCTCGCCCGCTCCAGGTCGATGACGACCCGGTCGGGGCCTGACAGGGTGAAAACCTCGTAGCGCACGGGCTGGGTGAGATCGAAGACCACCCGGGTGGAATCCGGGCTCGCCCAGATCCGCAGGTCGCGGACCTGCACTGGCGAGGCCGCCATGGCCTTCGCCGCAAGGACCGTGAGCAGCACGACGAGAAATGGACGCATATCAATTAAAGCCGGAGGTGCAGCCCGCAACTGCGTCACAATGTACGGCTGAAATGATTTTATTTCAAGTCAATCAGCAAGATACGATTGCTTTCTCGGAATCGGATCATTTGACGGAATCTGCTCGATGGAAATTCGCGGGCAGTCTTTCGGCCAGCCCCAGCAACCAGTCACGACCCGCGGCCGTATGCGGCACCAGTTCAATCTTCCGACCCGAATCGAAATATTCGATATTTCCAGCGAGGTCGGCGACGCCCACCGCGCTGCCGCCACGCTCCGGCCACTCCATCAAGGCGATCCAGCTGCCGCGACGCAGGTCCCGGTAACCCAGCGCTTCGAGCTCGTCAGGGCCGGCCAGCCGGTACAGGTCGAAATGCAGGAGCCGCTGCCCGGCCGCCTCGTAGGGCTCAACCAGCGTGTAGGTCGGGCTGCGGATGATCGCTGAAACGCCCAGTGCCCTGAGCATCGCCCGGGCCAGCGTGCTCTTCCCTGCCCCCAGCTCGCCAGCCAGGGTCAGGAGAAGCTCCTGACCGTCGCCGGGCGCCGCCGCTGCCAGGGCTTCCCCCAGATCAACGGTTCGCGCCTCGTTCTCGAGCTCGAGCGTCAGGCTGGATTCACGCATGCACGTAACTGTGCCAGAACATCGGACGCGAGCAGGCCGCGCATACCGGCGGCCGCGGCCAGGTCTCCCGCATGGGCATGGATCCAGGTGCCTGCCACGGCTGCCAGCTCCAGGTCCCGGCATTGCGCGGCCAGCCCGGCAATCACGCCGGTCAACACATCACCCATCCCGGCGGTCGCCATGCCGGGGTTGCCCGCGTCGCAGATCCAGGGCTGGGCGCTGGGCCCCAGCACCAGGCTGCCCGCGCCCTTCAGGACGACCACGCCACCAAAGCGCGCGGCCAGGGTGCGCAGTGCCGCGAGCCTGTCCGCCTGGATCTCGGTCCCGCTGCAGCCAAGCAGCCTGCCGGCCTCGCCCGGATGGGGTGTCAGCACCCACTGGGCGCCGCGCCAGGGCGACTGGGCCAGCAGGTTGAGCGCATCGGCATCCACCACCAACGGCTTTCCCGATGCCAGGGCTGCTTCCAGCAGCCCCCGCGACCAGTCCGACTGCCCGAGACCGGGGCCGATCGCGATCACATCCGCGGCCGCCATGAGCGGCCGGGCGGCGGCTTCCGATTGGATCTCGTTGCAGATGATCTCGGGTCGGCTGCCGACGACTGCAGCCAGGTTCCCGGGGTGCGTGGCGACCGTCACGAGGCCGGCACCGACCCGCAATGCAGCCTCCGCCGCGAGCCGGACGGCGCCGGGCATGCCAGGGCCACCGCCGATGATCAGCACCCGGCCATGGTCACCCTTATGGGCGCCGCGCTGGCGTGGCGGCAGCGCCCTGGCCAGCTCGCATGGACCGGCCCGGACCAGGACGGGCTGTCCCGCCGCCACCTCCTGTTCGATGCCGAGGCGAGCGAATGACAGCGCTCCGACGTGATCAGTTGCCGCGCCGAGGAACAGGCCCGACTTCAGCCCGACAAACGTGATCGTCCGCTCTGCCCGGATGGCGCAGCCCATGCGCCGGCCGTCGTCGGCATTCAACCCGGAGGGCAGGTCCAGGGCCAGCACGGGCTTGCCGCAAGCGTTGACGGCTTCGATGCACTCTGCAAGGGGACCCGCCACATCCCTGTCGAGACCGGTACCCAGCAGCGCATCGACGATGACATCGCAATCCTCGAGCATGGCCGGCGCGAACCGGCCGGCGACGCCGTCCGCCGCAGAAAAATCCTGGTAGGCGCGCGCTGCATCGCCCGTCAGCCTCGCTGGCTCGCTGAGCGCGGCAGTGGTGACAGACAGCCCGGCTGCGCGGGCCAGGCGGGCCAGCACATAGCCGTCGCCGCCATTGTTGCCCGCGCCGCAGAGCACCAGCAGGCGCCGCGCCGATGGCCAGCTCTCACCGAGCAGGTCCAGCGCCGCTTCTCCGGCGCGCGTCATCAGCGTGTAGCCGCACACGCCCAGCTGCTCGATGGCGTAACGGTCCATCGCACGTACCTGCCCGGCGGAGAAGACGTTGCGAGGCAGCGTATTCATGCTCGTGATTATACTGGCAGCGCCACAGCCACCATGCCCGTGAATGACGCAGAACCTGTCCACCACAGAACTCGAGACGATCAAGCTGCGCCTGGTCCGGCTTTCGCAGGACCTCGGCTTCCAGCAACTGGGCGTCGCCGGCGTGGATCTCGCCGAGGACGAGGCGCGGCTGGAGGAATGGCTGGCACAGGGACGGCACGGCGGCATGCAGTTCATGGCACGCCACGGCCGCCGCCGCAGCCGGCCGGCCGAACTGATCCCCGGCACGTTGCGGGTCGTCTCCGTCCGGATGGACTGCTTCGCGCCCGACGCCGTCGCTGCCGAGGACGTGCTTGCCAGTCCGACCAAGGCCTACGTGGCACGTTACGCGCTCGGTCGGGACTATCACCACATCGTCCGCCGGCGATTGCAGAAGCTGGCGGACGCACTGGTGTCGGAAATCGGTCCGTTCGGCTACCGGGCCTTCGTCGACTCGGCGCCCGTGCTGGAAAAGCCACTGGCGAGGAACGCCGGCCTGGGCTGGATCGGCAAGCACACCAACCTGATCAACCCGCGTGCCGGCTCGCAGTTCGTCCTTGGCGAGCTGTTCACCGACCTGCCGCTGCCGCTGGACCAGCCGGCGTCCGGTCATTGCGGCAGTTGCACGGCCTGCCTGCCGGCATGCCCGACTCAAGCGATCACGGCGCCCTACCAGCTGGACGCCCGCCGCTGCATTTCCTACCTGACCATCGAGCACCATGGGGTGATACCAGAGGAATTTCGCGCGCCCATGGGCAATCGCATATTCGGTTGCGACGACTGCCAGCTTGCCTGCCCGTGGAACAAGTTCGCCAGCCTGGCGCAGGACCCGGGGTTCAAGGCGCGCAATGGCCTGGACGCGCCGGACCTGGTCGACCTGTTTTGCTGGACGGAGCCCGAGTTCCTGCAGCGCACGGCAGGCAGTGCCTTGCGCCGGGTCGGTTACGAGCGGTGGTTGCGCAATCTCGCGATTGCGCTCGGCAACGCCCCCACCAGCCCGGCGGTCACCGCGGCGCTCAAGGCCCGCCGCCACTATCCCGACGAGGCCGTACGCGAACACGTCCGCTGGGCGCTCGGGCGGCACGCGTAATCGCGCGGTGCCAGGCACATACCTGCCCCCGAACGGTGCCAGGCATGTGCCTGGCACCGCTCATTTCAAATCGACGATGACGTTGTCGATGAGTCGCGTCGTTCCGAGGCGCGCAGCCACCACCAGCACCAGCTGTCGGGATTCGATACCCGGCGGACCCAGGTCCTCTGCCGAGCGGATCGAGAAGTAATCAGGCTCGAAACCGTCCGACGCCAGGCTGTCCAGGGCAGCCGACTCGATGTCCTGCCAGTGCCGGTCGCCATCGACGATGCGCTGCCTTGCGGCCAGCAGGCAGCGGTGCAGCGCGGGCGCGCGGCCCCGCTCGTCCGCCGACAGGTACTGGTTACGGGACGACAGCGCGAGGCCGTCGTCGTCGCGCATGATGGGGGCAGCGACGATTTCGACAGGCAGGCACAGGTCGCGTGTCATTTGCCGGATGACCAGCAACTGCTGGTAGTCCTTCTGGCCGAAGATGGCCACGTCCGGCGTCGCGATATTGAACAGCTTGGCCACGACGGTCGCCACGCCCCGGAAGTGCCCGGGACGGCTGCGGCCCTCGAGGATCCCGTCGAGGCGAGGTACATCCACCGCGGACGAACGCTCCGTCCCATCCGGATACATCTGGCCCGCATCCGGCGCAAAGACCAGGTGCGCGCCGGCCCGGGCCAGCGCCTCGCAGTCCTTCTCGAGCGTTCGCGGGTAACGCGCGAAGTCATCGCTCGGACCGAACTGCATCGGGTTTACGAAGATGCTGACGACGATCCGCTCGGCACGCTCCAGCGCGAGCTCGACCAGGCGGATGTGGCCGCGGTGCAGGTTGCCCATCGTCGGCACCAGCGCGATCGAGGCGCCTTGACGGCGCCAGCCGGAAACGCGCGAGCGGACCGCAGAAATCTGCCTGAGTGTCTCCAAGGGGCCTCTCAGAAACAGTGTTCGGGCGCCGGGTACGAGCCATCCTTCACCGCCCGCACGTAGGCCTCGAGGGCGGCCAACGGGCTGGCCGCACCCTCCATGAAGTTGCGGGTGAAGCGTGGCTTGCGTCCCGGCGTGAGGTCGAGGATGTCGTAGAGCACCAGCACCTGGCCGTCCACGTCGGGGCCGGCGCCGATGCCGATCACCGGCACATCCAGCGAACGGGTGATCTCGGCGCCGAGCGACGACGGGACACACTCCAGCAGCACGATGTCCGCCCCGGCGTTCTGCAGATCCCTGGCCTCGCCCAGCATCCGCGACGCCGCCTCGGCCTCACGTCCCTGTACGCGGAAGCCGCCGACCTTGTGCACCGACTGGGGCCGCAGTCCGATGTGCGCGCACAGCGGGATGTCGTGACTCGCCAGGAATTCGACGATGCCAAGCTGCCCCGCGCCGCTCTCGAGCTTGACCATCTTGGCCCCGCCCTCCTGCATCAGGCGAACCGCGTTGCCGAGCGCCTGCTCGCGCGTTGCGTAGCTCATGAACGGCATGTCGGCGACCAGGAACGGGCGTCCCAGGCCGCGAGCCACGGCACGCGTGTGATAGACAATGTCGTCCATCGTCACCGGCACGGTGGTCTCATGCCCCTGGATCACCATGCCCAGGGAGTCGCCGACCAGCACCACGTCGACACCGGCCATGTCCACCAGCATCCCGAAACTGGCGTCATAGGCGGTCAGCCATGCGATCTTCTCGCCATCGCCTTTCATCTTGTGCAGCGTGGTCATGTTGACCGGGGGCCTGGCTGCGCCTCGCTGTTCGAGCTGGGTATACATTGATGGGTTCCTTGGGACCGCCGGGACCGTGCTGAGCGCCGCGGCAGCTGGCCGCGGCCGCTTCAGGACTTGACCGGGTTGAAGTAGTGCCTGCCGCGCTGCGTGCGGCGGATGGCCGCGAACAGTTCCTCGAAATCACGGGAGTCGCTGGTCGGATCGATTTCCGCTGCGTTGACGATCAGCAGCGGCGAGGCAGTGTATTGGTGAAAGAAGCGCGTGTAGGCATCACTGAGCTTCTGCAGGTACTCGCGCTGGATGTACTTCTCGTAGGGCCTGGCGCGCCTGGCGATCCTGTCCATCAGGACGTCGACCGGGGCCTGCAGGAATACGACCAGGTCAGGATGCGGCGCATCGACCGACATGCGGCCATAGACCTGTTCGTAGAGCGCGTACTCCTCGTCATCAAGGGTGATGCGCGCAAACAGGCGGTCCTTTTCGAGCAGGTAGTCCGCTATCCGTATCGGCGCGAACATGTCCTGCTGCCTTAGCTCCTGCAACTGCCTGGCGCGCTGGAAAAGGAAGAAAAGCTGGGTCGGAAACGCGCCGCTGCGGGGATCCTTGTAGAAACGCTCCAGGAACGGATTTTCTTCGAATTCCTCCAGGAGCGATTCCCCGCCGACCGCCGCGGCGAGCATGCGCGTCAGCGTCGTCTTGCCCACGCCAATGGGTCCCTCGACGACGACGAGTCGATGCGGCCACTGCTCGCCAGGTTGATCGGTCACGCCTTACTCACTTGGACAAGGGCACAATCCCCCGGTTGGTAACGCGCCGGGCGAGGGCCTGGACACGTCCCCTGCCGGGGATCCAGAACTCAGCTGCCAACTCCGCGAGAGGATACAGGACGAAATCACGCTCATGCACGCCGGGGTGCGGCAGGCAGAGTCCCGGCTCGTCCAGTTCTTCCTTGCCCAGCGCCAGCAGATCCAGGTCGATGCTCCGGGGTCCCCAGCGAATCACCGGATCGGACCTGCCCATCGCACGCTCGATACCCTGCAGCTCTTGCAGCAGCTCCTTCGGATCGAGCTGCGTCAGCAGTCCGGCAGCCGCGTTGACGAAATCGGGCTGGTCCTGGGGGCCGAG
>Ga0316188_10000388_pt1 | contig 18426 bp, 16 predicted proteins | sample Phiworburrow1_MG_FD_204933 | JGI IMG/M metagenome (GOLD analysis project Ga0316188, IMG submission 204933) | Coastal sediment microbial communities from Maine, United States - Phippsburg worm burrow 1 | ecosystem: Environmental > Aquatic > Marine > Coastal > Sediment | place: USA: Maine... | reverse complement strand
CAAGGCCGACTGGGGGCATTCGAGCAACGTCGTCGGTGTCGAGCTGTGCCAGCTCGCCGGCGCACGGCACCTGTGCCTGTACCACCACGAGCCGGTGTTCGACGACGCCGCCATCGACGCCGTGCTAGCCGAGACGCGGCGGCTGGAGGAGATCACCCGTGGCTCGAAGCCGCTTCGCGTGAGCGCGGCCTACGACGGGCTGGCGATCGAGCTGTGACCGCCGGCCGCGCGCGCGAGCCGGCCGCCGCGGGCGTGCGCCGCATCCGGCGGCTGGGATTCGGGCTGCTCTGCGGGCTGGTGCTGCTGACCGTGCTGGGGGCGCCGTGGACCGAGCGGCTGCAGGCGGCCTGCTTCGACGCCTTCCAGATGATGGCGCCGCGGCCCGTGCAGACGCTGCCGGTCACGGTGGTCGCGATCGACCAGAAGAGCCTGGTCGCGCTCGGCCAGTGGCCGTGGCCGCGCACGCAGCTGGCGCGCCTGGTCGACGCCATCGACCGTGCCGGTCCGGCGGCGATCGGCGTCGACGTGCTGATGCCCGAGCCCGACGCGCTGTCGCCCGAGCGGCTGCTGGCGCGCACGCCGGACGCCGGCGCCGCCGTCGAGCGGGCGCTGCGCGGGCTGCCGTCCAACGACGCCGTGCTGGGGCAGGCGCTGGCGTCCGCGCGCGCCGTGCTGGCCATCGCCGGCACGCCCGAGGCCACCGGCATGACGCTGCGCGCGGCGCCGGTGATGGTCCACGCGGCCGACGGTGCCGGCCACGCGCTGGCGGTGCCGCGCTTTGCCGGCGCGCTGACCAGCGTCGACGCGCTGGACAGCCGGGCCGCCGGCTGGGGCCTGATCTCGGTCGACCCCACGCGCGGCGGGGTGCGGCGCATCCCGCTCGTGGCCAGCATCGGCGGCACGCTGGTGCCGACCCTGTCGATGGAGTTGCTGCGCGTGGCCACCGGGGCGCCGGCGCTGCGGCTGTCGACCGCAGGGTCGCGCGTGCTGGGCATCTCGGTCGGCGGGCTGGACCTGCCCACCGAGCACGACGGCTCGGTCCGGCCGCACTACTCGCGCCACCGCGACGATCGTTTCGTGTCCGCCGTCGACGTGCTCGAAGGCCGGGCCGACCCGGCGATGCTGGAGCACCAGATCGTGCTGATCGGGCCGACGGCGATCGGGCTGGACGAGGGCATGGTCACGCCGGTGGGCGAGCACATGGCGGGCATCGAGATCCAGGCCCAGTTGCTGGAGAACCTGCTCGGCGGCACGCTGCTGCAGCGCCCCGCATGGGCACCGGGGGTCGAGGCGCTGGGGCTGCTGCTGCTGGGTGCGCTGCTGGTTGCGTTCGCGCCGCGCTGGAAGCCGGTGCACGCGGCGGCGCTGCTGGCGGGGTGCGTCGCGCTGCCGGCGGCCGCCGCCTGGGCGGCGTTCCGCAGCCAGGGGCTGCTGCTCGACGCCGTCACGCCCGGCCTGTCGCTGCTGGCGCTGTTCGGCGTGCTGCTGGTGCTGACGCTGTCGGAGTCGACGCGCCAGCGGCGCGCGCTCGAGGCCACGGTGCAGGCGCAACGCGAGCAGGCCGCGCGCATCGCCGGCGAGCTGCAGGCGGCGCAGCGCATCCAGAACGGCACCCTGCCGCGGCCCGATCTGCTGCAAGGCGAGCGCCGCATCGACCTGCACGCCGCGCTGACGCCGGCGCGCGAGGTCGGCGGCGACCTGTACGACTTCTTCATGCTCGACGCCGACCGGCTGTTCGTGCTGGTGGGCGATGTCGCCGGCAAGGGCCTGTCGGCGTCGATCTTCATGGCCGTGAGCAAGGCGCTGTACAAGGGCTCGGTGCTGCGCGCGCCGCGGGCCGACATCGGCGAGTTGATGCGCAGGGCCAACGCCGAGGTCTCGCGGGACAATGGCGAGATGCTCTTCGTCACCGCCTTCGCCGCCGTGCTCGACCTGCGGCACGGCACGCTGGCGTACTGCAACGCCGGCCACGACAACCCGTGGCTGCTCGCGCCCGACGGCGGCGCGCCGGAGCGCCTCACCGACGGCGACGGCCCGCCGCTGTGCGCGGTGCCCGACTGGGACTACCAGGGCGCGCGGCGACAGCTCCAGCCCGGCAGCTGGCTGTGGCTGGTGACCGACGGCGTGCCCGAGGCGCGGGACCCCAAGGGCCAGGCCTACGGCGCCGCGCGTGCCGAGCGCGTGCTGCGGCAGGCCTGCGGCGGCGGCGCCGGCGCACGTGACGTGGTGCAGGCGCTGCACGACGACGTGCGGGCCTTCACCGGCGGCGCCGAGCCACACGACGACGTCACCATCCTGGCGCTTCGCTGGCGCGGGCCGGCGGGCGGCTGAGGCGCGATGCCCTGCTCTCGGTCAGCGAACCTGGATCTCGACGCGGCGGTTGCGCGGCTCGGCCACGCCGTCGCCGGTGGGCACCACCGGCTCGCGCTTGCCGCGGCCGATGGCGGCCACCTTGTCGGCCGCAATGCCACGCTCGATCAGTGCCTTGCGCACGACCTCGGCGCGTTGGCGCGACAGCGTGTCGTTGAAGGCGTCGTTGCCCACGGTATCGGTGTGGCCGATCACCAGCACGTCGGGCACCGGGCGCCTGGCGATCTCGGCGAACACGCCGTCGATGACCTGCTTGGAAGCGTCGGTGAACTCATCCTTGCCTTCGACGAAGTAGAGCGTGAAGTCGGCCGGCGGCAGCGGCTGCGCGGCCAGCGCGGCGCCGAAACGGGCCTGGACCTCCTGCGCGCTGGACGCATAGGGCTGCGGCCCCCGGCGGGTGAGCTGCGCGCCGGCGTACGGCTGCTGCAGCAGCGCCTCGCGCCCGTCCTGCGACACCTGCACGGCCGTCTGGCGGCCGTCGGGGTCGGGCAGCAGCACGACCCGGCCCTGCGGCGTGGCGCAGCCCGCCAGGACCAGCAACAGGGCGAGCGCCGGCCCCGCGGCCGGTGCGCGGCTAGTCATCCGTCGACACCACGAACTCGGTGCCGCGCACGCCCAGCACCGCCGACGGCGTGCGCACGGTCATCGAGCTCGGCTCCTGCTTGGCGATGCGCCCGGACACCACGGCCAGCGTCCCGCGCTGCAGACGGGCGTCGAAACGGCCCCGGCTGGTGGTGGGGTCGAACTCGAAGCGGTCCAGCGCCAGGGTGCTGTTCGGGCCGGCCGACAGCAGCGAGTTGTCGCGCATGGTGATGCCCACCGACCCGTCGGCGCCGGTCTTCAGCACGTCGGCCGCCTCGAGGGGCAGCCCGACGTCGCCCGCCAGTTGCTGGCCGTTGCGCTCGACGGCGACCTGGCCGCGCGCGACCTTGATCTGCCCGACGTCGGCACGCGCCGGCGCACCGAGCAGCAGCGTGCCAAGGACCCCTGTGCCAAGGACCAGCAAGGGGCCTGCGCCGCAGCCACGTCGTCGGATCGCGTTCATCGACTCCCCTCCTGCCTGCCCAGCGCGTTGCGCATGGCGCGCAGCTTAACCCCGCGCCGGCGCCGCCACGATGCCAAACGGACCGGGACAGACCCTGACACTGCCGGCGCGGCTGGTGCGCCTGGCCGATGCCGTGGCCTTCGTCGACGCGTTCTGCCGCCGCGAGGGCATCGCGCGCACCGACAGCCTGCGCCTGACCCTGGCGGTCGAGGAACTGTTCACCAACACCGTGACACACGGCCATGGCAGCGACTGCGACGCGCCGATCCGGTTGACACTGCGCGCCGACAGCGCGCGGCTGCTGCTGGATTACGCTGACAGCGCGCCGCCGTTCGACCCGCAGGAGGGGCTGGCATCGACGGCAGGCGCGCTCGACGCCGACGTCGGCGAGCGCCCGGTCGGTGGCCTGGGGCTGGCGCTGGTGGCGGGGCTCGCCGACGACATGCGCCACGCCTACGCCGATGGCGGCAACCGGCTCCAGCTGATCCTGCGGCGGCAGGGTTGAAACCGGCCTGGGGACAGTTCGGCAGGCCCCGCTGAAAGCAGAGCCGCATCACCAGCGATTGACCCGGCCCGGCGTCACTGGCACACTTACTGACCAAACGGTCATTAAATGACATGTCGATTGCCAACATCACCCCCCGTCCGCGCCAGCGGCGCAAGGAAACCCGCCCCCAGGACCTGCTGGATGCGGCGCTGACCCTGTTCGTCGAGAAGGGCTTCGCTGCCACGCGCACCGAAGCCGTGGCGCACCGCGCCGGCGTGTCCAAGGGCACGCTGTATCTCTACTACCCGAGCAAGGAAGACCTGTTCAAGGCCGTGGTGCGCAAGAACCTGGTCGATCTGATCGTCGAGGGGCAGGAGACGGTGCAGACCTTCGAGGGATCGACGTCCGACCTGCTGCGCCACCTGGTGCACGTCTGGTGGGAGCGTTTCGGCAACACGCCGGCGGCCGGCATCCACAAGGTGGTGATCTCCGAGGTGCGCAACTTCCCGGAGCTGGCGCAGTTCTACGTCGACGAGGTGATCGCCCCGGCCGACCGGCTGTTTTCCAGCACCGTGCAGCGCGGCATCGACCGCGGCGAGTTCCGCGCCCTGCCGGTGCACGAGGTCGCGCACGCCCTGATGGCGCCGCTGATCTTCATGTCGCTGCACCGCCACTCCTTCGGCGCCTGTCCGGTGCACGGGGCGGACCTGGACCCGGCGGCGCTGCTGCACACACAACTCGACCTGGTGTTGCGCGGGCTCGAAACCCCACCCGCGCCGGCGCGCCGCGCTCGCAAGGCATGAAGAAGGCGCTCGTCGGACTGGCCGTCGTGGCCACGCTGGTCGCGCTTGGCCTGCCCGTACTGCGCGCGGCCCGCACGCCGCCACCTGACGGCCCCGCCGCGGCGCCCGCGGTGGAACTGGCCGCCACCGACCTTGCCACCGCTCGCACCCAGCCGCTGGTTCGCACGCTGGAGGTCTCCGGTGGCCTGGAAGCGCTGGACACGGCCATGCTGAAAGCACGCATCGCCGCCGAGGTGCGCGAGGTCGTCGCGCGCGAAGGCGACACGGTGCGTGCCGGCCAGGTGCTGGTGCGCCTGGACGACACCGAGGCCGCCTGGCGTCTGCGGCAGGCCGAAGACCAGGTGGCGGTGGCCGACGCGCAGCGCGCCATCGCCGAACGCACGCTGGCCAACAACCGCGAGCTGGTCGCGCAGGGGTTCATCAGCCGCAATGCGCTGCAGACCGCCGAATCCAACCTCGCGGCCGCCGACGGCACGCTGCGCGCGGCGCGCGCGGCCGCCGAGCTGGCACGAAAGTCCGTGCGCGACGCCGTCGTCACGGCGCCGTTGGCGGGCCAGGTGTCGCAGCGCTTCGTGCAGCCGGGCGAGCGGGTCGGCATCGACGCGCGGCTGCTGGAGATCGTGGACCTGCGCCGACTGGAACTGGCCGCGCCGCTGGCGCCGGCCGACGCCGCCCAGGTGCGGCCCGGCATGCGGGCGACGCTCTCCGTGGAGGGCCTGGGCAGCCCGGTGCGCGGCCGCGTGGCGCGCCTGAATCCCAGCACCGAGGAAGGCACCCGCGCCGTGCAGGTCTACCTGACGGTGGACCCTGCTCCCTCGTTGCGCCGAGGGCTGTTCGCTCGCGGCACCATCGAGCTGGCGCGACGCGACGCGCGCGTGGTGCCGGTGTCGGCCGTGCGCGTGGACCAGGGCCGGCCGTACGTCCTGACGGCGGAAGACGGGCTGATCGTTTCCCACCTGGTGACGCCGGGCGAACGCGGCGAAGCCGAATTCGGCGGCTCGCGCGAGGCGGCAGTGGAGATCGCCGACGGCCTGCCCGAGGGCGCGATCGTGCTGCGCGGCACGGTCGGCGCGCTGCGCGCCGGCACGCCCGTCAAGCTGCCCTGAGACCGCGCCATGTGGTTCACCCGCGTGTCCATCGGCAACCCCGTGCTCGCCACCATGGTGATGCTCGCGTTTGTCGTGCTGGGGCTGTTCAGCTACCAGCGGCTGGCGGTGGACCAGTTCCCGGACATCGACTTCCCGACCGTCGTCGTCACGCTCGACTTCCCTGGCGCCAGCCCGGAGATCGTGGAGAGCGAGGTCACCAAGAAGGTCGAGGAGGCGGTCAATACCGTGGCCGGCATCGACACGATCTTCTCTCGCTCGTACGAGGGAACGTCGGTCGTGGTGGTGCAGTTCAACCTGGACATCGACGGCCGCAAGGCGGCCGAGGACGTGCGAGAGAAGGTCGCGCTGATCCGCCCGCTGCTGAACGACGACGTGGGCGAGCCGCGCGTGTCGCGCTTCGACCCCGCCAGCACGCCGGTCTTCGATGTCGCGGTGCTGTCGCCCGACGGCAGCCACACGCCGCAGGACCTGAGCACCTGGGCGACGCAGGTGCTGCAGAAGCGCCTGCAGAACGTGCGCGGCGTCGGTGCGGTTTCGGTCATCGGCGGCGTGCAGCGGCAGATCCAGGTGCATGTGCGCCCCGATGCGCTGCAGGCGCAGGGTATCGGCGTGGACCAGATCGCCGCCGCGCTGCGCAGCGAGAACCAGGAGCAGCCGCTGGGCAGCATCCGCACGCGCGAGATCGAGCGGGTGGTGCAGATCGACGCCCGGCTGAAACGGCCGGAGGACTTCCGCGACATCGTGGTCGCGCGCCGCAACGGCGTGCCGGTCAAGCTGCGGCAGCTGGCCGACGTCGTCGACGGCCCGGAGGAGCTGGAAAGCCTGGCGCTGTACAACGGCCAGCGCACGGTGCTGCTGTCGGTGCAGAAGAGCCAGGGCGAGAACACGATCCAGGTCGTCGACGGCCTGCGCCGCGCGTTGGCCGAGGCGGCGCCGCTGGTGCCCGACGGCGTGAAGATCGAAGTGCAGCGCGACGGCTCGCGGCCGATCCGCGTCGGCGTCAACAACGTGCGCGAGACCCTGCTCGAAGGCGCCGCGCTGACGGTGCTGATCGTGTTCCTGTTCCTGAACTCGTGGCGCAGCACCGTGATCACCGGGCTGACGCTGCCGATCGCGCTCATCGGCACCTTCCTGTTCATGTACCTGTTCGGCTTCACCATCAACAACATCACGCTGATGGCCATGAGCCTGTGCGTGGGCCTGCTGATCGACGATGCCATCGTAGTGCGCGAGAACATCGTGCGCCACGTGCAGATGGGCAAGAGCGCGCACGACGCCGCACTTCAGGGCACCGACGAGATCGGGCTGGCGGTGCTGGCCACCACGCTGTCGATCGTGGCCGTGTTCCTGCCCATCGGCTTCATGGGCGGCATCGTCGGCAAGTTCTTCCACGAGTTCGGCATCACGATCGTGGCCGCGGTGCTGATCTCGATGTTCGTCAGCTTCACGCTCGACCCGATGCTGTCCAGCATCTGGCCCGACCCCGAAGCCGGGCACGCGCATGCCGGCGGGAAGGCCACGCTGTACAACCGCACGATCGGCCGCGTCACCGGCGCCTTCGAGCGCCTGACCGAGCGGCTGGCGGCCTTCTACCAGCGTGTGCTGGGCTGGTCGCTGCGCCACCGGCTGGCGACGCTGGCGATCGCGGCGGCCACCTTCGTCGGCAGCTTCTTCATCATCCCGATCCTGGGCACCGAGTTCGTGCCCAAGGCCGACTTTTCCGAAACGCAGGTCAACTTCTATACGCCGGTGGGCACGGCGCTGGCGGTGACGGAAGCCCGCGCCCGGCAGGTCGACGCCGCGTTGCGCGAACTGCCGGAGGTGGCCTACACCGTGGTCACGCTCAACAGCGGCTTCGCGCGCGGCCGCAACTACGGCAGCGTGTTCGTGCGCCTGACGGACCGCCACCTGCGACAGCGCAGCGTGGACCAGATGGCGCTGCCGATGCGCGAGCGGCTGGCACGTATCCCGGGCATCACGGTCACCAACATCGGCGTGCCGGACCTGGGCGGCGGCAAGAGCCTGCAGTTCTCGGTCCAGGGCACCGACCTGGGCGAGCTGGAACGCCTGAGCCGGCAGATCAGCGCCGGGTTGAGCCGCATCCCCGGCCTGGTGGACCTCGACAGCACCTTCAAGCCCGACAAGCCGACGGTGGCCATCGAGGTCAAGCGCGACGCCGCCGCCGACCTGGGGCTGAACGTCAACGCGCTGGCCGTCAGCCTGCGCAGCCTGGTGGCCGGGCAGACCGTGGGCAGCTGGCGCGCGCCCGACGGCCAGACCTACGACGTGCAGCTGCAGCTCGCGCCGGACGCCCGGCGCACCGTGGCCGACCTGGCGCAGCTGCCACTGCAGGTGGCGGCGGCGGCCGACGGCAGCCCACGGGTGGTGCGCTTGTCGCAGGTGGCCACGCTGAGCGAGGACAAGGGTCTGACCCAGATCAACCGGCGCGACCTGAATCGGGAGATCAACTTCGACGCCAACGCGCTGGGCCGCACCTCGGGCGAGGTCTCGGCCGACATCCGGCGCGTGCTGGACGGCGTCGCCTTTCCGCCCGGATACCGCTACACCTTTGGTGGCAGCACCAAGAACATGACCGAGTCCTTCCAGTACGCGCTGGGCGCGCTGGCGCTGGCGGTGGTGTTCATCTACATGATCCTGGCCAGCCAGTTCCGCAGCTTCCTGCAACCGCTGGCGCTGATGAGCTCGCTGCCGCTGACGCTGATTGGCGTGGTCTTGACCCTGCTTATCTTCCGATCGACGCTGAACATGTTCTCCATCATTGGCGTCGTGATGCTGATGGGTCTGGTGACCAAGAACGCGATCCTGCTGGTCGACTTCGCGATCCGGTCGCGGGCGCAAGGAATGGAACGCGCCGAGGCGCTGCTGCATGCGGCGCGGGTGCGCCTGCGCCCGATCCTGATGACAACGCTGGCCATGGTCTTCGGCATGGTGCCGCTGGCCTTTTCGCTGTCGGAGGGCGCCGAGCAACGCGCGCCCATGGGCCAGGCGGTGATCGGCGGCGTCATCACCTCGTCGCTGCTGACGCTGGTGGTGGTGCCGGTGGTGTACTGCTACCTCGACGACCTCGCCGGCTGGCTGCGGCGCAAGGGCCGCCGGCAAGCGCCGCAGGCGGCCACCTAAAATGCGACCTGACCCTTGCCGATATACTCTACCCGGTATACGCCATGAACTTCGAACTTGCCCGCTACAACATGATCGAGCAGCAGATCCGGCCCTGGGAGGTCCTGGATTCGGCTGTGCTGGACCTGCTGGCGACCGTGCGGCGCGAGGATTTTGTGCCGCCCGCCTATCGCGCCATGGCCTTTGCCGATGCGCAGGTACCCCTGCCCTGCGGGCAGGTGATGCTGGAGCCGCGCGTCGACGCTCGATTGCTGCAGGAACTGCAGGTCCAGCGTCACGAGCGTGTGCTGGAGATCGGCGCCGGCAGCGGCTTCATGGCGGCGCTGCTGGGTCATCGCGCGCAGCACGTGCTGTCGCTGGAGTGCCACGCCGAGCTGGCCCGGATGGCCAGCGCCAACTTGCGCCATGCCGGGCTCGCGAACGTCGAGGTGCGTGCGGTGACGGCGGCGCAGGGCGCGCAGGGCAGCCCGGTCCACGGCCCGTTCGACGCCATCGTGATGTCGGGTTCGGTACCCGCGGTGCCGCGCGGGCTGCTCGAACAGCTCAAGCCGGGCGGCCGGCTGCTGGCCATCGTCGGCGAGGAGCCCATCATGCGGGCGCGGCTGTTCACGCACAGCGGCAACGGGGCCTTCGCGCAGACCGACTTGTTCGATACCGTCGCCCCCCGGCTGGAAGGCTTCGCGACGCCGTCGCGATTTCACTTCTGATGCGGCAACTCCCGGTCCAGGAACTTGCCGCGTGGGCGGTGCGCGACCCGGCCCCTGTTCTGCTGGACGTGCGGGAGCACTGGGAGTTCGCGCTCGCGCACATCAAACTGCCGGGCATCAGCACCGTGCACATGCCGATGCACACGGTGCCGCTGCGGCTGGCGGAACTGCCACGCACGCAGCCCGTCGTCTGTATCTGCCATCACGGCGCCCGCAGCGCGCAGGTCGTCGCATTCCTGATGCGGCAGGGGTATGACGACGTGTACAACCTCGCCGGTGGTGTCAACGCCTGGTCGATGCAGGTCGATCACGGCGTGACACGCTACTGAGCCCTCGACATCGACGGCGAACGAAGATCTCACCCAAGGAAGCCTCCATGCGCCCGACGCGTTTCCCCGCCCTCGTACTGGCTGCCGTTCTGGCCACCGGACTGGCACCGGCCGTCCAGGCGCAGAGCCTGCGCGAGCTGTACGAGCTCGCACGCGCCTACGATGCCACCTACCTGGGCGCGCGGGCGCAGGCCGAATCGGCGCAGTACCGCGCCGCCCAGGCAGACGCGCTGCGGCTGCCCTCGGCGGCGCTGACGGCTGCCGCCACCACATCCCGCATCAAGCTACCCACCCTGCCCGAAGGTGATGCGAACACGGTGCAGGCCGAAGTGTCAGGCCGCTACCCGCTGTTCAACCGCAGCAACCAAGTCCAGATCGATCAGGCGCTCAAGTCGCTTGAAATCGCCCAGTCGGCACTCGAGGCTGCTGAACAGGACCTGATCGTCCGCCTCGCCCAGGCCTACTTCGACGTCCTGGGGGCCCAGGATCAGCTGGCGACCACGCGGACCAGCAAGGCCGCCATCACCGAGCAGCTGGCCTCGGCCAAACGCAACTTCGAGGTCGGTACCGCCACCATCACCGACACACGCGAGGCCCAGGCGCGCTTCGACCTGGCGCAGGCGCAGGAAATCGCGGCCGAGAACGACCTGCGCGCCAAGCGCATCGTGCTCGACCAACTGGTCGGCCGCACCGGCGTGGAGCCGAAGCCGCTGATCGCACCGGTGGTGCTGCCGGCATTGCTGCCGGCCGACCCCGAGGTCTGGGTCGGCGCCGCGGACGCCCAGCATCCGAGCATCCGCAGCGCCCTGGCGGCGCTCGAGGTGGCGCGACTGGAGACCGACAAGGCCAGGGCGGGACACTCCCCCACGCTGGACGCGGTGGCCAACATCAGCGGCAGCCAGTCGGGCGGCAAGTACCCCATCAACATTGGCGGCGGCATTGCCAACAATGCCTCGATCGGCCTGCAGCTCAACCTGCCGCTGTACACCGGTGGCGCGGTGGACAACCGCATCAAGGAGACGGTGGCGCTCGAACAGAAGGCGCGCGACGACCTCGACGTGGCTCGCCGCGGCGTGGCGCAGGGCACCCGGGTGGCCTACTTCGGCGTGCAGTCCGGCACGGCCCAGGTCAAGGCGCTGGAGGCGGCCGAATCGTCGAGCAAGCTGGCGCTCGAAGCCACGCAGCTGGGCTACAAGGTCGGCGTGCGCGTCAACCTGGACGTGCTGAATGCGCAGACCCAGTTGTTCCAGACCCAGCGGGACCTGGCACGGGCGCGCTACGACGTGCTCGTCGGCGGGTTGCGTCTGCGCCAGGCTGCCGGCCAGCTCAGCAGCGGCGACATCGACGCCGTGCAGAGCCTGCTCGCGCGCTGAGCGCGCCGGGTGACGGTCAGCCCTTGGGCCAGTTGGAAAGAATCGCGCCGGCCATCGCCCGAGCAGCGCCGCGATGGGCGCTGGCAAACGCCAGCGCCGCCTCGACCCAGCGGTTGCGCGCCGAATCGGTCGCCAGCGCCGCCGCCCGCGTCACGGCGTGTGCCATGTCGTCGACGCGGATCGACGCCCCTGCCGCCAGCGAGCGCTCGGCGGCATCGGCAAAGTTGAAGGTGTGCGGCCCCATCACCAGCGGGCAGCCGCAGGCCGCCGCCTCGATCAGGTTCTGCCCGCCCAGCGGCTCGAAGCTGCCGCCCAGCAGCGCGACGTCGGACAGGCCGTAATAGAGCGGCATCTCGCCCATCGAATCGCCCAGCCAGACGTCCACGGCCGAGGCGTCGGCCAGCATCGCCACGTCCAAGCTGCTGCGCCGGCGCAGGCTCATCCCGGACTGCCTGATCAGGGCCTCGACCTCTTCGAAGCGCTGAGGGTGGCGCGGCACCAGCAGCAGCAACGGTCGCGGCGCCGCCAGCCTGGACCAGGCGGCCAGCAGCGTCGCCTCTTCGCCTTCGCGCGTGCTGGCGCCCAGCACCACGGGCCGAGCCAATGCCTGGCGCCATTGCAGCCCGAGCGCCACCAGCTTGGCCGGCGGCGTCTGGTCGAACTTCAGGTTGCCGCACACCTGCACCTCGCCCGCGCCGGCGGCGCGCAGCCGGGCCGCGTCCTCGGCAGTCTGCGCCAGCACCTGGCGCAGCGACGCCACGGCCGGCTGCAGCAAGGCAGCCCAGCGCCGGCCCTTGCGTGCGCTCTTTTCGCTCAGCCGCGCGTTGGCCAGCAGCATCGGCACCTGCGCCGTCCGAGCGGCGTGCAGCAGGTTGGGCCAGATCTCGGTCTCCATCAGCACGCCCAGCGCCGGCCGATGCCGCGCCAGGAAGCGCCGCACCGCGCCCGGCGTGTCGTACGGCAGCCAGACCTGCACGTCGCCCGCTTGCAGCAGCGCCTTGCCGGCCGCGCGGCCGGTGGCAGTGCCGTGCGTCAGCAGCAGGCGCAGCCCGGGCCGGGCCTGCCGCAAGGCTTCGACCAAGGGGGTCGCGGCGCGCGTCTCGCCGAGCGACACCGCATGCAGCCACAGGGCGCCGGGCGCCGCCCGGCGCCGGCCGCCGCCCAGGCGCTCGGCCCAGTGGCGACGGTAGGCCGGCTCGCGCCGCCCGCGCCACCACAGGCGGGCCAGGAACAGCGGCGTGCCCAGGCGCAGCAGCGTCGAGTACAGCGCTTGCGCGATGGCGGCCTTCATCGGGCCCGGCGCACCGCGGTCTCAGTGCGCCGCCGCGGCGACCTGCGCGTCGGGCTTGACGCTGCGCAGGGCGGCCATGAAGTCGGCCTCGATGCGCCTCAGCGCCTTCTTCGTGTGGCCCTCGAAACGCAGCACCAGCACCGGCGTGGTGTTGGAGGCACGCACGAGTCCGAAGCCGTCCGGGTAGTCGACGCGCAGGCCATCGATGGTGCCGACCTCTCCCCCGGGGAAAGGCAGCCGGCCGTCGGCCACGCGCGCCTGTACTTCGGCCACCACCCGGTGGTGCTCGCCTTCGCCGCAGGGCACGTTCAGCTCCGGCGTGCTGTGGCTGGTGGGCAGGCGGTTCAGGACCCGGCTGGCGTCCTTGTGGCGCGACAGGATTTCCAGCATGCGCGCGGCCGTGTAGGTGGCGTCGTCGAAGCCATACCAGCGCTCGCCGAAGAAGATGTGCCCGCTCATCTCGCCGGCGATCGGCGCACCGATGGCCTTCATCTGGGCCTTGATCAGCGAATGGCCGGTCTTCCACATCAGCGGCACCCCGCCGGCGGCGCGGATGGCGGGCGCCAGCCGCTGCGAGCACTTGACGTCGAAGATCACGGTGCCACCGGGGCGGCGCGACAGCACGTCGCGCGCCAGCAGCATCAGCTGGCGGTCGGGGTAGATGATCTGGCCGTCGAGCGTGACTACGCCCAGGCGGTCGCCGTCGCCGTCGAAGGCCAGGCCGAGTTCGGCCCCGGTGGCCCGCACGGTGGCGATCAGCTCGGCCAGGTTCTCGGGCTTGCTGGGGTCCGGGTGGTGGTTCGGGAAGTTGCCGTCGACGGCGCTGTAGAGCTCGGTGACCTCGCAGCCCAGCGCGCGCAGGATCCCCGGGGCGCTGGCGCCCGGGATGCCGTTGCCCGAATCGACGACGATCTTCATCGGCCGCTTCAGCCTGGCGTCGCCGGCAATGCGCGCGGCGTACTCGGCGCTGACATCCATCGTCGCGCCACGGCCCTTGCCTTGGGCATAGTCCTTGTGCTCGATGCGTCGGCGCAGGGCCTGGATCTCGTCGCCGTAGATGGCGCGGCCGGCCAGCACCATCTTGAAACCGTTGTAGTCCTTCGGGTTGTGGCTGCCGGTGACCTGGATGCCGCTGCGGCACCCGTGTTCGGCGCGCGTGGCCGCCACGTAGTACAGCATCGGTGTGGTCACCGCGCCGAGATCGACGACGTCCAGCCCGGTCGACTTCAATCCACGGATGAGCGCCGCCGCCAGGGCAGGGCCGGACAGGCGGCCGTCACGCCCGACAGCCACCGCGCGCTCGCCCTCGGCCAGCGCCTGGGAGCCGAAGGCGCGCCCCAGGTGCAGCGCAAACCGCTCGTCGATGGTCTTGCCGACGACGCCCCGGATGTCGTAGGCCTTGAACACGGACGGGTCGACTTTCATGAACGCTGCCTGGGTCGCTGAGGAGGCGCGATTGTAGGGAGCGCGGCGCGCCGTTCACGCTTCGTGCCGGCGTCATCGTTCCCAGGGGCGCCTCCGGCCGCGTCGGGTAGGTTCTTACCCGCCCGCCGGGTGGGTCCGGAATCGGTCATGATGCGGCCCATTGATTCGGCGACGGAACCGCCGGCCGCGAATCGCATCTGACCGCCCATGACTGCCTCCAACTCCTCGTCCCTGTCGAACGCGCTGCAGCGGGCCGTGCTCACGCTGATGGGTGTCGTGCTGGCCCTGTCCGGCTTCATCCTCATGCTCGGCGCCCTGCTCGTGGGCCTGGTCGTGGCCGCGGTCTGGTTCATCTGGTCCTTGCTGCGCGGCAAGCCCGCCGTGCCGCCGGTGCGCTTCAGCTGGCCGCCGCCGCGCTTCGGCGGCATGGGTCGGCGCGGCGACACGCCTCCCCAGGGCGAGGTGGTCGACGTCCAGGTGCGCGAAGTTCCCGAGCGCGGCGACGGTCACTGACGGCTCCCAAGACGAGCCGGAACGACAGGTCCGAAAACGGCCAGTCGATTCGCCGCGGCGGCCTAAGATGGCCGCATGCTCCCCGACCCCGACGCCGCCTACCTGGCCCTGAAGGCCCGCGACGCACGCTTCGACGGCCGCTTCTTCGTCGGCGTCACCTCCACCGGCGTCTACTGCCGCCCGGTGTGCCGAGTGCGCACGCCGCGACGCGAGAACTGCCGCTTCTACGGCACTGCCGCGCAGGCCGAGGCGGCGCGCTTCCGCCCATGCCTCAAATGCCGGCCCGAGATCGCCCCGGGCCTGTCGGCCATGGACTCGTCGGCGTCGCTGGCGCACACCGCCGCACGCCGGATCGAGCATGCGGTGCAGTCCGGCGATGCGCTGGCGCTGCCAGCGCTGGCCCTGCGCCTGGGCGTGACGGACCGCCACCTGCGGCGCATCTTCCAGGCCACCCACGGCGTCGCGCCTCGGGAGTACCTGGCCACGCAACGCCTGCTGCTGGCCAAGCAGTTGTTGACCGACACCGCCGAACCCGTCGCCCAGATCGCCCTGGCCAGTGGCTTCGACAGCCTGCGCCGCTTCAACGCCGCGTTTGCGGAGCGCTACCGCATGAGCCCGACCCGACTGCGCCGCGACGGACCCGGCGCGTCGACGGGGACACCGCTGCGCCTGGCCTACCGGCCGCCGTACGACGTCGAGGCGGTGCTCGCCTTCTTCGCGCAGCGCGCCATGCCTGGCGTGGAGTCGCTGCAAGGCCTGACGATCCGGCGCACCCTGGCCGTGCAGCACCAGGGCCGGCGCATCCAGGGCTGGCTCGGCGCGACGTTCGTGCCCGCACGCTGCGAAGTGCACCTGACGCCCTCGCCCAGCCTGGTGCCCGTGCTCGGCCAGTTGCTGCAGCGTGTGCGCCACGCGCTCGACCTGGACGCCGACCCGACGCGCATCGACCCGGCGCTGGACAGCCTGCCCGGCTCCGCGCGCGCAGGCACGCGCTTGCCGGGGTCGCTGGACGGCTTCGAAACCGCCGTGCGCGTGGTGCTGGGCCAGCAGGTCACGGTGAAGGCCGCGCGCACGCTGGCGCACAGGCTGGTCACCCACCTGGGCACGCCGATCGAGACCCCGTACCCGGAGCTGACGCATGTGTTTCCAGGCGCCGCGGCGGTGGCCGCCGCGGACCCCGAGGAGATCGGCAAGCTGGGCATCGTGCGCCAGCGCGTGCGCGCGCTCCAGGCCCTGGCCCCCGCGGTGGTCGAAGGCCGGCTGTCCCTGCATCGCGCGGCACCGGTCGAAGCGACGCTGGACGCGCTGCGCGCGCTGCCGGGCATCGGCGAGTGGACGGCACAGGTCATCGCCATGCGCGCGCTCGCCTGGCCCGACGCCTTCCCCGCCACCGACATCGGCGTGCTCAACGCGCTGGGCACGCGCGACCCGAAACTCGCCACGGCGCTGGCCGAGGCCTGGCGGCCGTGGCGCGCCTATGCCGTGATGCGGCTGTGGCATTCACTGGAGAACCCCCGATGATGACCCGCCCCCTCGCCGGCCTGCAGGCGCAGGCTCACTACGAATCGCCCGTCGGCACCTTGACGGCCGCGGCCACCGAGCGCGGCATCGCGCTGCTGAGCTTCGATTCGCCCGAGTTCGGCGACCTGCCGGTCGCTCCCGGCCAGCGCTGGCTGGCGCAGCTGGGGCGCGAGCTGGCCAGCTTCTGGCAGGACCCGTCGCAGCCCTTCACGGTGCCGCTGGACATGCAGGGCACCGCGTTCCAGCGCGCCGTCTGGCAGGCGCTGGTGGGCATCCCGTCCGGCCAGACCCGCAGCTACGCCGACATCGCGCACCAGGTCGGCAGGCCCAAGGCGATGCGCGCGGTGGGCGCGGCCAACCGTGCCAACCCGGTGGCCATCGTCGTGCCCTGTCATCGCGTGATCGGCCGCGACGGCACGCTCACCGGCTATGCCGGCGGGCTGGCGCGCAAGGCGACCCTGCTGCGGCACGAGTCGGCGCAGCAGGCGCTGCCTGCATGAGACCACGCGACCTGGCCGAATTGCTGCTGCTGGCAGCGCTGTGGGGCGGCTCGTTCCTGGCCATGCGGGTCGCGGCGCCCGACTTCGGCCCGTTGGCGCTCGTCTTCGTGCGCGTGGCCGGCGCCTCGGCGGTGCTGCTGCCGCTGCTGCGGCGCCGCGGCGAATGGCCGGCACTGCGCACGCACTGGCGTCCGATCGCGCTCGTCGGCTTGACGAACTCGGCGCTGCCCTTCCTGTGCTTCACCGTCGCGGCGCTGGCGATCAACGCCGGCCTGTCGTCGATCTTCAACGCCACGACACCGCTCTGGGCGGCACTCGTCGGCTGGGTCTGGCTGCGCGACCGGCCTGGCCGCGACCGTCTGCTGGGGCTGGCCATCGGCTTTGCCGGCGTCGTCTGGCTAGCCATGGGCAAGGCCAGCCTGAAGCCAGGCGAACACGGGGTGAGCCCGGCGCTGGCCGTGGCGGCTTGCATCGCGGCCGCGATGCTGTACGGCTTCTCGGCCAATTTCGCCAAGCGCCAACTGACCGGCGTGCCGCCCATGGCGCTGGCTGCCGGCAGCCAGCTGTCGGCCACCGCCGTCCTGGCGCTGCCGGCCGCCTGGGCCTGGCCGCCGCAAGCCCCGCCGGCGGCGTCGTGGTGGGCGGCGGCCCTGCTGGCGGTGGCCTGCACGGCGCTGGCCTATGTCCTGTACTTCAGGCTCATCGCCCACACCGGCCCGGCCAGCGCCAGCAGCGTGACCTTCCTGATCCCCGCCTTCGCCATCGGCTGGGGCTGGATGTTCCTGGGCGAACGGCTTTCGCCCGAGATGCTCGCGGGCTGCGCCGTCATCCTGCTGGGCACGGCGCTGGCGACCGGGCTGCAGCGCCGGCCGCGGGCGCGGCACCGGCCCGTGTAGGCTGCGCCCATGGATACATCGCAAAGCGCGCAGGGCTACCTCGATGACCCGCGCAACGAACAGGTGCGGGTCTACGTCAACGGCGCCTTCGTGCCGCGCAACGAGGCCCGCGTGTCGGTCTTCGACAGCGGCTTCGTGCTCGGCGATGGCGTCTGGGAGGGCCTGCGCCAAGTGCAGGGGCGGCTGATCGCGCTGGACGCGCACCTGGACCGCTTGTTCGAGGGCGCGCGGTCGATCGAACTGGACATCGGCATGAGTCGTGCGCAGGTCGCCGACGCCCTGCATGCCACGCTGGCCGCCAACGGCATGACCGACGGCGCCCACCTGCGCCTGATGGTCACGCGCGGCATCAAGAAGACGCCGAACCAGGACCCGCGCTTCGTGATCGGCGGCGCCACGGTGGTGATCGTGGCCGAGTACAAGACGCCGCGGCCGGAGTCCAAGGCGCGTGGCCTGCGCCTGTTCACCAGCGCCTTCCGTACCAGCGCCCCCGACGTGTTCGACCTGCGGCTGAACTCGCACAGCCGGCTGAACCTGATCCAGGCCCTGATCCAGGCCATCCACGCCGGCGCCGACGAGGCCCTGATGCTGGACCCGCGCGGCTTCGTGGCCAGCTGCAACTCGACCAACTTCTTCATCGTGCGCGGCGACGAGCTCTGGACCAGCAGCGGCAGCTACAGCTTCAAGGGCATCACGCAAGGCCTGGTGCTCGAGGCGTGGCGCGCGGCCGGCGGCACGGCGCGCGAGTGCGACTTCACGCTGGCGCAGGTCTACAGCGCCGACGAGGCCTTCGTCACGGGCACGCTGGGCGGCGTGACGCCGGTGACGCAGGTCGACGGCCGCGTCGTCGGCAGCGGCATGCCAGGGCCGCTCACCGCGCGCGCCAGCCAGCTCTACCTGGCGCGCGTGGGCGTGC
>Ga0316188_10000387_pt1 | contig 18448 bp, 15 predicted proteins | sample Phiworburrow1_MG_FD_204933 | JGI IMG/M metagenome (GOLD analysis project Ga0316188, IMG submission 204933) | Coastal sediment microbial communities from Maine, United States - Phippsburg worm burrow 1 | ecosystem: Environmental > Aquatic > Marine > Coastal > Sediment | place: USA: Maine... | reverse complement strand
CACCAACAGCAACTATTTCAAACATCTGCGGTGTCAGTCAATCTATCGAACCGACTTACCAGAACCTGTTTGTAAAATCGAACCTGTCTGGCGAATTTACCGTGGTTAACCCCTACCTGATCAGCGATCTACGCGAACGCGGCCTGTGGGATGAAGTTATGGCCAATGACCTTAAATACTACGACGGCAGCGTGCAGAACATTGACCGAGTCCCAGCAGACCTTAAGTCACTGTACCAGACTGCGTTCGAACTGGATGCGCGCTGGCTGGTAGAAGCTGCTTCACGTCGACAGAAATGGATCGATCAGGGACAGTCGCTAAATCTTTACATGTCAGAGCCTAACGGACAGAAACTCGATGCCCTGTATAAACTTGCCTGGGTACGTGGCCTGAAAACCACCTACTACCTGCGTTCTATGGGTGCCACACATGTTGAAAAATCCACCATGGATTCCAGCCGTAGTACTGGACTGAACGCAGTACGAAATTCCACAGCTGCTGTTTCTGAAGCGATTGGTTCTCAGGCACCTAAAGCATGCTCGATTCTGGATCCGGATTGTGAGGCCTGCCAGTAAGAGGTAATCCCTGTTAAAAAAGACCATACCCTGGCTTGAAATGATCGAGCCTGGTTAAAAATTTAACCAATAATAAAAATAAAAGGAGCGAATGTGAGTCTTTTGGATAAATTAAAGCTGGATGAATTCAGGCAAGCACTACGCAAGTTACCATTTAACAGAAATCTGCCTGACCGAAGCGAGGTTGAACTCTTTTGTAAACATGAGTGAATTTGCATTAACTTCACCGAAGCCAGGACCACATGGCATGCACTAACACCATGTGCATTAAAGCCCTGGTGGTTGTTTTAGATCCTGTACGTAAAAACAGGACAAGAGATATGCGCTACCAAACAGAGCAACTAGAAATAAATACAGAAACGCAGACAAAAACAAAAACACAAAGAATGATAAGAAACACTGAATTAGTAGAGGTTATAGAAAATGCTTAATAACTGGGACGACCCTTTTGCACAATTTACCAGCAAAAATAACAATATTACTAAAACCAAGGTTGATACCAACAATGCGATTGAGCAGGCAGCCATCAACAGACATATCGCCGATGAGATTGCACCTGTAAGCACACATACACAAGTGACCTCAGCTGCAATTAATAAGGTCGAAACTCCCAAAGTGCCTCATGCGGGTGATGGCCTGGTCTCAAACGAACAGCTAATGGCAACTGCAGGTGCAGCCCCACAGGTTAGCCCATTTATACAGCAAGCTGCACAAACAGTAACAACAGCTAGACACACAGAACCCGCTGATGCCGATTTAACCGGTACCGGTTTAGAAGAAATTGAAATGGGTGCGTCACGCATACAGGTCGATGACAAAAAAATCATCAACTGTCGTGCCGATCTAAATCAGCTGGTACCTTTCAAATATGACTGGGCATGGCAAAAATATCTGGACGGTTGTGCTAATCACTGGATGCCACAGGAAATTAACATGTCTGCTGACCTCGCGTTGTGGCGTAACCCTAACGGCCTGACTGAAGATGAGCGTACTGTCATCAAACGTAATCTCGGTTTTTTTGCAAGTGCTGACTCACTGGTGGCCAACAATCTGGTACTGGCGGTTTACCGACATATCACCAACCCGGAATGTCGCCAGTACCTGTTACGTCAGTCTTTTGAAGAAGCCGTGCACACCCATGCTTATCAATACTGTGTTGAGTCGCTTGGACTGGATGAAGGTGAGATCTTCAACATGTATCGCGAATTACCTGCCGTTGCCCGTAAAGCCGAGTGGGCGCTGCCTTTCACTCAGCATCTTGCTGATCCTAACTTTCATACCGGCACCACTGAGAACGATCAGAAACTGCTACGTGAGCTGATCGCTTTTTATGTCGTCTTCGAAGGTATTTTCTTCTACGTAGGTTTCACCCAGATCTTATCCATGGGTCGTCGTAACAAAATGACAGGGGTTGCAGAACAGTTCCAGTACATCTTACGTGACGAATCCATGCACATGAACTTTGGTATCGATGTCATCAATCAGATTAAAATTGAAAATCCACATTTATGGACGACGGAATTTCAGCAGGAAATGATCGCGCTCATTCGTGAAGCGGTTGAGATCGAAACGCAATATGCTCGTGATACCATGCCACGCGGCGTCTTAGGTTTAAATGCACCTATGTTTGAAGAGTACTTACAATTTATTGCAAACCGCCGTTGTTCACAGATTGGTCTACCTGAACAATACTCAGGTGTCAGTAATCCGTTTCCCTGGATGTCCGAAGTCCTGGACCTGAAAAAAGAGAAAAATTTCTTTGAAACCCGTGTAACGGAATATCAGACAGGTGGTGCGCTGAGCTGGGATTAACACAATGAGATATAACGCGACACAATACTCAATATTCTGGCCAGATAAATCGAGATTCTCAGCCACAAGTGATGAGATTCTGTGATGTTTTAGGATAAAAATAAGCCATGGAGGCGGGAGGAATCAATTTAAAGGCGATGAGCAATCATCGCCTTTTTTATTACACGCCCCTTTATGGATATTCTTTGTAATGCCAGAATCAGCATCTGCATGGCTTTTTAGGTTTTTATCTGGATGAATATGCTGTATTAAGAGGAAGATTTCACCAGCTTCATTTGAGTTATCTTTTTATCAAAGTTTTCGATCAATATACTGTGTCTAAATTGCATGCGCCGCTTTACATAGTCGTTATAACTTATTGAATAACAATTCATTAGTATATTTGCATTGATAATACAGAAACCATTCATCGTTTTATTGTTGTTTTTTTGTCGAAATATTGACAGTTTTTCCTGAAAATAGTGTATCATTTGCCAAATATATATCAGCGTAGCTATATCTTCAGCGCAATGTGCTTATCGCACTTAAATGTCAGCCATGGTCCTCATGACTGAAAAAGAAATCAAAATAATCAGGAAATGCAAGCAGGTAGGGAATACTTAACTGTTTTATATTCTCAATAACATATTTAAGTGGTTATTATGCAGACTCAAAAAACGTACAGAACAAAAATTGTCTACTTATTTGCATATATGCTTTTTGCCTTTGTCGCAGGTTGCGGTGGCGGTGGCGGCGGTAGCAGTGACGGAGATCAAACCGGAACTATAGTACCACCACCTATACAAGAAAATTTTATCCTCATTGCAGCCCAGGTTGGCGGCATACTTCCTGTTCGAGTAGGTGATGTGGCCACGCTGGATGGTAGCAAATCGAGCACCTCATCAACGCAGCCTTTGAGCTACAGCTGGTCTTTCGCCTCTAAGCCCGATGGTAGCGCTGCGGAATTGCAAAACGCCACCACAGCGAATCCATTTTTCACCGCCGATGTCTGGGGCTCATATACAGTGCAACTGGTAGTCAGTGCCGAAGGCATTTCTACTCAGCGCGCCGTTCAGTATGTCATCGCCACCAACCCAGGCGAACGTCCTACCGGTCCTTTTAATCATGTAGGCTTGTCGTCAAATTGTGGCGTGTGTCATAACGATACGGTTGATCCTGGAAAGTCACCGAATCATATCGCTACCAGTAATGCTTGCCAGACCTGTCATACACCGCTAGGTTTTGCCATTACCCCATTTGTCGATCATCAGGAAGTTTTTGGCAATTGCAGCGAATGTCATAACGGTACCATCGCCATCGGGAAATCTGAATTTCATCAGCCGACGGAAGCCGCATGTGATGACTGCCACAATACCACCGCTTTTATCGAACTAAACCCGGACGGCAGCTTTGATCATTCAAATATTACTCGCTCATGCTCCGGATGCCACAATGGCAAGGTGGCCACGGGTAAAACAGCCACATCCACCGACATTCCGCCTGGAAACCATCCACCTACCAGCACTGAATGCGGCTACTGTCATACTACGCTGAGTTTTGCCACACCTTACCCTGACCACACCGGTCCTGATGTTACAGGCCCAGGTATAACATGCGATTCCTGCCATGTTGCAAATGGTACGGGTCTAGCGAAAGGGCAATCAGCCGGCCATCCGGTAACTGTGGTCGATTGCGCTAGCTGTCATAGTATCGTCAGCTTCAAGATGCCCGGCGGTATTTTCAATCACAGCTTGCTGGATGCAAAAGCATCAGGCCAGACGTGTGAGTCTTGCCATAACATAAGCACGAGCATTAATGCCACACCGGCGACAGATACTCAAACGCATCGAAACACTACTGAAGATTGTGGTTGGTGTCACAATACAGAAAGTTTTGCTGATGCTATCTTTGATCATACCGGTGTCGTGGACAATTGCCAGACATGCCATGGCAATAACAGCCCAGTACCACCACAGGTTACTGCCACAGGCAAACCACTTGCCACACCTTTCTATGCGCACATGCCAACCAATCCGGATCTTCCGGGTACGGCCAGTGACCAGGATTGCGGCGACTGCCATACCCCGGGCACCTTTAGTACTGGCACCTATGATCATGCCGGTGTTACCACTTGTAATGCGTGCCACAACAATATTATTGGTGTAGGTAAATTGCCGAATCACATACCGACCAATCCCAACAACCAGGATTGCTCTGTCTGCCATGTTATTACTGACTTTGCGGATGTGACATTTGATCACGGCGCGACAAACACCAGTAACTGTCTGGCCTGTCATGATGGCAATATCAGCAAAGGTAAACCACAGGGTCATGTTGCAACGGATCGGAACTGTTCTACTTGCCACGTTATCAACAACGGCTATACCACATTCGCGGGCACTTTTACACATGTTCCAAGTATAGTAGACGGCAATTGTGCATCCTGTCATAACACCGGTATTGCGACGCCGAAGAAGGTTAACCACATCCCGGCACAGGCTGAATGCAGTCAGTGTCACAGTGGCACCAATACCGGCGATTTTGCTTCTCCATCAACATTCCTAAGCGCTGTTCACCCAGGCCTCACCAGTGGCTGCGAAGGTTGTCATATCAGTCGGTTTATTCCCAATAATCCGAATGCTATTAAAGCCGCTAGCCATATACCAACAACGCAGGATTGTGACGTTTGCCACACCAACGATACCTTCACTACTCAGATTTTCAATCATACGGGTATCACGGGTAACTGTGAATCGTGCCATGATGGCAAACATGTTACACCTGCCGGCGCCTTAGGAAAGGTAAACGATCCAACACCACCACATCCTGTCACAAACGCAGATTGTGGAACGTGCCATGCTATTGGCAACAATTTCCAGGATGGCACCTTTGATCATACTGGCATTGTGAGTAATTGCGCTGCATGTCACGGCGATAACCCTACCTCTACTCCAGTAGGACCCAAGAAAAATGCCGGCCACGTTCCGACCACTCAGGATTGTAGCGTCTGTCACGTACCAGGCACCTTTGCCAACGCGGTGTTCGATCATACCGGTATCGTTGACAACTGTGCATCATGCCATGACGGTGCTGGTGCAATCGGGACAGTCAAGAGTAACAATCATCTTCCGACAACTCAGGATTGCTCGCTGTGCCATAACACTAAGGCTTTTGCTGGTGCCACATTCGACCATAAGGGCATTACCAAAAACTGCGCTTCATGTCACGATGGTGCAACCGCCAGAGGAAAAACGCCGCCCCCAGACCATGTGCCGACCACCCAGGATTGCAGCGTCTGTCACCAGACCACGGGCTTCGTTCCAGGAACCTTTGACCATGTTGGCATCGTTAATAACTGTCAATCCTGTCATAATGGTGTGTTCGCTAAAGGTAAAACCAGCGGCACTCATCTACCAACGAACCAGGACTGTAGCGTCTGCCATACCACCACTACCTTCGTCGGTGCGGGTTACGATCATACCGGTATCAAGGATAATTGCGAATCTTGCCATAACGGTTCGATAGCGATTGGTAAAGAGGCCAAGACCAATCCTGCCCACATCGACACCGCGCTGGATTGCCATTCCTGTCATACCACGGCCACCTTTAAAGGCGGCACCTGGACGCACGATGCCAGTAGTGCTGGTAGATGCGACTCCTGTCATGGTGTTAACGCGACAGGTAAGTCAAACGGCCATTTAAGCACGAATGAACAGTGTGACGTATGTCATACAACGAATGGCTGGGCGCCGTCCAACTTCAAGCACACATCTAAAAACTACCCAGGAGACCATAGAAGGGATCCTGGCTGTACTGGCTGTCACAAAGGACCGATAGGTGCCGGTATCAACAGTGGCAATTATCCTAATCAACTGCAATACGCGCCATTCTGTGCCGGCTGTCATGCTAAAAACTTCAGGAGTCAGAGTGATCACATCGGCGGAAAAAATGGCACCATCGAGCAAAACAAGAACTGTGCTGGCAGCGGCTGCCATAAGGTCACCAGCAGTAGTTTTTGATGGCTGTGCAGTAATCGCAGCATGTGATTAGCAAAGTCAGGCCCCTATCAGCATTCCCACTGATAGGGGCCTGATTCATGTTTGAACATATGCAGAGCAGATATCGTAACCTGAGCTAATAAGCTTGCGCATAGCAGGTGGACACAGCGCGTTAAGACCAGTTTGCTAGCACTAAATTTAATCGTATTATCCTCCACATCACCCGTGTCAGTTTTCATCAACGCATGTCTAATACAGCACAATCCCTTACCCACAGAACGCTGAAAACTATCTTCTGAGTTGCACCTGATAGTGTCTAAGCTATTCAACGGCCCATCTTTCCGAGTGGCGGCATCCCAAACGAGACTTGAGATTCGATTTTTTCTTTGATTAACCACTCAAGCGCCGCACCCGCACCATCAGCCGTTCCGTGCTAAGGGGTATAAATATTAAGTCTCAGAGTCTGGAATGAATTAAAAGGCGACAGGCTATCATCGCCTTTTAATGAAAAAACCATGTACAATAAATCAACTTTAAAATTGATGCATATCAATACTTTATTTCATATGCTGGAATATATTTTTTTTAATAAAGAAACTTGCAGTTTATTTAAAAAATCTGCCATATCGTCAGGTATTGTTCCGATAATAGACTGTCAAGATGAGCATTTTACGGTTAGACTCGCAGAGGATTCGGACGAAGATGCTCTCGAAAAACTGGAAGATATCTACGACGAATTAATGGATATGGATAGAGCACTTGCTGAACAGCAGCAAGATTTATCTGATAATATCAATGCAGCTGGCATAAGCATTCATCTTAAAGATGGTCGTTATGTTTATGCCAGTGTATCACCTGATTTATTAAACAAAGTGATGCAGAGTATTAGCGTGGACGAGCTTAATACTTTAGTTTGTGCGATTACGGAAGCGGTAGAAGACCCTGACGAACGAAGTTTATGCCAACGTTAGCAGGAACGTAACACTTATTGCGGAGTACTGAATGAAAATTTGCGAAAATTGCAAAGAGAAAAAGCATTGTGCAGAATTACCCGGCATTTGTCTGAAACTACCCTGCATCCTTGCAGTGTCTGTAGTAGTGCTGGTGGTCTTTTTAATCATCAACAGTACCCTGTAAAACCATCACTACCTGCATTGGAAATTATTTAGGTCATTGCTAAATAACAGCTAGTAGCAGGCCTCTGGGTCATTTGCCTGATGCCGTTAATCTGAATGATTTATCTGCAGCAAATCCATTATAAAACCCTGCCAAGCAGCATCAGGCTGATTATTTTTTCAAAGTTAATTCAATCGCTTTTGCCGCTGCAATAAAACCAAAGCTGGCGGTCACACTGACCACAGAACCGTAACCAAAACTGCAGTCTAAAGACAGTCCGGCGACTCCCGGTTTCTGATAGCCGACATTACCTTCTCTGTCAGGGTAACGTTGTTGCTCCGTAGAATAGACACAGGGCACCCCAAAACTGCGTTTCGGATTTCGTGCAAAATTATGCAGCTGCCTTAATGCCAGCCTCACTGATGCCGCTAGCGGATCATTCCAGGTTCGCGATAGATCTTTTACTTCAATTTTTGTGGGATCAACTAAGCCACCGGCACCACCGGTAGTGACCACCGGTATTTTATTGCGCTTACAGAAATAGATCATCAACGCCTTGTATTTGATACGATCGATTGCGTCGATAACACAATCATAAGCCGGCAACGAATCAGGTGAAATATCTGGCTTCAGCAAAGCAAAAATATTATCGTCTTTTAGATATTGCTCATAAGTCTGACACACACAGCTGGGATTTATATCCAGTACACGTTGTTTCATCACCAGCGTTTTCATCTGGCCGATGGTGGACTCCAGGGTATGGCATTGCCGGTTCATATTGCTGCGAGATATCAAATCACCATCGATCAGGGTCAATCGGCCGATTCCGGTGCGCGCTAACGCCTCAACGGCCCAGGAGCCGACACCACCGACACCGACCACACAGATGTGCGCATCATGTAACTTTTGCAACTCTTCATTACCATAAACCCTGGCGAGAGAACCAAAGCGTTCTTCATTATCTGTATTACTCATGTGCGTCTAATCAGTTAAAATGCGCTCTATATAAATTTTCTGCAAAAGCTTGCCGGTATTCATGTCCACCAGTAACCAAAACAAAAATCATTCCGCCGATGCCCATAAACGTGTGGGTTTCGTCAGCCTGGGATGCCCCAAAGCGACCGTAGATTCTGAACATATTCTCACACAACTTCGGGCTGAAGGTTACGATATTGTACCCAGTTATGAAGATGCCGATCTGGTGGTAGTGAACACCTGTGGTTTTATCGATGCTGCCATCGAAGAATCACTGGACGCCATCGGCGAAGCACTGGCGGAGAACGGCAAGGTCATCGTCACCGGATGTCTGGGGGCGAAAGGTGACATCGTAAAACAGACCCACCCTAATGTCCTGGCAGTGACTGGACCACATGCCACAGATGAGGTCATGCGGGCGATTCATCAGCATTTACCGGCTAAACATGATCCTTTTATTGACCTGGTGCCGCCGCAAGGAATCCGTCTCACCCCCAGACATTATGCTTATCTGAAGATATCGGAAGGCTGTAATCATCGCTGTACCTTCTGCATCATACCCTCTCTTCGTGGCGACCTCGTCAGCCGCCCGGTGAATGATGTTTTAGGCGAAGCTGAACGGCTGGTGACCGCAGGCGTTAAAGAGCTGCTGATCGTCTCTCAGGATACCAGCGCTTACGGCGTAGACGTTAAATACAAAACAGAATTCTTTCACGGCAGACCGGTAAAAACCAGGATGACGGAATTATGTGAAGCCTTAGGTCAGTTTGGCGTCTGGGTACGGCTGCACTATGTATACCCCTATCCACATGTCAATGAAATTATCCCGCTCATGGCTGAGGGAAAAATCCTGCCCTACCTCGACATACCCTTCCAGCATGCCAGCCAAAAGATATTAAAAGCCATGAAACGTCCGGCATCTTCTGAGAATACACTGCAGCGGATAAAACAGTGGCGCGACATTTGTCCCGAGATAACCATACGCAGCACTTTTATCGCTGGCTTTCCTGGTGAGACAGAAGATGATTTTGAGCAGCTGCTGGATTTTCTGGACGAAGCGCAACTCGACCGTGTTGGTTGTTTTGCTTATTCAGCAGTCGAAGGTGCTAAAGCCAATGAGCTGGCAGGTGCCGTGCCAGAAGAAGTCAAACAGGAACGTGTTGCCAGGTTCATGGAAAAGCAGGCAGACATTAGCGCCAGTAAATTAAAACAGAATATCGGCAGAATACGTGACGTTATCATCGATGAGATCGCCTCAGATAAAACAGATGAAAACATCATTGCACGAACCTCTTCTGATGCACCTGATATCGACGGACTGGTTTATATCAATGCACAGGAAAACAATTCTACTCAAGTTAACAAACTGCAGGTTGGAGACATCATACCGGTTAAAGTAATTGATACCGATGAATATGATATGTGGGCTGAGCTGGTCACCACTGATTGACAGTACCCACTTCGTTAGGCCTTCCACCCATCTTTAACCATATCAACAGGAGATTACAGATGAAAACATTGATCACCGCTATGACAATCAGCAGCTTTTTATTGATCAGCGGCTGTTGCTCGGATTCAACAAAAGCATCTGATACTGGGTCATCTGAACTAAGCACTCCGGCAACAACAAGTCCAGCATCCAATCGAAATAAATATTAACAATCGTTATTTAAACTTTAATCGGCATCCCCTATGAATGATCCAGTCACCCTCACCTCGGCCTTTTTACTCGGCTTTTTTAGCACACTACACTGCATCGGCATGTGTGGCGGCATCATCGGCGCATTAAGCCTGAGCCTGCCAGCTGCTATTCGCAGCAATAAACCGAAACTTTTCATTTTTGTCCTGGCTTACAATCTCGGACGGATCATCAGTTATAGCACCGCTGGTTTGATCGCAGGCGCCGCTGGTACCAGCGTATTACAGTCTGCAGGTTTCGACCAGGGTCACACCGTATTACGCATTATCGGCATCACCATGATGGTGGCTATCGGTCTATACCTGACCGGCTGGTTACCACAGCTGGCGAGTATAGAAAAAATCGGTATCCCGGTCTGGAAAAGACTCGAACCCATCGGCAGAAAGCTGGTCCCAGTCGCATCATTACCAAAAGCGCTGGCTTATGGTCTTATATGGGGATGGTTGCCTTGCGGACTGGTGTATTTTGTTCTGATCTGGGCATTGACCGCCGGTGATGCCATTCATGGCGCGCTCACCATGCTGGCTTTCGGACTGGGGACTTTGCCAACATTGATTACCGCGGGATTTATGACCTCCTGGATCACTCGATTTGCGCATTCAACCCGTACGCGGCAGATCGTTGGCATGATCATTATTGCCATGGCGATAGGTAGCCTGTTTATCCCTATGGAACACTACCACCATCATTAACATGTTTGGCAGGCGTGTATAAACCATATGTTTAACTTCAATAACAATGATGCTTTCAGCTCTATCATCGGGCACTCCCCTGCTCTGGAATCGGTCATCCGCACGGCACAGATCGCTGCTGCAGCTGATGTCCATATCCTGATAGAAGGTGAAACCGGGACCGGCAAAGAGCTGATGGCACAGGCACTGCAGCAGAGCAGCAAACGCGTTGATAAACCGTTTGTCATAATCAACTGTGCTGCTTTACCTGGTGAGCTGATTGAATCTTTACTGTTTGGTCATGAAAAAGGTGCGTTTACCGGTGCCAGCGAAAGAAAAGACGGCTATGTGCAGAAAGCACAGGGAGGCACACTTTTTCTCGACGAAATAGGTGAACTGCCGCTATCTCTCCAGGCCAAGTTATTACGTTTTGTTGAAAACGGCGAATGTCATCGGGTCGGCTCGCACGAACTAGAAATAGTTGATGTCAGAATAATAGCTGCCACAAATCGTAATCTGCAACAGCTGATCAAGGAAGGTAAATTTCGCCAGGACTTATTTTATCGTTTAAGTGTAGTCACGCTACGTCTACCTGATTTACGGGAACGTCGTCGCGACATACCAGAACTGGCTAGTCATTTTTTAACACAAACCGCACTAAGAAATAATTCCAAGGCATGCAACTTCAGCCACGACGCCTTAAACCTGCTCAGACATTACCCCTGGCCGGGCAATGTGCGCGAACTAAAAAATGTCTGTGAACATGTATCAGCGCTATTACCGGGTGAAACAATCCACATCGAGAATCTACCATTAGAAATCCGAGAGACCAAACCTGATAACAGTTCAGGATACACCCTGCCAGAACATGGAATTGACATGGAATCACTAGAAATAGATCTCATAAAACAAGCACTTAGTCACTCAGACGGCAATAAGTCCAAAGCCGCGAAACTGCTTGGCTTGAGTCGGGACGCGTTTCTGTACCGGCTTAAAAAACATAATCTGTAACACCATTTAACTCGTACCTGAAATTTTATAACATACTGAATTATGACTGGATTCTAAACACTATGGTTGAAACGAATATCAACGAAAATACCGGTCTTTCGATTATTGTACTGCGGCCTAATAATTCTGCCAGCTGGCAATTTAATATGATAATCGTTGGCTCTTTGTCATTGATTGCCTTCGTCATATCGACCTATTTTGCACTTCAGGGACTGTGGCTAATTTTCCCCTTTGCCGGCATAGAAGTGGGGTTTTTATTCATCTGTTTATATCTGCGTATGCGTGCCAACATCAATACTGAAGTTATCACTTTTGACAAAGATACTTTACTAGTAGAACGTGGCTATTATCACGCAGAACAATCCTGGAAATATCACCGCATCTGGGCAAAAATATTTGTTAAAACCCCGGAAAGACGCGGTTATCCAAAACGGATATTTATCCGCTCCCATGGCAAAGAACTGGAACTGGGCTCGTTTCTCAATAAAAAAGATAAAGAACTCCTGATAAAAAGCTTAAAAAACGTCGTTTACGCATAAGTTGCCAGTCACCTTAACATGCAGATTTCTTTTCATCTTCTTCGCCGAACAAGATACCAGCATATTAAATCCCATTGTTTGTAGTCAAATAATCGGCAATTTGATTTAGGTCATGCCAATAAAACCTTTTAATACATAACATCATCACCTAATTACCCATTTTTTTCTATTTATTACAGGTGTTAGATTATTTTAATCATGGAGAACAGAGTTGTCTTCAATAAAGAGTTAATACGTCGCTATGACACGTTTGGGCCGCGGTATACGTCATATCCGACTGCAGTCCAATTTACCACGGAAATTGGCGCAGATGATTATCTGAACTGGATCAAACACAGCAATGAAGACCCTATTCCGGCTCCACTTTCTTTATATTTGCACATCCCATTTTGTGACACCATCTGTTACTACTGCGGCTGCAGCAAGGTCATTACAAAAGATAAATCTAAAGCATTTCACTATTTAGAATTGCTGAAAAAGGAAATAAAGCTGCAAGGGACATTGTTTGCTAAAGACAGAAAAGTGACCCAGATACACTGGGGTGGCGGCACACCCACCTTTCTGAATGATAAGGAAATTTTTGAGATTATCGAATGTATACGGGAAAATTTTAATGTGCCAGTCGGCGATGAAGTTGAATTTGGTATTGAGGTCGACCCGCGCACCGTTGACCAGACTCGCTTGAAAAATTTAAATGATCTTGGATTTAACCGGATAAGTTTCGGCGTGCAGGACTTTGACAGCATCGTACAGCAGTCGGTCAACCGTGTGCAATCTACACAACAGATCAAACAGCATATAACGGATGCACGGAATTTTCATTATCAATCGATCAATATTGATCTGATGTACGGCCTGCCAAAACAGACGGTGAAAAGTTTTTCTAAAACTCTGGATACTACCATTGAGTTAAACCCGGACCGTATTGCCATATATAATTATGCCCATCTGCCAGAAATGTTTAAGCCGCAACGTCGCATTAATGAAGATGAACTGCCTTCAGCCGAAGAAAAACTGAATATACTTCAACTTTGTATCGATAAACTACAAAATGCCGGTTACGTTTATATCGGTATGGATCACTTTGCAAAAGCAAGCGATAGCCTGGTGAAGGCACAACAGGAAGGCACCCTGCACCGGAACTTCCAGGGCTATTCCACCAATGCAGATTGTGACATTGTCGCGATGGGTATCACGGCTATCAGTCGCATCGGCGATAACTACAGTCAAAACATGCGCACCATCGATGAGTATGAAGCTTGCTTGAAAGAGAATAAAATTCCGGTTTTCCGCGGCATAGAGTTAGAAGCCGATGACGTATTGCGTCGTGAGATCATCAACCAGTTGATGTGCAATAACAGCCTGGATATAACGCAGCTTGAAAATAAATGGGGGATCGATTTCAACACTTATTTCAAATCATCACTGAATAACTTAAAGAAAATGGCGGACGATGGCCTGTTAAAAATAAGCAATACTCACATCACCATTACTATGACAGGACGCCTGTTAGCACGCTCAATCTGCATGCAGTTTGATCGCTACCTGGAGAAAAAAAATAGCACCCGGTTTTCTCGTGTCATTTAGATACTAATCATTACCCTATGCATCGCATAGGATCTCATTATCTCCTGTAAAATAACAATATAGTATTATCGTTCTTTTTTAAAACCAGTTCCTTATGCCTATTTTTAAAAAGATAACGTCAAAAATCTCTTCTCGAACTAATGCAGAAATACAGAAAGGGTTTCTAGCTCAGCAGAATCAAAATGATGTTCGTAAAACACACTTGTTTGAAGGTCGTTATGAGAACATCTATCTCAATGAACGACATATTCCAGAACTACTCGTTTTAATAAAAGAAGCGGTGGATCTTGCAGAAAACATCCTCAATGTTAAAAACTTACATGCCGGTTACTGGTTTAACTACATGCCGCCTGGTGCCACCACCACATTACACACGCATGATGATGACGATGAACTGTTATCCGGTGTGTATTATGTCAACGCGCCTAAAGACTCAGGCAACCTGATCATCTATGACGATTCTGATAAAATTCATCGACAAACGATAGAGATAACGCCTGAAACGGGAGCATTCATCTTTTTTAAGCCGGATATACGTCATGAGGTCAGCAGGAACAACAGCACTGAACATAGGCTGTCGATCGGCATGAATTTCGGCCCGGCTGATTCAAGCTTGAATGAAGATTAATCGTCATGACACTAAAGCCGGTATGGAGACATACTGGTTTCTGTATAGTACATCCTTTGCGCCGCCAGCTCTATTACTTATCTCTGAGAAATAATCTTAAAGAAATAGTCTCGCATAAACGTATAATTTGCGCGTACAATTAGCATTTTTTATAACCTGATAGTTTCGAAATTATTCACACTACCATAATGACAGGCACGAATATGGTTCAGTACAAAGCAAATTACAGCCGTAATGTTTTATTTCAGTTTTTGATGTTATCGATATTGCTCGGTTTTTTACTGCTTATCAATCATGAATTTCTGCTCAATCTATATATTAAAAACCAGGCAACGAATACCGGTTATATCGTGAATGGCAGCATCCTTGGCCTTTTCATCATAGGCGTATCCCGGCTCATCGTTCTACTGTTACGCTACGGCGCTGAAGAAAATGCATTAGCCCGATTCATCAAAAATGTGCGCAGTGATGAAGCTCTGCCGACTGATCGCATCAATAAAAAAAGCCTGATCTATAACCGCTACCTCTCTGTACTTGAAATTAGCAAACACAATGTCGCGGTCAACCACAGCGCACTGGCTTCTACACTGAGGGCGACTGAAAGCACCCGGTTAAGTCTGCCGCGTTTTATCAGTAACATCCTGATCCTCACTGGTGTTTTTGGCACGATTATTTCTTTATCGATTGCATTGATGGGTGCCTCCGACATCATCGATAGCGCCGATGGTATCAGTGGTATGAGCATTGTTATTCATGGCATGTCTACTGCCCTGTCAACAACTGCCACTGCTATCATATGTTATTTATTCTTCGGTTATTTCTATATGAAACTGACTGATGTGCAAACTGAACTTTTGAGCGGTATCGAACAGGCAACCACGTTATACATCATGCCTCGTTTTACCTATCAGACTGACAGTATGCTGCACGAGGTTGGCAGCCTGGTGAAAGCTTTGCATGAGGCGGCAAACCTCATGACCAGGACACAGGTCGAATACGCTGAAGCCGGCCGTAATCTCAGAACATTGACCGGAGTCTATGCCGACCGCCTGACGCGATTGAGTGAAGATATCGACGAGATCAAATCCCTATTACGCGACGGTTTCCGCCTTTCGTCCCATAAATAGCTTTCGAAGAGTCATCACGTGAACGAAGAATTTGTTGATCTGCGCAGCGAACATCTAAGCAGCGAAAGTTTCTGGCCATCATTCACCGACATCATGATGGTGGTGGTCATCATCTTCCTGCTCACCTCAATGTTACTCATGGTGAAAAACTGGGAGCTTCTCGACCAGCTCCGCAACAGTATGGCTGCTGAAGAACAGGCTGTAAAAATCATCGACGATACCTCTAAGGAAAATGCCACACTGGAAGAACAGCTCGCACAGGCACAAAACGAAATTTCGATGTTACGCATGCAGATAATGCAGGCCAGTGAAAAAGCCAATATGCTCAATGTTGAGCTTGAGAACAAGGACAAACAGATCGTTATCGTTTTATCGGATAATGAGCAGTTAAAAAATTCACTCAACAAAAATGAAAACCAGATTGCCAGTTTAAGCTCACAGATCTCGGCGATGCAGAACAACCTGGCGCAACTGAATATCGATGTTGCACAAAAACAGTCCGCACTGGAAGAAGAACGCCAGAAAATCATCATCATCACACAGGAACGTGACGCGCAATCCCGTCAGTTATCGGCCTTAGAAGATGACTTCGGTTCACTCAAGGTTAAATACGATAAACTGATCAAACCGGCACGTAGCGCCAAAGGTAAATATGTTGTCAGCGTCAACTATGAACGGGTTGATGGCAAAGAGCGTATTCGCTTCAAAGATTCCGATGATGAAAATTACACGATCGTTACAGAAAAACAGCTACACAGCAAACTGAGCACTCTTAAAAAGAAATATCCGAAAAAACTTTATATAAAAATAGTGATTCCGAAAGAAAGCGGTCTTACCTATAGCGAAGCATGGTCTTTCATGAAAGATTTATTGGACAAATACGATTATTATTCTCAGGAATAGCCATCTTAAAGTCACATCAAAAGCTGCTATGTATATCGACTTATGCCTCTAATATCAAAAAGTTAAGCAAATCCGCATGCTTTGACTATAATTTTCCCAACTCTAATATTTCCAATAGTAATAATTCATTGGACTCAAATATGTTCGCAAGACAGAACAATAAACAAGTCTCCTGGCTAAATCCGGCTTACGAGTATGGTTATGAAAAAACTAAGATTATTTATATTTTGCTTTGTCGCCGCTACAAATGCAGCCCACACTACTGCGTCTGAAGCAATTTATCCACTGGTAACCTACAAGTGCAGTCCAGAAGCGGATATTCTGACTCTAACCAATTCGCTACTCAAGAGCGATGAAGGCGCTTCCTATCAATACTCAGATGAAGACGGCACTTTTTCACCCTGGAATTTAGTTGAAATTGATCGCAGATCGGAACGTACCAGCATTGTGCGTACAAATAAGATCACCAGGACCTGCAAACTTAGCTCTGGCGAATACAGCTTGACTCTCGAGCCTCAGGTATTTAGTCGAGATTTGAACAGCACCTGTGGCGCTACGATATCGTCAGCATTCACCATCACTTTCGACGGTGTTGACATACAGGAGCGCACTCCATTTGAAGATTTCTGTCGAGGTAACTCACCTATCATTACCCGTGTCACCGTATTCGGCAAAACCGGAGAGGTAAAAATAAAACGTGTCCCCCGCTTTACATTCTACTAACCAGCACAACCGCTAGCCCTGCCTTAATAAAAAGCCAGAATTCCATGATAGTTTGATAATTTTGCCCTGTTGTATCCCGACACTTTCCTGTTATCATAGTGTGATAATTTTACATGACTACACAATATAACAACTCAGGAAAATACAGGTAGAACCATGATGCGATTAATCAATAAACAAACTCGAAGTCTAGTTACTTTTTTCTCACTTTTACTTTTTTCAACCGGGTCTTTTGCCTACAATGCACCAGCGCTAACTTCAAATGACCCCGCCTTTGTCATACAGACAACACTTGACCAGATCACCACTTTCAGCAGCAATTCGGACAAGATCAATCCCGTGCAACTTCGTAGTTTCATCGAAAACAAGATCATCCCTCATTTCGACTTTAACAATATGTCTCACTGGATCACCGGCCGTTATGCAGACAATATGACAGAACAGGACAAAGCAGACTTTCAACGTAATCTGCGTGAGACTTTTTTATCCAGCCTGTCTAAACACCTGGGAAGTTTTGATGCAAAAAACACCAGAGTCCAGTTATTTCCTGCTCGTTACAGAGGCCCTGCTGAAGCATTTGTAAGCACCAGTGTATACCGTCCCGATAACATGCCTGTGCGTCTGGATTTCCGTATGCGCCGAGATGATAATGACTGGAAGATAATTGATGTAAAAGCCAATGGCTCCAGTGCTGTATTATATTATCGACAGCACTTTATTTCTCAGCTGCGCCAGTATCAGAAACCATATCAAACAGCATACCAGAGACCGTAAAATATTACAGACTCTTATCTAGCAACGGTACAAAGAAACCTGTGGTTAACACTCAGGGATTGAACCTGTACTTATAAGGCAGGTCTCACTGGTGGTATTAAATTTTTTTATTAACCATGTCTGAGCAAATTAAAAGCAAAGCTACCACCGGCAACAACACGAAAACATCAGCAGGCAAACGCAAAGGCCTTTACCTGCTGGTGTTTTTTTTCTTAGTAATGGTTTTTTTCAGTCGTCATGAACCAGTCAACACCATTGACTGCACCCCTGAAATCATTGCCAGCAAACCGGAAGTCATCATGTTAGGTGCCTGGTGGTGCACTTATTGTTA
>Ga0316188_10000386_pt1 | contig 18469 bp, 15 predicted proteins | sample Phiworburrow1_MG_FD_204933 | JGI IMG/M metagenome (GOLD analysis project Ga0316188, IMG submission 204933) | Coastal sediment microbial communities from Maine, United States - Phippsburg worm burrow 1 | ecosystem: Environmental > Aquatic > Marine > Coastal > Sediment | place: USA: Maine... | reverse complement strand
GGGCGGCTTTGCCGCGGACGGACAGGTTTTTTCGAACACTGAATTCAATGCGGACCGCGCGGCGGCCAACAACAGTATCGACTACTTCGCGCGTCGCACAAACTCTATCGACATCAACCGCCTGATCGTTGTCGCATCGACTGAGAGAACAGCTTCGGCCAGCGAGCTGGTTATCAATGGCCTGGACCCGTTCGTTAACGGCGGCGTCTATATCGTAGGCGAAAACACCTTCGGCAAGCCGGTTGGCCAGGTCGGTCTGGAGTTCTGCGACAAGATCCTGCGGCCCACGTCCTTCAAGAAGAGTAACGCGGCGGGCTTCGGCGACTATTTTGATGGTCTGCCGGTAGACTGTCCGGCAACCGACGATCTCAGTATTGCAACGGGCGCGGACAACGACCCGAACATTATTGCCGCCCTGTCGTTTGTGACCGGCGCCGGTTGCCCCGTTGCCGTTGCACCGGGCGGTCTGCAGAAGTCCGTGTTACCAACCGACGTCGTTTTACCCGAATACGATGGACGTCCGGAACGCGAATTCGCCGGGGCGTACTAGCTACCAGCCGATAGAACGGCCGCCGTCGACAGCGATAATCTGTCCTGTTATGTAGGGCGCGTCCCGGAGCAGGTAGAGCACACAGCCGGCGATATCCTTCGGGTCTCCGGCTCGCTGGAGCGGCACCTGCTGCAGGATGGTTTCCTGCACAGCGTCGGTCATGCCGTCTTCGGGCCACAGGATGGCTCCGGGCGACACGCCGTTGACGCGGATGTCCGGTGCGAGGTCCTTGGCCAGCGATTTCGTCAACATTGCCAGGGCGGCTTTTGCCGGGCCGTAAACGAGGTGCTGGCTCAGCGGCCGTTGCCCGTGAATGTCGACGATATTCACAATGGCACCGCCTGCGCTCTTCAAGTGCGGCGCAACTTCCTGCGACAGGAACAACGGTGCCTTGAAGTTGCTGCCCACGAGGTCGGTCCAGTTCTCTTCGGTAATTGTGCCCACCGGTGTCGGGTAGAAGGTCGACGCGTTGTTGACGAGCCCGTCGAGCTGGCCACCCCATTCGATGACGGCGGCCACCAGTCCTGGTATTTCGCTGATATTCAGCAGGTCGGCCTGGAAGATCTTTGCCGAATCCGGGCGGGCCTCATTGAGCGCGGCTGCCAGCGCATCAGCTTCTGCCGCCGAGCCACGGTAGTGAATGGCAACGCGCGCACCGTTTGCGTGCAGGCATGTCACAATAGCCGCGCCGATACGACGGGCGGCGCCCGTGACGAGTACGACCTTGTCGTTGAAGCTGTTCTCAATCATCACGTGATATTGACATGCCACACGACCAGCCGCCAACACTGCCAGCTCCGGATGCAATGAGTGCCGCGCACAGCGAGCGCGTTGCTGCGTTTATCCGTGAGCGGATAGCGGCGGCGGGTGGCCGCATCAGTTTCGCAGAGTTCATGCAGCATGCGCTGTATGCGCCCGGGCTCGGCTACTACGCGGCCGGCTCGACCAAGTTTGGTGAGGCGGGCGACTTCATCACTGCGCCGGAGGTGTCGTCTGTGTTTGGCGGCGTGGTTGCGCGGCAATGCGCAGAGGTCCTTAAGCAGACAGATGGCGGCGAGGTTCTCGAGTACGGTGCCGGTAGCGGCAAGCTCGCAGCCGACGTGCTTACAGCGCTGCACCGGTTGGATGCGCTGCCGTCCGCGTACAACATTCTGGAGGTGTCCGCTGACCTGCGGCAGCGCCAGGAAGTTCATTTGCGGGAGTGCGTGCCGGACCTCATGGAACGGGTTCGCTGGCTGCAAGCGCCGCCTGCTGCATCGCGTGGCGTCATACTCGCCAATGAAGTGCTGGATGCATTACCGGTGGAACGATTCGTGCGCCGCGACACCGGCGTGATGCAGCAGTGCGTTGCGCAACAGCTAGGCGGATTCGAATTTACCGAGACTGCTGCACCTGCGCGACTGGCAAGCGCCGTAGCGGCAATCGAAGATGAGGTTGGGGCGCAATTTCCGGACGGTTTCGTGTCGGAAATCTGCCTTGCTGTTCCCGACTGGATCGCGGGCTTGTCGGCCGCGCTGGATGAAGGCGTGGTGCTGCTTTTCGACTACGGCGTTTCGCGCCGGGAATACTATGCGGCCGAACGCAGCGACGGCTGGCTGCGTTGTCATTTCCGACACCACGCACATAATAATCCGCTGGTGTTGCCCGGTATCCAGGACCTGACAACCTGGGTTGATTTCACAGCGGTTGCCGAGGCGGGCGTTGCTGCCGGTTTTGATATTGCCGGCTATTCGGCGCAGGCACAGTTCCTGTTGGCCGGTGGCCTTGATGCCGAGATGCAGGGTTTTGCGGAACTGGCCCTCGAGGAACAGTTGCAATTGTCGAGGCAGGTTAAAACACTTACCCTGCCCGGGGAGATGGGTGAGCACTTCAAGTGCATGGCGCTGCAAAAGGGAGCCATCGCAACGCCATCCGGATTCAGCCTTGCTGACCGGACGCATGTGTTATGAACGACAGGCACGTCGAAAGAGGTAAGTAGTGACAACATTGCAGATAGTAGTGCTCGCCATCGTGCAGGGATTAACCGAGTTCCTGCCCATTTCGAGTTCCGGGCACCTTGTCCTCGTTCCGTACCTGGTCGAGTGGACGGACCAGGGGCTGGCATTCGACGTTGCCGTGCATTTCGGTTCACTGATTGCTGTCTGTGCGTTTTTTCGCGAAGACATTATGGGCCTGCTGCGCGGTGGCGTACGTATTCTCGGCGGCGACCTTAGCTCGCCGCAATCCTACATGGCGCTCGCGATTGCGCTCGGCACTATTCCGGCTGCTGTTGCCGGCCTGGCGTTCGCCTCATGGATTGAGGACAATCTGCGCGATCCCTCGATCATCGTTTACACACTCGCAGGCTACGGCATCCTGATGGCCCTCGCGGACCGCTACGCGAAGCGCGACAAGGGTATGGCCGATGTGCGGATTCGGGACGCTGTGATCATCGGGCTGGCCCAGGCGCTTGCGCTGGTTCCCGGTACGTCGCGTTCGGGTGTAACCATTACCGCCGGCCGATTGCTCGGCTTCGAGCGCCAGGACGCGGCACGTTTCTCATTCCTGTTGTCGGCCCCGGTAATCCTGCTCGCGACCGTCTACAAAGGTGGTCAGCTAATCCTTGGCGACACCTCCGTCCCGTGGGGTGAGCTTGCGCTAGGGGCAGTGGTCTCGGCGATCGTGGCCTATATCAGCATCGAATTCTTCATGCGTTTCGTCAGCCGCATCGGGTTGGCGCCGTTCGCGGTGTATCGTCTCGCACTTGCGGCCCTCATCCTGTATGTGCTGGCGTAGCGGCATAGTCCTGCTGTTGCTGGCGGGCAACGCGCTCGCCGTGGAAAGTTACATCGTCGGAGCTGGCCTCGAGGGGGACAGCGCCGATGGGCTCAGTGCCTCCCTGGTCGGCGACATTGCCGTGACCGATAACACCTGGCTGAGCGCCGCCATCGCGCAGAGCAAAGTCGACTTGCCTCAATCGCAGTTGCGCGAAACGTGGTACGGCGACCTCGGCATTGATCACTGGTTCGACCCGGTTGGCATTCGCCTTGGCGCGGCGTACTGGGGCGACAGCGATATCCTGGACTCGAGGGACTCGCGTGCCTCGTTGTACTGGCGAGGCGACAAAGCCGTGCTGGCCGCCGAATTCGAGTACCGTGACTTTCGCTTTCAATTACCGGCGACCGAATTTTTCCCGGGTCGAACCATCCGTTTCGACGCAAACGGCATCGGGCTGTCCACGCGATTCGACCTGGGCGAGAAGGTCAGCCTGGGCCTGTATGGGATGGACTACGACTACAGCGTCAACCTGCGTCTCGACAGGAACCGCGGCATTCTCGATCTCTTCTCGTTCTCGCGCCTGAGCCCGATAAACAGCCTGGTGGACTACCGTGCCGGCATGACACTCGGTCTTGAAGCTGGCGAGCAGCACTGGGAGCTTGGCTTGTCCTCGCAGAAAATCGCATTTGACGGCAGCACGACCCGTTCGGCAACGCTGCGCCTGATGACGCCAATGGGTGAGCGGAGTGACATGGAGTTCAGCCTCGGCGTCGACAGCTCGGATCTTTACGACACCGTCACATTCCTGTCGGTGTTTCTCTATTTCTACGGCGGGTCCTGATTCCGGGCTTTGAACGCTGCGATCGCGGCCTTGCGGGCGCGGCGGATCGCGGCCGGGATTTTCCTGTCTTCGGTCGTCTTCGCAATAGCTGCTGCGTCGATGGCTGAAGCGGCAGCGAATGCCCCACGAAAATAGTCGGCCTGGCCGTAGGACCTGTTCTCAAGGCCCGCGCGACCGCGTGCATCGGCTTCGCAGGTCAACAGGAATTGCTCAAAGCGATCGGGCCGTCGGAACGCGTCGGTTCTCTCGAGGACCTTCAGGATGGTCTTCGTGCGCAGCTCGAACGCGCGGTGGCAATGCGTGTGGAATTCGGCCGCGAGCAGCGCCAGGTCACGGCAGGCTTTTGGCACGGGCAGCCGCTGGGCGACGGCTCGAATGAGTTTGCAGCCGCGAAGCTCATGACCGGGGTGAGTCGGCAACTGGTTCTTTGGCGTGTTGCCTTTGCCGAGGTCATGTGTGAGTGCCGCGAAGCGCACCTCGATGTCGTCGCTGAGTTGCTCCGCCTGGTCCAGCACCATCATGACATGCAAGCCTGTGTCGACCTCGGGATGCCACTGCTCCGGCTGGGGGACGCCGAAGAGGGCGTCGACTTCCGGAAACAGAACGCGCAGGGCTCCGCAGGAGCGCAATACCTCGAAATAAACGCGCGCGTTTGATCCCGCCAGCGCCAGTTCGGTTTCCCTCCAGACACGATCCGGCACGAGCGCATCGACTTCACCGTTCTCGACCATGCTATGCATCAGGCTCATTGTCTCGCCGGCAATCGTGAATCCGAAATGCGCGAATCGCGCTGCAAAGCGAGCGACACGCAGAATGCGAACCGGGTCTTCAGCGAATGCATCGGATACGTGCCGCAGGACCCGATTCTCAATATCGGCAGCACCACCCCAGGGGTCGATAAGCTGTCCGTCCGCGCCCCTGGCAATGGCGTTGATCGTCAGGTCGCGGCGCTGGAGGTCTTCTTCGATGGAGACATCGGGTGAGCAGTCGAAATCAAAACCGTGGTATCCCGGCGCTGTTTTCCGTTCGGTCCGTGCGAGCGCATACTCTTCTTTCGTTTCCGGGTGCAGAAAGACCGGAAAGTCCTTGCCGACTCGCTGGTAGCCGAGCGCTTCGAGCTCGCCAGGACTTGCGCCCACGACGCACCAGTCCCGCTCCCGGTGCGGGATGCCCAGCTGTTCGTCGCGAACCGCGCCACCTACGAGATAGACCTGCATCGTGTCATAGTACCCGAATGCTGCGAATTGTCCTGCTCGTCATGCTGATCTCATCGCTCTCCGGCTGCTACTACATGCAGGCGGCCAAAGGGCAGTTCGATCTGACACGCAAGCGCGAGCCGATCGCCGAAATTCTTGAGGACCAAGCCACGCCGCCAGGGCTGGCCGCGCGCTTGCGGCTTGTGCAGGAGGCGCGGCAATTCTCTATCGATGAACTCGGCCTGCCGGATAACGACAGTTATCGAACGTACGCGGATATTGAGCGCGACTACGTCGTTTGGAACGTATTTGCGGCGCCGGAGTTTTCATTGCAACCCAAAACGTGGTGTTTCCCGATCGCCGGCTGCGTCGGCTATCGAGGGTACTTCTCCGAGAAAGCGGCACAGCGCGAGGCGGATCGCCTTGCTGCGAAAGGATTCGACGTGGCGACCGGCGGCGTTGCCGCCTACTCAACGCTGGGCAAGCTCAGGGATCCGGTCCTCAGTTCGATGATGAACTGGGACAACGTGCAGTTAGTCGCCGTGCTGTTCCACGAACTTGCGCACCAGGTGCTCTACGTAAAAGGCGACTCGGGTTTTAACGAATCGTTTGCGACCGCTGTCGAAGAGTTCGGCGTGCACCGCTGGCTCGAAGCACGCGGTCTGAAGGGCGAGATTGAACGGTACGAGTCGTCGCGGCAGCTGCGGACAGATCTCATGGCGCTGGTCGCGAGCGCCCGCACGGACCTCGAGTCGATCTATTCGAGCGAGCAGCCTGACGCTGCAAAACGGCAGCAAAAAAAGGCGCGTCTCGACGCGCTGTCTCTCGATCTTGTGAACCTGTTGGAGAATGCGGGACGCGATCCTGGCAGCTGGTCCGGCAGCAAGCTCAACAACGCCCGGCTTGCCTCGATGACGTTGTACGAGGGACGTTTGCCAGAATTTCGAGCGCTGTTCGAGCAGTGCGAACAGCGCATAGAGTGTTTCTACGACGAGGCCCGAGCGCTAGCGGGACGCTAGCTGCGTTTCGGTCGCGGCCTCGATAAGCGGCAGTTCGTCGGACAGTCGTCGCAGCTTGCCCGTCATCCGCCAGTGGAAAATCGCCTGCGCCGCCAGGACGCGCTTGACGTACTTTCGCGTTTCATTGAATGGGATATTCTCGATCCATACGCGCGCATCTTCACTGCCTTGCTCCGGTAACCAGCGATCTACGCGATGCGGTCCGGCATTGTATGCGGCCGTCGCGAGCACACGGTTGCCACCGAAGCGTTCGGCCATCTGGCCGAGGTACGACGTACCGAGGCGAATATTACTTTCCGGGTCGGTCAGGGTGGTGAGGCCTGAATAGGGCAGGCGAATTTCCCTGGCAACCTGCCTGCCTGTCGCGGGCATGAGTTGCATCAAACCAACGGCGCCGGCACTCGAGCGCACATCACGCATAAACAGGCTCTCACTGCGTGCGATGCCGTAGGCCCACGTTGGCGAAATCCTGGCCGCCGAAGAATACAACTCGAACTGCTGCTGCCATGGCAAGGGATAGCGAAGGGAGAGGTCGTCGTACTGTTCCAGGCTTGCGGCGGTGGAGATGGCGCGCGAATGCCAGCCCCAGCGGTCTGCGAGAATGGCGGCCTGCAGCTTCTCGTCCGCGTCGAAGTGGCGCACTGCGGCGTCCCACTCGGAGCGACCGCGGCTATCGAGTCCTACCAGAAACAACTCCCTCGCCCTGACTATGCCGGGATTGTTTGCAACGGATACCAGCGCGGCATCGTCTGCCGCCAGCTGGTGACTGTCGAGTGCATAGTCCTGGCCGAGTTCATCGGCTGCAAGGAAACCGTAGTAGCTGCGTTCCTGGCTCAGCGAGGCAAACGCGATATTGGCCTCCGCAACCCGTCCGAGACGGTGCAGTGCAACCGCGTGCCAGTACTTCCATTCTTCCAAAGCTTGCTCGACGGGTGTCATTGCGGCGATATCGACCAGCAGGCGCTCCCAGTTGGCGTCACGCAGGCTGGTTCGCGCTCGCCAGCGCAGCACTTCGTCATCCCGGGCAGCGAGGGGCAGCCTGACCAGAAGCTTGTAAGCACCCGGCAGATTGTCGCGTGCCGTCCATAATGCAATGTGGCGCTCTGTACGCAGCTTTTGTTCTGCGGAAAAACCGTAGCGCTTCACCACGCGGTGCCACAGGTGCAGTGCAAGCTCGGGATCACGGTAGGTCAGGCGCTCAGCCGCGTAAGTCAGCTGCTTTCGATACGTCGGACCGTTGATGCTCGGGTTGTGCTGGCTGAGGAACTCTTCAGGATTTGCCTGGGCCCGGATCCAGAGGGTCGCCTCGTCGACATGCGGCGGGTCAATCTTTTTCGCGAGCCAGCGCGCCAGCTGAAACTCGCGGGCTTCTACGGCGAGGTCGTAGCGTTTCCGATATTCGATCGGGCCAAGCAGGTTGTTGTCGTTGAGATAGGCGAAGACCGGGTCACATTCGGTGACCTGGCTGGTGCCGACGAGCCACAGATCCAGGGCACGCTGGTTGACTCGCGTGAAGCGTTCGGCATCGATCTCCGCCTGCAAGGACAGGCAGTCGAGCCTGGCGATGTCCTGGCCCTGGTAGAACTGCTCGTAGATGCGCTGGAATCCTGCAAGGTCACCATCCCGGGCAAGCATCATGGCCCGCTTGTAGCGCAGCTCACGGGCGGGGCGCAGGGTGCCATGCCGCTGTATGAAGGCGTCGATATCCGCCGCCGGGATTGTTCTCAGGTTGGCGCGCAGCCACGTGGCCCTCAGGTCGGGCCAGAGTACATACTGTTGCAAAAGTGCCTGGTCAGAAGCAGAAAGACCGTCGACAGGGCTCCAGTCACCCCGTTCGACGGTCTCGTAAACGCTCTTGAACAGTGCGCGCTGCTGGTCGATCTGTGCCGTCGCAACCGCTGGCAGGACACAAAGCGCGAACGCGAGGACAGCACTGACGATTTGTCGGCTTGTTCGCTGAGTGCTGTCCTCTTTATGCATTCATAGAGCTTACCTTATCTGCAGCATGAGCGAGCGCTCGCCTCGCTGTATCAACAGGAACAGGATGCGGCTGCTCTGTGCGATGCTTTGCAGGTCGCGCAAGTCACGGACAAGGACGCGATTGACGGCCGTAATGACATCACCGGATCGCAAGCCTCGTTGTGCTGCCGGGCTCCCTTCCTCGACGGCCGAAACTTCAACGCCGCTGTCGCTGGAGGTGCTGGAGCGAGCAAAACTCGCGCCCGAGAGGCCGGGGTGGATATCTTCGCCGGCGAGCAGCTGATCTTCGAGCTGGCCCAGTTTGGCTGATGTCGTGTGTGACTTGTTGTCTCGCAGGTAGCGCAGGTCCACTTCATCGCCCGAGCGCATCAGGCCGATCGTATTACGCAGCTCTGTCCCGCTTGTGATGGTCTCGCCATTCACAGCGACAATAATGTCACCGACCTTGAGGCCGGCTTTCTCCGCAGCAGACTCCGGGAAGACGCGCGTTATCAACGCACCGCCTTCAACATCCAGATCAAGGGTCTTGGCGATTTCCCGGTCGATGTTGTCGAAGTTGACGCCCAGGAGGCCGCGCCGGATCTCACCGAAATCGAGAATCTGGCCCATGATGGAGCTGGCGATTTCGGTGGGAACGGCAAAGCCGATGCCGACGTTGCCGCCCGAACGGCTGAAAATCATTGAGTTAATACCAATGAGTTCGCCGTCCATGTTGACCAGTGCGCCGCCCGAGTTACCCGGATTGATCGACGCGTCAGTCTGGATGAAATTCTCGAATCCGCCCTGGTTAATGCCGGTGCGCCCGAGTGCGCTCACGATGCCGGATGTAACCGTGTTGTCCAGCCCATACGGGTTACCGATAGCGATGACGAAATCGCCAACCCGAACATTGTCAGAATCGCCTATCGGCATCTCTGTGAGGTTGTCTGGCTCTACTTTAAGCAACGCAATGTCAGTGCCGGAGTCGGAGCCGACAATTTCGGCATCGAGCGTGCGCCCGTCATGCAGGGTCACCTGGATCTTGTCAGCGCCATCGATGACATGGTGATTCGTCAGGATGTGGCCACCTTTCGCATCAACTATGACCCCGGAACCCGCACCGCCAACCTCGCCGGTTCGTCCAAAACGGTCGCGACGCATCTGGGTGACCTGGATGTTTACGACCGCGGGCGAGGCCGCTTCGACCAGAGGCGCCAGGCTGACAACAGCCTGTCCGCCAACGCTCGTGGGCAGTGCTGCATGTGCACCCAGCGATGCGAGGGCGAGCAGGAGACTCGTCCAGATTATTCGTGTTTTCGTCATCATAGTTTAAGCCTCAACATTCCAGTGTTCATGTTCTTGGGATTCGTCCTGTCACATTAGGTTCAAAGGGTCTAGACCGTCAGTGAACGCTCCTGCCAATGCTGAATTACAGGTCCCGCTACAATAGATGCCCGGGCGCGCGCTGTCGTCGCGCCCGGGCAGGGGTCATTGCCTTGCAGGCTGCCAGTGATCAGGCTGCCTCGACAGTAATGCGGCGAGCCTGGACCTCGGGTGCTTTCGGGATCGAAACTTCGAGGATGCCATTGGCGCACTTCGCGGCAATGCCGTCTGCGTTGGCCGTCTCGGGCAGCGTAAAGCGCCGCAGGAAGCGACCTGTGGCGCGCTCAATACGCTGCACGCCGGCATCATCGCCGGGTGCGATCGCGTGGCGTTCACCGGAAATACTCAGCACACCGCTGTCCATCGACACATCGATATCCTCAGGGTTTACGCCCGGGACGTCGGCGCGTAGCAAGTAACCGTCTTTTTCTTCAATAATATCAACGGCGGGAGCCCAGTCAGCGACCGGGTTCTCGGTGCCGCCGGAGGTGGCACGTTGTGCCGCGAGCCGGTCAAGGTCACGGTGCAGCAGGTCAACAAAAGTCCAGGGTTCGAATCGGGCAATATTCATAAGGGTCTCCACTCAAAATGTGTTACAGGACGCTTAAGTGAGGCCTCCAGAAGGCATTTCAAGCCCGTCTTTATGCGACAATAATCGCTACTACATGTAGTGGTTTACGTATTTCACAGAAGTGCCACTTTTTTTCCTCTATTTTTAAAGCACTTACTCGCAAATATCTTATAAGTAATTGATTCTAATTTATAAAGTGCCATGGATAAATTTCCGGCAAAGTCTTGACAGAGGGCCGCTACGGGCATAATCTTGTCACCACTTGGACACAACATCTTGTGTCTGATCAGAAGGGAAAAGAGGCCAAAAACGGCACTCGTCGCGCGCACTCTGGCCGTCGGCGAGCGGGGCGCTTTTCTCCGGAAAATAGCAAGATAAAACAGCATTTTGGGGCCTCCTAAGGGAGTCAGGGGAGTAACAGGACCAATGAAGTCTGCCGTAAATCTGGATACGCACACGGTTACCGACATCGAATTTCAGCCCGCATCGCTCGACATTTGGGATGCAAAGTATCGACTGACAGCCAAAGACGGCTCGAAGATCGATGGATCTATCGACGACACCTACAAGCGGGTTGCCAAGGCGCTCGCGAATGTAGAGGTCGAGTCAAAGCGTGAACACTTCTATAAAGAATTCGTCTGGGCATTGCGCTCTGGCGCGATACCGGCCGGCCGCATCATGTCGAATGCCGGCGCCCTGGACCACAAACCAGCGACGTCCACGATCAACTGCACCGTCTCCGGTACGGTTGGCGACTCGATGGACAACATCCTTAACAAGGTGCATGAGGCTGGCCTGACGCTGAAGGCCGGGTGTGGTATCGGCTACGAGTTCTCGACGCTTCGCCCGAAGGGTGCGTACGTGACAGGCGCCGGTGCGTACACGTCCGGGCCACTGTCGTTCATGGATATCTACGACAAGATGTGTTTCACCGTGTCGTCGGCCGGTGGCCGTCGTGGTGCGCAGATGGGCACGTTCGACGTGGGTCATCCCGATGTTATGGAGTTCATCCGCGCCAAGCGTGAGGACGGGCGCCTGCGGCAGTTCAACCTGTCGCTGCTCGTCACGGATGAGTTCATGCAGGCCGTCATAAACCAGGAGGACTGGAAGCTGGCGTTCCCCGTCACGCACAAGGAAGTCGAGGATGATGGTCTCGACATCAGTGACAACAGCCAGTTCGTTTGGCGTGACTGGCCGGAAGCGGGTAACTACGTAACGAATCCGGAAGGCCTGGTGGCGTGCAAGATCTACAAGACCCTGCCAGCCCGCCGTGTCTGGGACATCATCATGGCATCGACCTACGATTTCGCGGAGCCAGGCTTCGTGCTGATCGACAAGGTCAACGAGATGAACAACAACTGGTTCTGCGAAAACATTCGCGCCACCAATCCCTGCGGTGAACAGCCGTTGCCGCCCTACGGTTCGTGCCTGCTTGGCTCAGTCAACCTGACCCGCTTCGTGGTCAAGCCCTTTACCCAAGAGGCCGCGTTCGACTGGGATACGTTCCGCAAGGTCGTCAAGGTGTTCACGCGCATGCTCGACAACGTGGTCGAGATCAACGGCCTGCCGTTACCGCAGCAGCGCAACGAGATCCAGCGCAAACGCCGCCACGGCATGGGCTTCCTGGGTCTGGGTTCCACGATCACGATGCTGCGCATGAAGTACGGTGATGCCGCGGCCGTCGAGTTCACGGAAGAAGTGTCTCGTCAGCTGGCGCTGGCCGGTTGGGAAGAGGGCCTTGAGCTTGCTCAGGAGAAGGGGCCTGCCCCGATCATGACCGAGAACTTCGAGGTTACCGAAGAGATGCTGCGCAAACGCCCACAGATGCGGGCGGACGGCTACCAGGTTGGTGACAAGGTGCCGGGTCGTATTCTGCATGCCCGCTACAGCCGCTACATGCAGCGCATTGCAGCCGAAGCACCGGAGCTCGTTGAGCAGCTTGCTGAAACGGGTGCCCGCTTTACGCACCATAGTTCAATCGCACCGACGGGCACGATTTCCTTATCGCTGGCCAACAATGCGTCGAATGGTATCGAGCCGAGCTTTGCGCATCACTACTTCCGTAATGTCATTCGCCAGGGCAAGAAGACCAAGGAAAAAGTGGACGTGTTCTCCTTTGAACTGTTGGCGTATCGCGAATGTGTCAGTCAGGAAGCGATGCCTGCCGGACCGTCTGACGACAGCCCGGCGAGCACACTGCCTGATTACTTCATCACGGCCGACGAAGTGTCGCCGAAACAGCATGTGGACATTCAGGCGGCGGCACAGAAGTGGATTGATTCGTCGATCTCGAAGACCGCGAACGTCCCGACGGACTACCCGTATGGCGATTTCAAGGATATTTACCTGTATGCCTACAAACAGGGTCTCAAGGGTTGCACGACGTTCCGCTTCAACCCCGAGGCGTTCCAGGGCGTACTGGTAAAAGAGAAAGACCTCAAGAATACGAACTACACCTTCACGCTGGACGACGGCACGACCGTCGACCTCAAGGGCGACGAAGAGATCGAGTACGACGGCGAGGTGCATACCGCCGCAAATCTCTTCGATGCACTGAAAGAAGGCTATTACGGAAAGTTTTAAATGATCAAAATCGAAAAGAAAATTGTTGGTTACGCGGTTAACCAGCCGACAGAGCAAAAAGAAGCGAAGCGTGATTTCAAGCGTGAAGGCGGTGGCGATCGCGCCGAAGTCATCCGCATGCACGAGAAGCTCGAGCGTCCGGAGATGCTCGTTGGCTCGACCTACAAGGTCAAAACGCCCGTCTCAGATCACGCCATGTACGTCACGATTAACGACATCATTCTCAATGAAGGTACGGAGCACGAAAAGCGCCGGCCGTTCGAGATCTTCATCAACTCGAAAAACCTGGATCATTACCAGTGGATCGTGGCGCTCACGCGTATTATCTCTGCGGTTTTCCGCAAGGGTGGTGACGTGACGTTCCTCGTCGAGGAACTCAAAGCGGTTTTCGATCCGCGTGGTGGTTACTGGCAGCCCGGCGGCAAGTTCATGCCGTCAATCATCGCTGAGCTCGGCCATATCGTCGAAAAGCACCTGATCATGATCGGTCTGCTGGCCTCACCTGAACTGGATGAAGGACAGAAGCAGCTGATCGCTGAAAAACGTGCCCAGTACGAAGAGTCACAGAAGCAGACCGATGCGTTTTCGGATAGCGACTATCCCGCGGGTGCGCAGCTCTGCACGAAGTGCAACACGACGGCCGTGATCATGATGGACGGGTGTATGACGTGTTTGTCCTGCGGCGACTCCAAGTGCGGTTAGTGCGTGGGAGCGGCTTCGGGCTCGATAGCGCCTAGAGGCGCTCCTGCACGCCTGTCATGCTAAAGTCCGCTCCGTGACTATTAGCGTTCCTGATTTCTCCTCGACTCGCGTCGTCGTTGCCGGCGACGTGATGCTCGATCGTTACCTGTTCGGATCCACCGGGCGGATTTCACCGGAAGCGCCCGTGCCGGTGGTGCACGTGCACGAAACGGATGACCGACCGGGCGGTGCCGCCAACGTTGCTGTGAACCTCGCGGCCTTGGGCGTATCGACGTGCCTGGTCGGTGTGGTCGGCAGGGATATGGCCGCGGATTCACTGGAGTCGATCATGCGTCAACGCGGGATTGCGTGTCGTTTCGCACGCGCTGACGATCGGCCGACAATTACCAAGACGCGTGTGCAGAGCCGCGGGCAGCAACTCATTCGCCTTGACGAAGAGAAGGCGGTCGCAATGCCTGGTGACGCCATGCTCGACTCGCTGCGCGGGGTCATCGAAGGTGCCGGTGCGGTCGTGCTTTCCGACTACGGTAAGGGCGCGCTTTCCGACGTCACCGCAATGATTGCGGCCTGCCGTGACGCAGGCGTGCCCGTGCTGGTTGATCCCAAAGGCACAGACTTTGCCAAATACCGCGGCGCGTCGCTGCTCACGCCCAACCAGTCCGAGTTCGAGGCGGTAGCCGGAAAGAGCGAATCAGACGACGAGTTGGTCGAGCGCGCGCGCATGATGATGGCCGATCTGCAACTCGATGCGCTGCTCGTGACGCGCAGCGAAAAGGGCATGCTGCTGGTCGAGACTGGCGCAGAGCCGCTGTTCCTCTCAACCCAGGCGCGCGAGGTCTTCGACGTAACAGGCGCTGGCGATACGGTCATCGCGACCCTCGCGGCGGCGCTGGCAAGCGGCCAGGGTTTGGCGGCGGCGGCCGCGCTTGCCAACCTGGCGGCCGGACTCGTGGTTCGCAAGATTGGCGTTGCTACGGTGACGCCTGGCGAGATTTCTGCTGCGCTGCATCAACGCGGTCAAGGCGGCCGTGGGCTGGTCGAACTGGATGCATTGCTTGCTCTGGTTAACGAGTCACGGAGTCGCAACGAGCGCATCATCATGACGAATGGTTGCTTCGATGTGCTCCACGCCGGCCATGTTGCGTACCTGGAACAGGCGAAGAGCCTCGGTGACCGACTGATCGTAGCAGTTAACGATGACGACTCGGTGCGGCGGCTCAAGGGTGAGTCCAGGCCGATCAATGCGCTGGAAGATCGTCTGCTGGTGCTTGCAGGTCTGGCTGCCGTTGACTGGGTGGTACCTTTTCCTGAAGACACCCCAGCCAGGCTGATCGAAGCGGTGTTGCCCGACGTGCTGGTGAAAGGCGGTGACTATCAGCCGGAGGACATCGTCGGAGCGAGAGAAGTGCTGCAAAATGGCGGTGAGGTCCGGGTTCTCGCATTCCGGGACGGGCACTCATCCAGCCGCATCATTGACAGGCTCAAAGAAGAATAACCTGAGCCCGTCGTGCGCTTTCTTTACAACCTGCTCACCTACCTGCTCCTGATACCGTTTGCTGGCTACTGGCTGGTTCGCGGCATCGGCAACCGCACCTATTCGGAAAATCTCGGGCAACGCTTTGGATTCGGCTTTCCGAAAATCGATCGCTGCATCTGGGTGCATGCTGTGTCGGTCGGCGAGGTGCAGGCCTCAGCGCCGATGATTCGCGCGCTCAAGGAGCGGTTTCCGGATCGCGAGCTGCTCATCACTACTGTCACACCCACAGGTGCCGCCCGCGTCAGGTCCCTGTTTGGAGACACCGTCCAACATAGCTATATCCCATTTGAGTTTCCCCATGCCATCCGAAGCTTTTTCCGGACCGTTAATCCGGAAGCGGCGTTAATCATGGAGACCGAAATCTGGCCGAACCTCTATCGTGGGTGTGGAACCCGGAAGATTCCATTGATCCTGGTCAGTGCCAGGATTTCACCTCGGTCGGTCCCCGGCTATCGCAAACTGCTTCCCCTTATTCGCGAAACGTTGTCACACGGCATCATCATTGCCGCCCAGAGTCAGCCCGATGCTGATCGCTTCCTCGCGCTGGGAGCCAATGCCGCGCGGACCTGTGTCATGGGCAACATCAAGTTTGACATCGAACCTGATGCGGCAGTCTTTGCAAAGGGTCGGGCGATACGCGACGAGTTGTTCGGTGATCGTCCCGTCTGGATCGCAGCCAGTACTCACGAGGGTGAGGAACAACTTGTTCTCGAGACACATCGCGAGTTGTGTGCGCGGCACCCGGAGCTGTTACTGGTTCTTGTGCCGCGTCACCCAGAACGCTTTCCGTCGGTCAGGGAGTTAATCGAGAAGCAGGGGTTCAGCCTGGTCTCCCGGACAGCGCAGCAGCCGGCTGGCGATGCATCCGTATTCCTGTGCGACACGATGGGTGAGGTACCGATGTTCTATGCGGCGAGTGACGTCGCATTTGTCGCGGGCAGCCTGGTTCCGATTGGTGGCCACAACCTGCTCGAACCCGCGATGCTGGGCGTTCCAATCGTGACGGGCCCGCATAACTTCAACGCCCAGGATATAGCGGACTTGTTTGTCGAACGCGGCGCTTGCCGCAGGGTGACAGGCACTGAGGATCTGGTGACTACGGTAAGTGAGCTGCTGACGGACCGGGAACTCGCCGCGCGCCTGGGTAACGCAGGCAGATCTGTGCTCGAAGAAAATCGCGGGGCGCTTGAGCGGCTCCTCGTACTGCTGGAGCCGCTGCTCATTAGCGATCGCCAGCCAACCTAGCGGCTTGTCCCGGCAGCTTCTTCTTCGGCAAACGCCTGCTCTGGCGTCTTACGACTAACCAGGAACTGGTCGATCTCCTCCAGATCCTGCACCTGCAGTATTCCCGCGGCCTGCTTGAGTTTCAGGGCATTCAGGATGTAGTCGTAACGGCTCCGATAGTAATTGGTAATTGCTGCATACAACGAGAACTGCGAATTGAGCACATCCACGATGGTGCGGGTGCCAACATCGAAACCGGCCTGCGTGGCTTCAAGTGCCGTACGGCTCGACGCTACCGCCTGTTGAAGTGCCTTTACTCGACTCTCCTCTGCCAGCACACCCAGATAAGCATCCCGCGACTGTCTCTCGGTTTCACGGGTCACCCGCTGCAGCTGTTCGCGACTTGCGCGGTGAAGGTAAACGGCTTCACGGACACGCGAGGAGGTACCGCCACCGGCAAACAGGGGTAGATTGAAACTCAGGAAGATACCTTCGGATTCTCCAGAAATACTGTCCGAAAAAGACACTGAGGCGGGCTGGCCGGTAATCGGATCGATGTAATCGTATGTCTGGTCCGTATCGGTGTCCTGTTCGTTCATTCGTGCGGTGAGCTGCAGCGATGGGTAATGCCCGTTCCGGCGAAATGAAATCTCGTCGCGAGCGAGTTTCTCATCCAGGCGGCTGGCCACGAGATTCAGGTTCTGGTTGAGCGACATGTCGACCCAGTCGCGCTCTGACCTCGCCGGTATCCGCAAAGGAAAATCTTCTTTGGGTGCTGACAGCTCGGTAACGTATTCACCGGTGATCTCACGAAGGAACTCGCGTGCCGTTGCCAGCTGACGTTTGGCGCCGATTTCGTCGGCCACTGACTGGTCATACGCAGCCTGCGATTCCTGGACATCGGTAATTGCGATCAGGCCGACTTCGAAGCGTTGCTTTGCCTGCTCCAGACGGCGCGCAATAGCTGTACGGTCCGCGTGAATTGACGTCAGGAGATCTTCTGCGGCCAGTACGTCAAAATAGCGTTGTGCCACGCGGATAATCAGGTCCTGCTGCGCCGCTTCGCGCACGGCCTCTGCTTTGGCGATTTGTTTGTCGGCGCGCTTCAGATTGACGATCGAGTCCCAGCTGAAGATCGTCTGCCGCAGTACGAGACCCCAGTCCATAACGTCGTTCTCGACAGTCCGGTCAGCCTCGATGCGCGGTAGCGTAAGGTTAGGCTGGAAGAACGTTCGTCCGGAGCTCTCCGTCATGCTGTAGTCGCCGGTCAGTGACAGCTGCGGCAAATAAGCACTTCGCGCCTGTGGCTTGACCTCGAGCGCCGCCATACGACGGGCTTCTGCCTCGTGAATCTGCGGATCGCTCTGCAGAGCCTGCTGGTAGATTTCCAGCAGTGATGCCGCGTTGGCGGCGGCAGGGAACGCGATGATGCCGATCGCAAACGCCAAGGTATTGATATTTCGCATTTTTTTCATGTTGTACCGTTCCGGATAAGGGTCGCTATGGGGCGATAGGTGTTATAGTCTACTATATCACCAAACCAGTTGGAAAGCAGTGCTTCAGGTCTTAGATGCAAGGGGCTCCCAACTGGTTTCGTCAATTTCAAAAAGAAAACCGTGGTGGAACTGCGCCGTGTACCAGCGGCGCGAGGTCCGTTTCAAACAGCGACACGGTCTGCCAGTCATGGTCATCGGTGCGCTCGATCAGTTTGGCATGCATGGCAGGACTATCGCCAGTTACAACAAACAGGCGACCATGCGGGGTCAGTGCCTCGACAAGGCGTGGATCGAATGACTGGATGGAGCCGGTCACAGCGATTGCATCGAAGCTCCCTTCCGGGAGTGCCAGGGTTGCGTCCATCTGCAGCAGGTCGACATTACTGATGCCTTCCTCACTTAGCCTGTTGGTCGCGGTCTCGATAAAGTCGGCATAGATATCGATACTGGTTACATGATCGGCGAGGCGGGCAAGGCACGCGGTCATGAAGCCGCTGCCTGTCCCGATCTCCAGCACTTTCTCCTCGCCATCGAGGCTCAGTGCCTGCAACAGGCGGCCTTCTATGGTCGGCGTCATCATGTATTCACCGTGCCCGATCGGCAGTGCCACGTCGGCGAATGCCAGGGATTCGAAACCCTCGCGGACGAAGT
>Ga0316188_10000385_pt1 | contig 18508 bp, 17 predicted proteins | sample Phiworburrow1_MG_FD_204933 | JGI IMG/M metagenome (GOLD analysis project Ga0316188, IMG submission 204933) | Coastal sediment microbial communities from Maine, United States - Phippsburg worm burrow 1 | ecosystem: Environmental > Aquatic > Marine > Coastal > Sediment | place: USA: Maine... | reverse complement strand
TTCCTCGGTTTTGAGATGGATTGGTTCGCTCCCCATGTCCGGTTCGGCAACAGTATCCTGCGCGCCATCCACTATCCACCCGTCGGGGAGCACGGAGCCCGGGCGCTGCGGGCCGCGCGGCACGAGGATATCAACCTGATCACGCTGTTGATCGGATCCAGCGAGGCAGGCCTGGAGATCCTGGCGCGGGACGGAACCTGGGTGCCGGTGACCAGCATCGAGGGCACGATCGTCGTGAACATCGGTGACATGATGAAGCGGCTGACCAACCACGTGCTGCCTTCGACGCCCCACCGCGTGGTCAATCCGCCGCAGGCCTGCTCTGACGAACCCCGCTTCTCGATCCCCTTTTTCCTGCACCCCAACCCGGATTTCCTGATCAAAACCCTGCCGGGGTGCATCAGCGACGAAAACCCCAACCGCTATCCGAAACCCATCACCGCCAACGAGTTCCTCGAGCAGCGCCTGCGCGAAATCAAGCTGATGTAGGAGCGACGCGCGACGGCATTCCGCAGGCTCTTCTTTCGGCTTCGCCGAAAACCATTCCTGCTTCATTGCCTGCGCTTCAGCCGCGATTCGGGCGCTGGCGTACTAACCCGGGCGCTATCGGGTATGTCTTTCCAGGACACGCTCGAGCCGTCCCTGGGCGCTCGGTAATCTGTTCCCGACAGATTACGGTCCTGGAAAGACATACCCGACATCGCCCTGGACGTCTGCACGAACTGAGCAACCGCGATTGAATAACCTGTTACAGAGCAAGGGTGGGGTTGGGGAGGTCCGTTCAGGACCGTAACTTGTCGGGAACAAGTTATCGAGCGACCAGGGACGGCTTGAGCGTGTCCTGAACGGACCTCCCCAACTCCGCCCGAATTTGTGGCAAAAGCCCCTCAGCCGGGGCCAAAGCCGGTTCTACTGGGTCACGTCAGGACGCCAAGTTGTTTGCCGACCCTGGTGAAGGCTTCGACGGCTTGGTCCAGGTGTTCCGTTTCGTGCGCGGCCGAGACCTGCACGCGGATGCGGGCTTCACCCTGCGGGACCACCGGGTAGAAGAAGCCGATCACGTAGATGCCTTCGTCGAGCAGCCGCGCCGCGAATTCCTGCGCCAGCGGCGCCTCGTACAGCATCACCGGCACGATGGGGTGCTGGCCCGGCTTGATGTCGAAGCCGGCCCCGCTCATCTCCGAACGGAAGTACAGAGTGTTGCGCTCCAGCCTGTCGCGCAATTCGGTGGTGGACGAAAGCATTTCGAACACGCGGATGCCGGCGGCGACCAATGGCGGCGGCAGGGTATTCGAGAACAGGTAGGGCCGCGAGCGCTGACGCAACAGGTCGATAATCTCCTGCCGGCCAGTGGTGAAGCCGCCGGAGCCCCCGCCGAGCGCCTTGCCGAGCGTCGAGGTGAAAATGTCCACCTTGCCCATGACGCCGTGATGCTCGGCGGAACCGCGGCCGGTCGGCCCGAGGAAGCCGGTCGCATGGCTATCGTCCACCATGACCATGGCTTCGTAGCGCTCGGCAAGCGCCGTGATCTCATCCAGCTTTGCGATGTAGCCGTCCATGCTGAACGCCCCGTCGGTTGCGATCAGCCGGCTGCGGCAGTTCTGGGTTTCGCCCAGGATTTCCTCCAACGCCTGCATGTCGCTGTTTGGGTAACGGTGGCGCTGCGCTTTGCACAGGCGAATGCCGTCGATGATCGAGGCGTGGTTGAGGGCGTCGGAAATAACAGCGTCTTCCGGCCCGAGCACCGTTTCGAACAGGCCGCCGTTGGCATCGAAGCAGGATGTGTACAAAATGGTGTCGTCGGTACCGAAAAAGCGGGATATGGCCGCCTCCAGGTCTTTGTGGAGATCCTGCGTTCCGCAGATAAAACGAACCGAGGCCAGCCCGAAACCGTGGTCGTCGAGCGCCCGGTGCGCGGCCGCGATCACTTCCGGGTTGTCGGCCAGCCCCAGGTAATTGTTGGCGCAGAAATTGAGCACTTCGCGGCCGTCCTGAACCCGGATGGCAACACCCTGGGGCGTTGTGATTACCCTTTCTGTCTTGTACAGGCCTGCGGCACGGATCTCTTCGAGGGTCTGTTGGAATCGTTTGTTGTCTTTCATCGCGGGTATCCTGTTCCCCTGGTCGGAATCGGTCGGGATAGAGCCTATCTATTTTCCCTTTTGGCGGCCTGCAGCTGGCTGACCACGGTCACCAATACCTCCGATGCCATGCCCCTGATGCACTGGTCAGCCTGTGCGCTGAGCGGCGTGTGCTCCGGATTGATCTCGACCAGTGGCGCGCCACGCTCCAGGGCGTAAAGTGGCAGGCTCGCCGCCGGCTGCACCAGTGAGCTGGTGCCGATGGAGAAGCAGAAATCGCATCGCGATGCTGCCTCAACGGCGGCTTCAACAGCCGCCGTGGGGAGGGCTTCGCCGAACCACACCACGTCCGGCCTCGCCAGCCCTTCGGGAACGTAGGGTGAGGGGGGCGGGGTTTGCGGGGACTCCTCGATCCACTCGCGGCCTATGGGGCGCAAGCTCAGGTGACACTTCGAGCGGAGAATATTGCCGTGAAGTTCCCACACCCTGTGGGATCCGGCTCGTTGGTGGAGTCCGTCGACATTCTGCGTGACGACGTTCAATTCGCCGACCAGGGCCTCCAGCTCCACCAGGGCCAGGTAGCCGGCATGCGGCTGGGCTTCGCGCACCGTCTTGCGGCGTGCTTCGTACCACCGCCAAACCCGGTCGGGATCAGCGGCGAACGCTTCCGGCGTTGCCAGTTCCTCCGGCCTGAATTTGGACCAGATGCCCGTCTGTGCGTCCCGGAAGGTGGGGATACCACTTTCCGCCGACATCCCGGCCCCAGTCAGCACGAGCACCGACCGGGCCCGGGCCAGGCGGTCGAGCAGGGCGTCGCTCAGTCTGAATTCCCGCGCTTCGGTCAATGTTCCACTCCTTGATTTCATGGCGGCGAAGCGGCCATGAGTGTATTCTACGCGGTCCACTTTGGTGAAGTTCAATCCCGATGAAAGGCAAGCTGTACATCAAGACCCACGGGTGCCAAATGAACGAGTACGACTCGATGAAGATGGCGGACGTGCTGGCGGCATCCCATGGCCTGGAATTGACCGACCAGGAAGATGAGGCCGATGTCATCCTCATCAATACCTGCTCGATCCGGGAAAAGGCGCAGGAAAAGGTGTTTTCCCAGCTGGGCCGCTGGAAACAGCTGAAACGCGACAATCCGGGGGTCGTGATCGGTGTGGGTGGCTGCGTCGCCAGCCAGGAGGGGCAGGCCATCATCGATCGCGCGCCCATCGTCGACCTGGTGTTCGGTCCGCAGACGTTGCACCGCCTGCCGGCCATGCTCGACACCGTGCGCGCAACCGGCCATGCCGCCGTCGACATTTCGTTTCCGGAAGTCGAGAAGTTTGACAGCCTGCCGGAGCCCGGTGCGCAAGGCCCGACCGCCTTCGTGTCGGTGATGGAAGGCTGCAGCAAATACTGCAGCTTTTGCGTGGTGCCGTACACCCGCGGCGAGGAGATCAGCCGTCCGTTCGACGACGTGATCGCCGAGTGCGCGGTGCTGGCGGCCAAGGGCGTTCGCGAAATCAATTTGCTGGGTCAGAACGTCAACGCCTATCGTGGCCCGATGCATGATGGCGCCACCGCCGACCTGGCCCTGCTGATCCACTACGTCGCAGCCATCGAGGGCATCGAGCGAATCCGCTTCACCACGTCGCATCCCGTGGAGTTCTCGCAGAACCTGATCGACACGTTCGGCGAGGTGCCGAAACTGGCCAACTACCTGCACCTGCCGGTGCAAAGCGGCTCCGATCGTGTGCTCGCGCTCATGAAGCGCGGTCATACCGTGCTCGAATACCGGCAAAAAATTCGACGGCTGAGGGAACTGCGGCCGGACATCAGCCTTTCTTCCGACTTCATCGTCGGATTTCCCGGCGAAACCGAGCGCGATTTCGAGAATACCCTCAAGCTGATCCGTGAACTGGACTTCGACCAGAGCTTCAGTTTCATATTCTCGGCCCGCCCGGGTACGCCCGCGGCCAGTTTTCCTGACGAACTGCCCTTGCAGGTCAAGAAGGAGCGGCTGCAACGCCTGCAACAACTGGTTAACAGCCAGGCGGCCCGCATCAGCCGCCAGATGGTGGGCACGACCCAGCGCATCCTGGTCGAAGGCGCCAGCAAGAAGGATGTGCGCCAGTTGGCCGGCCGGACGGAGAATAACCGCGTGGTCAATTTCGATGGCCCGCCGCGCTGCGTCGGTGACTTCGTGGACGTGGTCATCACCGAAGCCTTGAGCCATTCACTGAGAGGGCGGCTGGTGCCGGCCAGCCGGGATTCAGCAGACGCCGCATGAGCGAGCGGTTGACACTGGAACTCGAACCGGCCGACACCCTGCGCCTCGCCAACCTCTGTGGCCAGTTCGATGAACATCTGAAGCAGATCGAGGCCCGCCTGGGTGTGGAGATATTCTGTCGCGGCAATCTGTTCACCATCCGTGGCTCCGAGCGCACGGCGAGGGCAGCCCGGCGGTTGCTGCAGAGCCTGTATCGCCTGTCGGACACTGAGGTTCTCACCCCGGACCTGATCAACCTGCACCTGCAGGAGTCGGGAATCAACGAACTGGCGCAGGAGGCCGATGCGTCCGCGGATGACGAAATCACGGTCAAGACCAAGCGCGGCGTGATCCGCGGCCGCGGGCCCAATCAGAAGAATTACCTGCGGGCGATCAGCAGTCATGCCATCAACTTCGGCGTCGGCCCGGCGGGCACGGGCAAGACCTACCTGGCGGTCGCCTGCGCGGTCGCTGCCCTGCAGTCGGACCAGGTCCAGCGGATCGTGCTGGTGCGGCCGGCGGTAGAGGCGGGCGAGCGACTGGGCTTCCTGCCCGGCGACATGGCCCAGAAGGTCGATCCGTATCTGCGACCGCTCTACGATGCCCTGTACGAAATGCTGGGATTCGAGCGCGTGGCGACTCTTATTGAGCGCAATGTGATCGAAGTGGCGCCTCTGGCGTTCATGCGGGGGCGCACCCTTAACGATGCCTTCGTTATTCTGGACGAAGCCCAGAATACGACCCGGGAACAGATGAAGATGTTCCTGACGCGTATAGGCTTTGGCTCCACGGCGGTCGTTACCGGGGACGTGACGCAGATTGACCTGCCCCGCAAGAGCAGTTCCGGACTGCGACACGCCCTGCGCATCCTGGCCGATGTCAAGGGAGTCAGTTTCAGCTATTTCACGGCCAGCGACGTGGTGCGCCACCCCATGGTGCAGCACATCGTCGAAGCCTACGAGAAAGAAACCCGGGATGGCGATGACGATTGAGCTGGGCGTGCAGCGGGCGACGACCTTCGAGCCGCTGCCCGAAGACCGGCAGTTTGAATTTTGGGTGGCGACGGCCCTGCGGGACCATGGTCCGGCGGTCTTGACGGTTCGCATCGTCGAGCGAGACGAAATGCATCAACTCAACCAGCGCTACTGTGGCAAAGACGCTGCCACCAACGTGCTGTCCTTCCCGGCGGACCTGCCAGACACCATTGAGCTGCCGCTGCTGGGCGACGTCGTCCTGTGTGCGCCGGTGGTTGCCGAGGAGGCCCGGCTCCAGGGCAAGTCGCCGGAGGCTCACTGGGCCCATCTGACCATCCACGGCGTACTGCACCTGTTGGGTCATGATCACCGGGAGCCCGGTGAGGCCGCGCTCATGGAAGGGCTCGAAATCAAGCTGCTCGAATCCCTGGGATTCCCGAATCCCTACGGGTGAGCGGTGGCCGGCCGGCCGTAATTCATCAAAAAAACACTGGATAAGCACCCTGTGCGGCCCTATATTCGGGGTGACGCGAATGGCGTTGCCAGCACGAAAACAATGAGCGAAGACCAATCGAGCAACGGTTCCGGGAAGAAAACCTGGGTCGAAAAAATCGGCGCAGCCTTTTCCAACCAGCCCCGGAGCCGTGACGAGCTGTTGGCAATGCTGGCTGCCGCCTGCGAAGAGGGCATGCTTGACGACGATGCGCTGGCCATGATGGAAGGCGCCATCGAAATGTCCGAAACCCAGGTCCGCGACGCCATGATCCCGCGCTCACAGATGGTCGTCGTCAACAACGATTCCAGGCTGGAGGAGTTCCTGCCCCGCATCATCGAGTCGGGCCATTCGCGCTTTCCGGTCATTGGTGAAGACAAGGACGAGGTCGTCGGCATCCTGTTGGCCAAGGACCTGTTGCCACACGTGGCGTCGGGCGGCGAGCCATTCGACCTGGCGTCCACGATCCGGCCGGCGGTGGTGATTCCGGAGAGTAAGCGGCTGAATGTCCTGCTGCGCGATTTCCGGGTCAGCCGCAACCACATGGCCATCGTGATCGACGAGTACGGTGGCGTGTCGGGCCTGATCACAATCGAAGACGTCCTCGAGGAGATCGTCGGTGAAATCGACGATGAGTACGACGAGGAGGAAGAGGCCCTGATCCAGTCACTGGGTGGCAACCGCTACCAGGTCCAGGCCCTGACGCCGATCGAAGACCTCAACGAAAAGTTTGACGCCAGCCTGAGCGATGACGACTTTGACACCGTGGGTGGCCTGCTGTTGGCTGAATTCGGCCGCGTTCCCGAATTCGATGAAGTCGTGACGCTGGCCGATCGCTTCGAGTTTCGCGTCACCAAGGCGGACAACCGCCGCATCATCACCCTGGAAATGAATGTCCTCGAGGGTTAGCGCGCCAGGCAGATCCCGCCACCTCGGTCTCTGCCTTCTGCTGGCCCTGTGTTGTTTGCCGGCCAGCCACGTGCTTGCCGCCGACCCGGACCCGGGGGAACCGGCCGAAGCCTGGCTGGTCACTTACGGCCCTGGCGAAATCTACTGGCAACGATTCGGACACAACGCGATCTGGATTCGTGATCCGCGGCGCGGATTGGATCACGTGTTCAATTTTGGTTTTTTCGACTTCGCCCAGCAGAATTTCATGTTGAGATTCCTGCGCGGGCGGATGCTCTATTTTTCCGCTGCGCAGCCGGCGCGGGAAGAGTTTGCCGCCTACATCGATGAGAACCGCTCCATCCGCGCCCAGCGCCTGACGCTCACCAGCGCGCAGACGGAGGAACTCACGGCATACCTCCTGCGGGAAGTCCGCCCGGAAAATCGCGATTACCGCTACGACTATTACCGGAACAATTGCTCGACTCGGGTGCGCGATGCGCTTGACCAGGCCCTCGGCGGAGCACTCTCGACCCGGTTCGGCCGGTTGCCGGCGGAGCAGACCTGGCGCGACCACACGCGCCGCCTGACCGCCGGGGATTTTTGGCTGTATCTCGGGCTTGAAATCGCCCTCGGTGCGCCGGTCGACAGGCCGACAAACGCCTGGGAGGAAATGTTCATTCCGGCGCTGCTGGCGGATGCCGTTGGGGGTATGGAAGTCGAGTCGGGAGATGGCATGGTGCCGCTGGCCCCCGAGGACGTGGTGCTGTTCGAATCGTCGCTGGCGACGCCGGCCGCCGCACCCCGGGCCTGGTGGCCGAGGTATCTGTTGGCCTCGCTGGCGGTCACAGCCGTGATCTGGTTATTGTGCAGGCTGGCCGGGCCAGGAATGGCCCGCGGGTTGGCGCGAACTTGGTTCTTCGTCGCCGGCACGGCCGGCCTCGCGTTGTTGTTCCTCTGGTTTGGCACCGATCACGCGGTCGCCCGCCAGAATGTGAACCTGCTGGTCTTCAACCCGCTGTGGCTTTGGCCTGCCGTGGGGAGGGGGACGGATCGCCTGGCACTGCCGCTGGTTGCTGTATTTTCCCTGCTGGCCGTTGTGCTGCCGGTCCTGCCACCGCATCAATACACACTCGATGTGCTGGCCGCCTTCCTGCCGCTGAACCTCGCTGCCGCGGTCGCCCTGCGTGGCGCGCCGCGGTCCTGACCCGGTTCAGCCGGCCACCGAAGCCAGCAATTCGGCCTGGTGCTCTTGCAGTAAGGGATCGATCAGTGAATCCAGCTCACCGGTCAGGATGTCGTCTAACTTGTAGAGCGTAAGGTTGATGCGATGATCGGTTACCCGCCCCTGAGGGTAGTTGTAGGTGCGGATCCGCTGGGAGCGGTCGCCGCTGCCCACCTGCAGACGGCGCGATGCAGCAATTTCGCTGTCCTGGCGCGACTGTTCCTGCTCCAGCAGGCGTGCCTGCAGCAGGGACATGGCCCTGGCCCGGTTCTTGTGCTGAGAGCGTTCGTCCTGGCATTCGACCACGATGCCGCTTGGCAGGTGCGTAATGCGGATGGCCGAGTCGGTCTTGTTGACGTGCTGGCCACCCGCACCGGAGGCGCGGAACGTATCCACGCGCAGATCGGCGGGATTGAGGTCGATCTCCTCCAGGTCCTCGGCTTCGGGCAGAATAGCCACCGTGCAGGCTGAGGTGTGAATGCGCCCCTGGGATTCCGTTTCCGGAACACGCTGAACCCGGTGCGTGCCGGATTCGAATTTGAAGCGTGAATAGGCCCCTTGCCCGGCGATGCGCACGATAATTTCCTTGAAGCCGCCGTGTTCGCCCTCGCTCTGGCTGAAGATCTCGAGAATCCAGCCGCGGGCCTCGGCGTATTTCTGGTACATGCGGAACAGGTCTCCGGCAAAAATGGCGGCTTCGTCGCCGCCCGTGCCGGCCCGGATTTCAAGAAAAATATTATTGTCGTCGTGGGGATCCTTCGGCAGCAGCAGCAACTGGATTTGCTGCTCCAGCGCCGCCATACGCTGCTCGCCGCTGGCCAGTTCTTCACGGGCCATCGCCCGCATCTCGGGATCTTTCTCCTGCAGCATCTGTTGCGCTTCCTCCACCGCCGCGTTAGTCCCTTGCCAACGTTCCCAGGAGCGGACCAGCGGTTCCAGCTGCGCGTATTCCATGGACAGCTCGCGAAAGCGGTTCTGATCCGAAAACACCGCCTGTTCCGAGAGCAGCAGACCCACTTCCTCGTAGCGGGCGGCGATTTGGAGCAAGCGGTCCTGTATCGAGGTTTTCATTCCTCTTCGTTCCCTTCACCGCGGAAAATGCGGTCTGCCGCCTTGAGGACTTCGTAGTCGCGATCTTCGGCGGCTTCGCGCAGTCGCTTGCTCGGCAGGTGCAGGATCTTGTTGGTCAGCGTGTTGGCCATCTGCTGCAGGACTTCGGCGGGCTCCTGGCCGGCCTCCAGGCGCCTGAGCGCCCGATTGGTCACCTCGCGCTCAAATTCGTGGGACTGATCCCGTATACGCTTCAGGGTGCGGCCGGCCCGGATGCCGTACAGCCAGCGCATGAACGAGTTTACGGCCTCGTCTACGTCGCTCAGCGCAAGCGCTGCCGCCTCGCTGCGTTGCTGCATGTTTTCATCGACCACCTGCTGCAAATCATCGATGGTGTAAAGGTAGACATCCTTGAGCCGGGCAACCTCGGCTTCGATATCCCGGGGGACCGCGATGTCGACGAGGAACATCGGCCGGTGCCGGCGCAAACGCAGAGCGGCCTTGACGTCGGCTTTGCGGATGACCGGCTGGGGACTGGCCGTCGAGCTGATCAGGATGTCCGCGCGCGGCAGCGCTTCCGCCATCTGGTCGAGGGTCATCGCCGTCGCATCCAGTTCTTCGGCCAGTTCTTCGGCCTTGGCCCGGCTGCGGTTGAGAATCAGGAGGTTGGCGATGCCGTGATCGCGCAGGTAGCGCCCGCAGAGCTGAACCATTTCGCCGGCGCCGACCAGCACTACCGTCTTGCTGTCCAGGTCGCCAAAGATCTGCCGGGCCAGCACCACCGAGGTATAGGCGACCGAGACGGGATGATCGCTGATGCCGGACCGGGTGCGGATGGACTTGGCGGAGGCGAAGGTGTGCTGAAACAGGCGGTCCAGAACGGTTCCGAGACTGCCCGCGTCGTGTGCCTGCTGCCAGGCGTCCTTCAGTTGGCCGAGAATCTGGGTCTCGCCCAGCACCAGCGAGTCCAGCCCGCTGGCCACCCGGATCAGGTGGCGGGCCACGCCGTCTCCCTCGTGGGCATAAAAGTACTTGTCGAACTGGCCGGGGGGAATCGCGTTGGTCCGATGCACCCAATCGAGCACCAGCTCTTTGCCGGCTTGTGAGGACAGGCAATAAATTTCGGTCCGATTGCAGGTGCCGAGAATCAACACCTCTTCAACCCCGGGCAGCGCGCACAACTGCCCGACCCGGGCAGAGTATTCCGTCCGGGGAATGGCTACCTTTTCCCTGATCTCGATCGGGGCGGTATGGTGGCTGATTCCAATCGCAAAAAGAGGCATGAAGAAAAAGTCTCGCGCTGCGCGCTGATTCTGCGGGTCGGTGACCTGTTTATCAAGCCGTCATGCGTCCGGTCTTGATAATTACCTTGCCCGGGATTGGTTAAGCGGCACCAAGCGCGTATCCTTTGTGGCCATGAAATCAGCAACGTTACAAGCCCTTTTTGTGCGCATTTCCAGGGCGGCTGCGTACTGCCTGGCGGCCTGGTTGATCGTTGCCTGCGCAGCGGCGCCCGGGGTGCAGGAGGAGGCCGCCGTCCGCTCCGCCGACGATGCGGCCTCCGAGCCGACCAGCGAGGAGGTGATGTACCGGGTTTTCGCGGCCGAATACCTGGGTTCGGAGGGTGATCTGCAGGGCGCGGTGGGCGAATATCTCGCAGCGGCCATGGTTTCGGACGATCCTGAAATCGCCCGCCGAGCGACGCGCGTCGCCTTCGCCGCCGAATCGTGGCAGCAGGCCGCCATGGCCGCGGACCGCTGGGCCTTGCTGGATCCGGCAAACGTCGCCGCCCACGAATCGGCGGCGGTCGCCATGCTGAATGTTGGCGATTACCTGGGTGCCGAATTCCAGATGATGCAGATACTCGATCTGATGGATGACTCGACCGAGGCCTGGTTGCTGGTATCGGGCCTGCTGGCGCGTTCGGCGGACCCGGTGCAGGCCGACGCGACGCTGGAGCAAATCCTGCAACGGCGGCAGAATGCCTCGCCTGGCGATGTGTTTTACGCGCGCAGTCAGCTGGCAGCCCAGTCACGCAAGCTGCAGGAGGCCTTCGAGCTGGCCCGCCGGGCCGTGGAGCAGGACCCTGAACGCGTTGAATTCCTGGCCTGGACGGCACGGCTCGCGCTCAATCTGAAGCTGCCTGACACCGCAGTGGAGTACCTGCGCCGGGCCTGGCAGCTCGATCCGGGAGATCATGACCTGGCGTTGGCCTACGCGGACCTGCTGGCACGGACGGGAAATCCGCACGAGGCGCGCGCAGTCATGCGGGAAATGCCCCAGAGGCCGGACGTGATGTTTGCGCGGATCATGTTCGAAATTGTCGCCGCGGACCGGGCGGCGGCCATCGCCCTGTTCGAAGAATTCGAGTCCATGACGTTCGAGGATGCCGAGGAGAAGTCCTTTTACCAGGCTCAGGCGGCCGAGGCACTGGGTTTCGACCAGGAAGCCATCGCGCTTTACGGGCAGGTCAGCTCGGGCGACCGGGCCCTTGCCGCCTCGATTCGCCGGGCTGAGTTGATGGCGCAGCTGGGCGACGTGGCGGGGGCGAGGCGCACGCTGGCCGAGCTTAGGCTGCAGGCCAATGAATTGGCCATCGAGGAGAGCTGGCTGGCAGAGGCCCGCATTCTGCGCGAAACGGGTGCGAGGGACCAGGCATTTCAGCTGCTGGACGAAGCTGTTGAGCAGCTGCCGGGTTCAGTTCCTATCCTGTACACGCGCGCTTTGCTGGCCGCCGAGATCGGCTGGATAGACGTCGCCGAGCGAGACCTGCGGGAGATCATCGCCCGGCAGCCCGAAAACGCGGCGGCACTCAATGCCCTGGGCTATACCCTGGCAGATCAGACCGAACGTTACGACGAGGCCGAAGCGCTGATCCGGCAGGCCTATATCCTGCAGCCGCACGAGGCATCGATCGTCGACAGCATGGGTTGGATCGCCTACCGCCAGGGCCGCCTCGATGAAGCCGAGGAATTCCTGCGTCGGGCGTGGAAGCTCGACCAGAACCCGGAAATAGCAGCTCATCTCGGCGAAGTGCTTTGGGTGAGTGGCAAGAAGGAAGAGGCGGTCAAGGCGTGGCGTGATGCTCAGGCCCTGGACGCCGAGAATGCGGTGTTGCTGGAAACACTGGAACGGCTGCACATTGTCTTCTGAGCGGCGATCGGCGTCGGTCGCGCTCCTGGTGGTGTTGACTGCCGGGTTGCTGTCGGCCTGCGGTGCGATGCAGCCGCAGGACGAGGAGCAGGCCGCCCGTCAGCCGCTTTATGACCAGCGGATGGCGCGACTCGGCCCCCTGGATAGCTGGGCGCTGGAAGGCCGGCTGGCAGTCAGCGATGCCCGGGATGGCGGCACGGGTTTCCTGAGTTGGCGACAGCAACAGGGCGACAGTCGCATGGACTTCCACGGGGCGCTGGGCCGCGGCGCCTGGCGTTTGCTGGCCGGAGACGGTGGGGCGGAGCTTGAATTCGCAGACGGCAGGTTGTTTCGTGCGGACAGCGTCGATGCGCTGGTGCGAAGCCAGGTCGGCTGGAACGTGCCGGTCGAAATGCTGTCCTGGTGGGTCAGGGGGCTTGCCGCGCCCGGCGAGGTCCGGCGGAAGGTGCTGGACGAACAGGGCCGCTTGAGCGAGTTGAGCCAGCATGGATGGAGCATCGAGTACGGACGCTACGGCAGGGTTGGCGGCGAGACCATGCCGTTGAAGATGACTGCCCGCCAGGAAGACCGAGCCGTCAAACTGGCCATCAAGAAATGGGAGCTGCGCGGCATCGATGAGCCATAACTTTGACAGCCCTGTCTCCACGTGGCCGGCTCCCGCGAAACTCAACCTGTTCCTGCACGTCACCGGTCGCCGTCCGGATGGTTACCACGAAATCCAGACCTTGTTCCAGTTGATCGACTGGGGTGACGAGATCGTGCTTCGGGTCACGCCGGATGGCACGATCGGCCGGGAACCGGCCGACTACCCGGTGGCGGAGGCCGACGACCTGGTGGTGCGGGCCGCCCACGCGCTCCGGCAGGCAACGGATTGTGCGCAGGGCGCCAGGATCGGGGTGCGCAAGAACATACCGCTGGGCTCCGGCCTGGGCGGCGGCAGTTCCGATGCGGCGACCGTGCTGCTTGCCTTGAACCACCTGTGGGGCTGCGGTCTCGAGCTGAAGGACCTTGCGGCGCTGGGCGTCCGGCTGGGCGCCGACGTGCCGTTGTTCGTTTACGGGCGCACGGCGATGGCCAGCGGAATCGGTGATCGCCTCGAGGCCGTGGCGCTCGGCAGGCGGCATTATGTGCTGGTCTTTCCCGGGCTTTCGATCTCGACGCGGGCCGTGTTTTCCGATCCTGACCTGCCCAGGGACTCGCGACCCATCAGCCTGGCCGAGGCCCTTGCCGGTGGCGGGCGCAATGACTGCGAGGTGGTGGTCAGAAAGCGTTACCCTGCCATGGCATCCGCCCTGAAGAATCTGCGGCAATGGGGGCGGCCCGTGATGACCGGGACCGGTAGCGGAATATTCCTGCCCATGAATAGCGCGGAGCAGGCAATCAGCGCGGCACGGGAAATAAAAACTTTATATAATGTGCGCGCCGTCAGCGGTGTCGACCGCTCGCCACTGCGTGAGATGCTGGACGCACGCGGCTATTGATCTATATTTGCGGTTTCATTTTGCTGGGACGTCGCCAAGCTGGTTAAGGCACGGGGTTTTGATCCCCGCATTCGCAGGTTCGAGTCCTGCCGTCCCAGCCATTGATCTTTTCCGGGGCGGATACAAAAAAGGCGGGGCTGAAACGTGTCAACTTCCTCACTGATGATTTTTTCGGGCAATGCGAACCTGAAGTTGGCCAGCAGCATTGCGCATGAGTTGAACGTGCCGATGGGCAAGGCGGTGGTGGGGCGCTTCAGCGATGGCGAAGTGATGGTCGAAGTCATGGAGAACGTCCGGGGTCGTGACGTTTATGTCATCCAGCCTACCTGCGCCCCCACCGCCGACAATTTCATGGAACTGCTGGTGATGATCGATGCGATAAAACGCGCATCGGCTTCCCGCGTGACGGCCGTCATCCCCTATTTTGGATATGCCCGGCAGGACCGCCGCCCGCGTTCGGCGCGGGTACCGATCACAGCCAAGGTCGCTGCGATGATGATTTCCGCGGTGGGCACGGACCGCGTGGTCACGGTCGATCTTCACGCAGACCAGATCCAGGGTTTTTTCGATATCCCGGTCGACAATGTCTACGCTTCGCCGCTGACCCTGGCGGACATCTGGCAGCGCCAGGCCAGGCACGAAATCGTGGTGGTGTCGCCGGATGTCGGCGGCGTCGTGCGTGCCCGCGCGATCGCCAAACGCCTGGACGCAGACCTGGCGATCATCGACAAGCGCCGCCCGCGTGCCAACGTGGCGACCGTGATGAACATCATTGGCGACGTCGAAGACAAGTGTTGCGTCCTCGTTGACGACATGGTCGACACGGCCGGTACGCTCTGCTCAGCGGCGGGCGCGCTCAAAAAGGAGGGCGCCAAGCGCGTCGTTGCCTATTGCGTGCACCCGGTGTTGTCCGGGCCCGCGGTCGATAACATCACCAACTCGGAAATGGATGAACTGGTCGTCACGGACACGATCCCCTTGAGTGAGGCTGCGCAGCGGAGCGAGAAGATCAGGCAGCTGTCGATCGCCCAGATGCTGGCGGAGACCATTCGCCGCATGGCGCATGGCGAGTCCGTCAGCTCCATGTACGTGGACTAGACTTAACAGGCCCTGGCTTTTCGGGTTACAATAACCGGCTTTGTCTTTTGGCGCCTGACCTGGTCGCGGGTTCAGGCATTCCGGTCGCTTTGCGGCCACTTCCCGCCACGGCGGGATGAAGAACGAGGTTTGAAATGTCCGAGAAAACAACCATCATCGCGGAAATCCGTGAAGACGTGGGGAAAGGTGCGAGCCGCCGCCTGCGCAGAGACGGAAAGGTTCCCGCGGTTATTTACGGCGGTCATCGGGATTCCGTGGCGCTCACCTTGCAGCAGCGAGAGCTCTTGCACCAGGCGGAGAACGAGGCATTCTACGCCAGCGTCCTCGAAATCCAGGTGGCGGACGGCCGCACACAGCAGGCCGTGGTCCGCGACATGCAGCGGCATCCGTTCAAGCCACTGATCATGCACATCGACTTCATGCGCGTTTCTGCCGACGAAACCCTGCGCATGTCCGTGCCGCTGCACTTCGTGGGTGAAGAAAGTTCTCCGGCCGGCAAGGCTTCGGGTGTCGTGATTCAGCACCAGATGACAGACGTCGAAATCGAGGCGCTGCCCAAGGATCTGCCGGAGTTTCTGTCGGTCGATCTGTCCCGGATGGAAGCCAGCGATGTCGTGATGCTGTCCGACATCGTGTTGCCTGGCGGCGTCACGATTCCGGCGCTGACGGGGGCAGGCGAACACCACGACATGCCTATCGCCAACGCGGTACACGTCAAGGCTGACCAGGGTACCGGCGCTGCGGCGGCTGCCGAGGCGGAAGCCGCGCTGGCTGACGAGCTGGGTGAAATTCCGGAAGCCGGGGAAGCCGCGGAAGCCGAAGAAGGCGCGGAAGCAGGGGAAGCCGAAGAAGGCGACGAGTCGGCATCCTGAGCCGGCAGCTCGACTCCCTGACAGGGTTGCGGGCGGAGCGGCGTGTGTCGCTCTCGCCCTGCCAATGACCAATGAGCACACCCTTTCTTATCGTTGGACTCGGTAACCCGGGTAGCCGATATTCCGAAACCCGGCACAACGCCGGGTTTTGGTTTTTGGATCGGCTCGCCGAAAGCTGCGCTGTGCGTCTGCGGACGCAAACCCGGCTGCAATCGGAGCTCGCCCGTTGCGAGTTGCACGGTCACGACTGCCTGCTTGCCAAGCCCACCACCTTCATGAATCACAGCGGGCAGGCCGTGCGGGCCGTCATGGACTACTACGGGGCAGACGCGGCCTCGTTGCTGGTGGCTTACGATGAGTTGGACCTGCCTCCGGGCGTAGCCCGCTTGAAGCAGGGTGGCGGACACGGTGGTCATAACGGTTTGCGGGATATATTTCGGCATACCGCGGACCATGGCTTTCTCCGGCTGCGCATCGGCATAGGGCATCCCGGAAGCAAGGACGCGGTCACGCCATACGTACTGGGCCGGGCCACCGCGGAGCAGGAGAGAATGATGCGAGATTCGATCGCTGATGCGCTCGCGGTGTTGCCAGCGCTGTTGCGCGGCGACCTGCCCGGCGCAATGAAAGCGCTACACACGGTGAAAGAAGATGGGCTTTAAGTGCGGAATCGTCGGCTTGCCGAACGTGGGCAAATCGACGCTTTTCAATTCGCTGACCAGCGCGGCCATAGCGGCGGAAAACTATCCGTTCTGCACGATCGACCCCAATGTGGGCGTCGTCGAGGTGCCGGATCCTCGCCTGGCCGAACTGGCCGCCATTGCCCAGCCGCAAAAGATTGTGCCGACCACAATGGAGTTTGTGGACATCGCCGGGCTGGTGGCCGGTGCGTCGAAAGGTGAGGGGCTCGGCAACCAGTTCCTTGCTCATATTCGTGAGACGGACGCCATCGCCCATGTCGTCCGCTGTTTCGAGGATGACGACGTCGTGCACGTGGCAGGCCGGCTGGACCCGCTCTCTGACATCGAGATCATCAACACGGAGCTGTCGCTGGCCGACCTGGAATCCGTCGAACGCGCCATCGAACGCACCGGCAAGCGCCTCAAGGCCAACGAGAAGGATGCCCAGGCGCGCATGGGTGTCCTCGAGAGGCTCCGTGCCTGCCTCGACGAAGGCCATCGCGCCAGGAACGTCGAATTGACCGGCGATGAGCGTCGCCTGGTCGGTGACCTCCACCTGATCACGACCAAGCCGGTCATGTATGTCGCCAATGTTTCCGAGCAGGGCTTCCGGGACAATCCCTTCCTGGATGCAGTGCGCCAGAAGGCCGCCTCCGAGGGTGCCGAGGTCGTTCCCGTGTGCGCGGGTATCGAAGCCGAAATCGCGCAGTTGGACAAGGCAGACCGTGAAGATTTTCTGCGTGAGCTCGGCCTGCAGGAAGCCGGTCTCGATCGGGTCATACACGCGGGCTACGCGCTACTGGATCTGCTGACTTTTTTTACCGTCGGCAAAAAGGAGGTCCGGGCCTGGACGGTCTGGAGAGGAGCCACTGCCCCGCAAGCGGCCGGCCGCATTCACACCGATTTCGAACGTGGATTCATCCGGGCCGAAGTGATGGCATACGCGGATTTTGTCTCACTGGGGGGCGAGCAGGCAGCCAAAGAGGCCGGCAAGCTCAGGCTGGAGGGCAAAAGCTATATCGTGCGCGAAGGCGACATCATGCACTTCAGGTTCAACGTATGAGCAAAAGACCTTTTGAAAATCCGTAGAAATTGGGATATAAGCTTTCCTGTCGATAGGGCAGTTGGGGCCGGGAGGTTTCAGTTGTGGTCAGGAACACAGCGAAAAATCCAAACGGGCGGCGTAAAAAGTCTTCCGGCAAGTCAAGGGATGCGTCGCCGGAGCCCGAAAGAGATGGGTTTTCGGGGACTGGCTCCACTGCTGCAAGCGCTGACGGCCCGTCGTCGCAGTCCCGCCGCAATGGCGGTTGGCGCGAGATAGAGGCGCGGCGCGAGAAGGCCGCACTCAAGGCCTCTCTGGCCGATGTCTGGGACGAAGACTTCGACCTCGACGAGGAAATCCTCGCGGAACTGGATCACACTGCTGAATTCTTCACCACGCAGGAGGATCCGGAAGAAGAAATATTCGAAGACGACGAGGTGGAGGTCGACGAGTATTTCGAAGACGACGAAGTCTGAGCGCTGTTGACAGCGCACCTTCCGTAAGCGAAAATAAACGGCTTGCCTGCGGTCGTCGTCAAATCGACGACTTGCGGGCATTGTTGCCCTTGGCAAAACCGTGCTTTCGATGGGGTGTCATCGACGGCACGGGTTTGATTGGGTCACGTCCGTCGGGCCGCCCGATTTGCCAGGGGAACCCGTTGGACCATTGGTTTGGCGTACCGGAGGGGTACTCAAGCGGTCAACGAGGGCAGACTGTAAATCTGCTGGCTATGCCTTCGGAGGTTCGAATCCTCCCCCCTCCACCATCTCTTTGGGGGTGGTGTCGAAGCTGGCCTCCCCGTGAGGGGTGTGTCACGAGCGGAAAAATGAATAAGTTGTGTGCCTGTGAGGCATGTGCTGCCCTGGCGGGTGTAGTTCAAAGGCAGAACCTCAGCCTTCCAAGCTGATGATGTGGGTTCGATTCCCATCACCCGCTCCATCGTTTCTGGCGGGCACTTACGGGCCGAGCATTAATGCCCGCATAGCTCAGGTGGTAGAGCACTCCCTTGGTAAGGGAGAGGTCACTGGTTCGAGTCCAGTTGTGGGCACCATCAGATTGTGAGAGTGCGATTTTTTTGGATGTGACTGCATATTTCGGAGACCGGCATGTCAAAAGCAAAATTTGAACGTACGAAGCCCCATGTAAACGTGGGCACGATTGGTCACGTGGATCATGGCAAGACGACGCTGACGGCGGCGATGACGAAGGTTTGC
>Ga0316188_10000384_pt1 | contig 18543 bp, 19 predicted proteins | sample Phiworburrow1_MG_FD_204933 | JGI IMG/M metagenome (GOLD analysis project Ga0316188, IMG submission 204933) | Coastal sediment microbial communities from Maine, United States - Phippsburg worm burrow 1 | ecosystem: Environmental > Aquatic > Marine > Coastal > Sediment | place: USA: Maine... | reverse complement strand
CGCAATCTTCTTATAAATGAATTGACTAAAATTGAGGGAGTGATAGTAGGCAGGCCTCAAGGTGCATTTTATTGTATAGCTCAATTACCGATAGAGGACGCCGACCATTTTGCACAATGGCTTCTTGAAAAATATGATTTAGACGGTGAGACCGTCATGGTTGCGCCGGCTGCCGGTTTTTATGCAACCGAGGGAATGGGTAAAAATCAGATTCGAATTGCTTATGTTCTTAAAAAAGAACGCCTGATGAAAGCGGTTCAAATATTAAAAGAAGCACTTAAAACCTACCGGGCTTTGTGAAAATACGGCATAATATATCTTTAAAGAAGTATAATACCTTTGGCATTGAAGCGCTTGCAAGTCATTTCGTAGAAATCACCACTGTCCAGAATCTCAAAGAAGTACTTCAAAAAGAAGGTTACCCAAAAAAAATTGTACTTGGAGGCGGGAGTAATATGCTAATCGTCAATGACTTAAATGCCCTGGTCATGCATATCAACCTCAAAGGCATTACCGTTTTTTCAGAGTATGACCATCACGTAATCCTCAAGGTTATGGCAGGTGAAAACTGGCATGAATTCGTTCTTTGGACAATTAATCACAACTATGGCGGGTTGGAAAATCTATCGCTAATTCCAGGAAATGTCGGCACATCACCAATACAGAATATTGGTGCATATGGTGTAGAGCTCAAGGATTGTTTTGAAAGCTGTGAAGCCATGAATATTTCTACTCAAGAACTCGTAACTTTTTCGAAGCCTGAATGCCAGTTTGGTTACCGAGATTCAATTTTTAAGAATTCCGGGAAAGGTAAGTATATTATTACCTCGGTAAATTTAAAACTGGCTAAGCCACCCCATAAGCTAAATACCTCCTATGGAGCAATTGAATCCCAATTGAAAGAAAAAAAGATTGAAACCCCTACGATCAAGGATGTTTCCGATGCTGTAATCACGATTCGCCAAAAGAAACTCCCGGACCCGTCTAAGTTGGGTAATAGTGGAAGTTTCTTCAAAAACCCAGTAATCACAAAAAATGAGTTTAATTCTTTCCTGGAAAATAATCCTGAAGCACCCTTTTATACAATTTCAGACTCCGCCTATAAAATTCCTGCAGGGTGGCTTATTGAACAGTGCGGATTTAAAGGAAAAAGATTCGGAGATGCCGGGGTTCACAAAAACCAGGCATTGGTATTGGTGAATTTTGGAGGCGCAAGCGGAACGGACTTGCTAAAATTAGCAAATAAAATACAAGATGCTGTTTTAACGCGATTTGGCATTGAGATAAAACCTGAAGTAAATATAATTACCTGAAGACATCGTCTGAAAAGACAAAAAAATAACCCCCGCGTAAGAATTCACGGGGGTTATACCAAACCAAACTAACCAAAATTTAAATGCACAATAACCAGTTGTACATTTATCTAATTAAAATTGAGAAAACGCTTAAATAACAATCAATTTTATAATTTAGCGTTTACACTATATATACGGGTCAGAATAATATATTGGATGACTGGTTTCCTGATTATTTGATCTCGTAAACTTACTATGAGTTCACTACTTGAAAAACATATTGTCGAATTGTTGCAAGAGCGCAATGAAAAGGCTATTTCATTGCTTTATGAACATTACGGCGATACGTTATACGGGGTTGCTTATAAAGTGGTCAGAGATACAGAACTTGCTCAGGATGTTTTACAGGAGAGTTTTGTTAAAATCTGGAAAAAATCTGACTCTTATGATTCCTCAAAGGCAAAATTATTTACATGGCTTTTCAGAATTACCAGAAACACAGCCATTGATAAGTTGCGCAGTGTAAACACCAAATCTGATAAGGAAATCCAAATAGATGTTTCAGACGTATATAATCTAGGTGTAGATAGCATCAGACCAGAGTTCTTGGACGTCAAAGAGAACATGGAGAAGATAGAGCAAAAATATCATGTGGTGTTGGATGCCTTGTTTTTTCAAGGTATGACACAACAGGAAGCCAGTGATGAATTAAATATTCCGTTGGGCACTATCAAATCCAGGTTAAAAATCGGGTTAAGAGAACTTAAAAAAATATATGGTAGCTCTATGGTGTTATTGCCCTTAATAATCTTATTGTCATGAAAGAAAAAATACAAATATTTTTAGATACCGATTTGCTGGAAAAGTATCTGTTAGGAACAACCACTCTTGAAGAATCTATGCAAGTGGAGCGATATATCGCAATGTATCCTGAAGTCAGAAAAACCTATTACGAGTTACAGGCAAATCTTGAAACCTATGCTAAATTATATGCCCTAAAAACTCCTGAAGGCCTGAAAGATAAAATTCTGGACAGAATTAAAGCGCAGAACACCGGTAGAAGGAAATTTCAAAGATATGCCGTTGCTGCAAGCATAGCGGCCTTACTTTTTGCTGGATCATCTTATTTCTTTTGGAATCAAAATCAAAATTTACAAGATGAAAACATCATTGTAAATAATAAGATCAGAACTCTGGAGGAAGACATGAAAGAGCAACTGGAAGACGTAAGAAACCAGTTTATAGTACTCAACAATCCTCAGACCAAAAAATATGAAGTAAAAGGGAATAAAAAAGCAAGGGAATTAAAAGCCGTTGCCTATATAAATCCTGTAAAAAAACTATCCTATATAAATGTTAGGAGTTTACCTAATTTACCTGATAATCAATGTTATCAGATGTGGGCCGAAGTTAATGGTGAAATGGTCAATCTGGGAGTAATCAGGAATGTTGATGACAAAGATCATCTCAGAGCCTTGCCTTATGCGGAAAACGCAATTGGTTATATTACCATAGAACCTCAGGGGGGTAATGTCACACCTACTGTCAGGAATATTGTAGCCAATATTTCGTATTGAGAAACAATTGATTCACATATTTTATAAGCCCCTGAAAGGGGCTTTATTTTTGTATCTTTGTTTAAAATATTTTTATGAAGTTGATTTTACTTACCATAGGGCTTCTTGCACTGGCATTTGCTGGTATAGCAATAAAAATTTGGTCCAAAAAAGATGGCAAGTTTGCCGGCACTTGCGCTAGTCAGAATCCCTATCTCAATAACGGTGGAGAGGCCTGCGGGTTTTGTGGTAAACTTCCCGACGAGCAGGAATGCAGAGAAGCGGCTTCCCAAAAATCATAATAACCAACTATTTACCTTTAGATTTATTAAAGAACAGAGTTTGGATAAAACTGAAGAAACACTACAAAGTACAATCGAAAAAGCTAAAGCAGGCAATCAGATTGCTTTCAGTAGTTTACTGGATACTTTTTGGAATGATGTTTATGGTTTTCAGTTAATACGGACTAAAAATGAAAATGATGCCGAGGATATAACAATTCAGACTTTTTCGAGGGCATTCGATAAACTAGGTTCTTATGACCCTGCCTATGAGTTTAAAACCTGGCTTATCACTATTTCTAAAAATTTGCATGTCGACTTAATAAGAAAAAGAAAAAGGAATGTCCTGGATAGTACTGGTAGCGGCAATAGTGAAGCCATAAAAAAGGTTCTTGATGATGCCCTAACCGCAGAAGATCAGCTAATCAACGATCAAAATCTCGCAAAACTTCTTCAAAATATTAAACAATTAAAGCCGCATTATCAGAAAGTTATTAATCTGCGGTATTTTAATGAGTTATCCTATTCGGAAATAGCCAAGGAATTGGGCGAACCCGTAAATAATGTTAAAGTCAAATTACTCAGGGCCAAAAAATTATTAGCGGAAATCATCAAAAACAACAGATAGTTTTTTCCGATTCAGTTTTAGTTTTAACGTGGCACCACTGGTAAATAGTTCCTATTTTTCTATTTGGTCGTATATTTGTTGAAAATTTTTCTATGAGTGTTGAAATTACTTCCCATGTGCAGCCACCCAAAGGCAAGCCAAAATGGTTAAGGGTTAAATTGCCGACTGGGAAAAAATACACCCAACTAAGAAGTCTGGTTGATAAATACGATTTACACACCATATGTACTTCAGGGAGTTGCCCTAATATGGGGGAATGTTGGGGAGAGGGAACCGCTACTTTTATGATTTTAGGCAATATATGTACCCGGTCCTGTGGGTTTTGTGGTGTGAAAACAGGCCGTCCAGAGAGCGTGGATTGGGAAGAACCTGAAAAAGTAGCACGTTCCATAAAGATTATGGGGATTAAACATGCGGTAATCACATCTGTAGACAGGGATGACCTTAAAGATATGGGGTCTATCATATGGTCAGAGACTGTAAAAGCTATAAGAAGAATGAATCCGGACACTACCTTGGAAACACTTATTCCGGATTTTCAAGGGCTTGGAATTCATTTAGATCGTATTGTAGGGGTTGCCCCCGAAGTCGTTTCCCATAATATGGAAACTGTGAAGCGACTTACAAGGGAAGTTAGGATTCAGGCAAAATATGAGCGCAGTCTTCATGTGCTTCGCTACCTTAAAGAACAGGGGGTAAAAAGAACCAAATCGGGAATTATGCTGGGTCTTGGCGAACTCGAATCTGAAGTTATTGAAACCATGGAAGATCTTAGAAATGCTAAGGTTGATGTGATTACCATTGGACAATACCTTCAACCTTCCAAAAGGCACCTGCCGGTAAAAGAATTCATATTACCCGAACAATTTGACAAGTACAAGGATTTGGGACATCATATGGGATTCAGGCATGTGGAAAGTGGTGCTTTGGTAAGGTCTTCTTATAAAGCCCATAAACATATTCAATAAAAAGTTCATAAACCCCTTGTATTTAGCCATTTAGTAGATGCGAATACAGTTATTTGCCAAGGGTTTTGTTGCGGTATTTAATATTAAAAATGGAGTTATAAATCACTAAATATATGATACTTTTAAAAGATTTTATATATATGAAATAAAAAACAGTCCCTTTTATAGGAAATAACCTATAGTTTAGGCTAAAATAAACAATAGTTGCCTGTCCTAGACGTTTGATTGAAGGGTACCATGAGCATTAAACATATATTTAATTTTCTAAAAATCTAAAAGCAGCAGGGGTTAAGCAAAAGAATTATGAATTTTATTAAATTATTTTATAAATAAAAAGTCATTTGAGATTCTTTTTAAAACATAGCAAAATTACGTGGGCATTGCTCCTAGTTACTTTTATGTCCTTCTCCCCTATTGTATTGGGCCAGGAGCGGACGAATAAGGTACAGGGTATAGAAACTTATTTTACTGAAACTACAACTTACAAGAACCAAAATAAAATAGATCTTGCACTTGAAGCCCTGGATAAAGCCACCGCTTTGGCGGAAGAAACAGAAGACGCAAAGGCTCTGGTAGATTGCTACCACAAATTTGCTTTGCTTTACATGGAACTAAATAAAAGAGAAACTACCAATTTTTATTGGGCTCGTGCATCCGTTCTATTAAAACAACTGGCATATCCGTATGGCCAGGCAGTGCATAAATTCATTGAATCTGATTTACTTTACGACAGCGGAAATAACTATCAGGCCATTTTTATGCTAAATGAATCCAGGCAACTCACCAATGACCGTAATCTTCTCAATCATATTTTACTATTGGAAGCTAATATCTACCTAAGCATAGACAAATATGACAGCGCTGCATTAAATTTTAATTCTCTTGTAGTAAATAATGATGTGTTTGAAAAAGAATCCATTATGGCAAAAGCACATTTGGGATTGGCGAGATTATATCTTAAAACTCAGGAATATGAGGAGAGTATTAAAAATGGAATTAGTGCATTAAAAATAGCAGAGACAAACAACTTCTCCAGAGAGGTATTGGAAGCAAATGAATTATTGGGACAGGCTTATGAAAATATAGAAAGATACAACCTGTCTCTTGTTCATAACAGGAATCTGTTGAAACTTAAAGATTCTGTGTTCACGATAGAAAAAATGAAGGCAGAAGCCAAAACGGCTGACAGGATTCAATTTGAATTTATGTCCGAAGAAATTAAACGCCAGGACACTAAAATTGAGGAATTAAATGAGTCCCGTAACAGATCAGAAATAACAGCTATCCTAACCTCAGCTTTTTTAACGATTATTTCATTATTGGCCGTATCCCTATTCAGGAACAACCAGATTAAGTTAAAGACCAATGACCTGCTGCAGACAAAAAACAGGGAGTTACAAATGGCCAGAGATGCCGCAGTACAAGCAATGGAAGCTAAAACCAACTTTCTGTCAACAGTGAGCCATGAATTGAGAACACCCCTTTATGCAGTTACAGGATTGGCACACCTTTTATTGGAAGAAAACCCTAGCGAGAATCAAAAAGAACATCTGAAGTCCTTAAAATTTTCCGGTGACTATTTATTGAATTTCATAAATGACATATTACAAATAAATAAAATAGACGCAGACAAATTAGAGGCTTTAAATATGGAATTTAACCTGAAAAAAGTCCTTGCAGATGTTTTAAGCTCCTTACAGCAGAGCGCCAAAGAAAACAAAACAAAATTAACTTTAGACTACGACGAGGAAATTCCCAGACATTTAATGAGCGACCCTCTTAAATTATCCCAAATCTTTATGAACCTTGTCGGCAACGCTATAAAATTCACCAAAAATGGAGAGGTAAATGTCATAGCCAAACTACTGAAAAAGGATGAAGAAGACGTGACCATATATTTTGAAGTCATGGATAATGGAATTGGTATTTCAAATGAACAACAAGAAAATATCTTCGATAGTTTTGAACAAGGCTCAATTCAAATCAACCGGGAATATGGAGGTACTGGCCTGGGCCTTACCATTGTAAAAAGTCTCCTTGGTTTATTTGATAGTAAAATACAATTAAAAAGTACTTTAGGAAAGGGTAGTTCATTTTACTTCGAATTAGACCTTAAGAGTAAAGATAGTGTAGTAGATGACCTTACATTTGAAATAACCCAAAAAGACTATGATTTAAATGGCCTGCATGTTTTGGTTGTTGAAGACAATAAGATAAACCAGGTGATAACCAAAAAAATGTTGAATAAAAGGGGTGTCAGCTGTGAAATTGCCGGAAATGGAAACACTGCTGTGGATATGGCTAATACGAGTCAATATGATGGCATACTTATGGATATACATATGCCTGGAATAAGCGGTGTTGAGGCGACCATTGAAATTAGAAAATTTGATGCCGATACGCCAATTATAGCGCTAACTGCAATATCTTTAGATGACAGTTTAGAAAGCTTTTATGCGGCAGGCTGTAATGATGTAGTCACTAAACCCTTTAAACCGGAGGTGTTTTATCAAAAAATTGGAGAAAACATCCTTGAGCATAAATTAAAGAAATCTGTTTCCTAATTTTTCAAGGCACTTTGTTATTACCTCCTCGCCATCACCAAGAAACCGGTGCCTGACAGGAATGTAGTAAAGATTGTCCACCTTGTACTTTAATCGCATAAAGTCCTTTTCGGTAGTTAGTATTAAGCTTCTGGAATTAAAAAAATCAATCTCTTTCCCGGAAAAATAATGATGATCCCTGTAGCGGAGATGATCGAAAGTAATTTCCTTGCTTTGTAGAAAAACAATCAATTGTTCCGGGTTTGCAATTCCAGTTACCAGAGTAACCTCCTTATTTTTTAAATCAGTGAGCAATAATCCCTTTTTTTTACCTTTTAAAACCGTGTCATATTCCAGGGTGCAGAATAATATCTTCTGATTTTTTAGAGGATTCAGTTCCCCTGAAATTCTCCTTTGCCCATCAAGGTCAAGATCTGGAGGGCATTTTGTCACTACAATAAGATCTGCCCGTTTTGACGAGCTTCTACTGTCTCTTAAATTGCCGGTAGGCAAATACCAGTCTTTGGTATACAATTGTCCATAGGCTGTCAATAATATTGAAAATGCCGACTTAACTTTTCTGTGCTGATATGCATCATCTAAAAGTATCAAATTCGGATGTATTGAAGCTTCAAGCTGTTTAATACCCCTGGTTCTATCTGCATCCACTGCTAATGTAAGTCCAGGAAACTTGGAATATATCTGCAAGGGTTCGTCTCCAATTTCTTCAGCCGTACTTGTTAGTTCCGCTAAAACAAAGCCTTTGGTTTTTCTTTTGTATCCCCTGCTCAAAACAGCAGGTTTTGAACCGGCAGGCAAATGATCTAAAATCCATTCTATCATTGGTGTTTTGCCAGTACCTCCAACACTTAGGTTACCCACACAAACTATTGGGGTTTTAAATGTTGTGGCAGCTAAAAGATCATAATCATATAAAACATTCCTAAAATATACCACCAGGGCATAGATCAAGGAAAAGGGGAAAGCTATTATTCTTAGCAGTTGCATAGGAACGAAAATATAATATTTTATCTTTGATGCACTCACTTGGCTTTAAAACATATAATTAAATTATTATAAATGAAGGTTAAAGATGTTGCTGGAATACTAGAAGAATTGGCCCCTTTGGATTACGCAGAGGATTTTGACAATGTTGGGCTTCTGGTTGGCAATCCTGATATAAGCGTTACAAATATACTTGTCACCCTTGATTCTCTCGAAAGCGTAATAGATGAGGCCATAAGTAAATCATGCAATCTGGTCATCAGTTTTCACCCTATAGTATTTAAAGGTATTAAGACACTTACCGGATCTGATTATATAGAACGCGCCGTTATAAAAGCCGTACAAAATAATATTTCCATTTATTGCCTTCATACTGCTTTGGACAATGCAATTGAAGGTGTAAATGCCAAAATTTGCGAAGTTTTAGGGGTTAAAAACACCAGGATTTTAATCCCGCAAAAGGGAACCATAAAAAAATTAACCACATATATACCGGTAACCCATTCAAAAACTCTGATGGATGGGCTTTTTAAGGCCGGCGCCGGAAGTATAGGGAATTATAGCGAATGTAGCTTTACAGTTGATGGTACAGGTAGCTATAAAGCAGGGAGTAAGGCCAATCCTGTAATAGGCAAAATGGGCGAACTACATTTGGAAGAAGAAACCCAAATCAACGTTACTTTTCCCAAAAGCAAAGAAAAAAATGTTTTAACCGCTTTATTTGATCATCATCCATACGAGGAGGTGGCTTATGAAATAAGCACCTTGGACAATGTGAATTCACAAATTGGAATGGGAATGATTGGTGAATTGGAACTCCCTATGGATGAAAAGGATTTTCTCTCTATCATTAAAGACAAAATGAATATTCCCTGTATAAGGCACTCGTCTTTTTTAGGTAAAAAAATTCGCAAAGTAGCCGTTTTAGGTGGGAGTGGCGCTTTCGCTATAGCAGCTGCAAAAAACTCAGGTGCAGATATTTTTATTACGTCAGACATTAAATATCATCAGTTTTTTGAAGCGGAAAACAAATTGTTGCTGGCAGATATAGGGCACTATGAATCAGAGCAGTTTACAAAAAATTTATTGGTTGACTATCTTACAAAAAAAATGCCTAATTTTGCAATCTCTTTATCAGAGAGTATAACAAATCCTATCAAGTATTATTAAATATGGCAACAAAAACAGAAGTAACCGTAGAAGACAAATTAAGAGCATTATATGATTTGCAATTGATAGATTCCAGAGTTGATGAAATAAGAAATGTTCGTGGTGAATTACCTCTTGAAGTAGAAGATCTGGAAGATGAAGTACTTGGACTAAAAACAAGGATGGATAAGTTAAAGACCGATTTGGAAACCATCAATTATGAAATCGGTGCTAAAAAGAATCTGATTGAAGAGGCGAAAGTCCTTATAAAAAAATATGCTGATCAGCAAAAAAATGTTAGAAACAGCAGAGAGTTCAATTCACTTGCAAAAGAAGTTGAATTCCAGGAACTGGAAATACAACTAGCTGATAAAAATATAAAAGAATTCAAAGTTCAAATTGAGCAAAAGAAGGAAGTTATTGGCGAGACTAAAGAAAGACTTTCAGAACGTGAGTCTCACTTAAAGCATAAAAAAAGTGAATTAGATGCCATTCTTGCGGAAACAGATAAGGAGGAAAAAGCGCTATTGGCCAAATCTGAAAAATTTGAAAAACAAATAGAAGACAGGCTGGTACAAGCTTATAAGCGAATCCGAAACAACGTAAAGAACGGCTTAGCGGTTGTACCTATCGAAAGAGGAGCCTCAGGAGGGTCTTTCTTTACAATACCCCCTCAGGTACAGGTAGAAATCGCATCCAGGAAAAAGATAATTACAGATGAACACAGCGGCAGGATTCTGGTAGATCCTGTATTGGCTGAAGAAGAACAACAGAAGATGCACAAAATGTTTTCTAAGATCTGATAATCCAATTATTAACTGAGTACAAAAGCCACCTGTCTTCAGGTGGCTTTTTTGTTCCGGCAATACAGCTCAAATGATTTCCTAGCTTTAACTGATGAAATTCTGGCAGAAAAACGAATAGTTCTTATACTAAATACAACGAAATTATATATCCAATTTAATTTTCATTTAGCAGCTCTAACATCTTGTCTTCTACCTCCGTACTATCCCATTTTAACTCAATATCCGGGATTTGCATAATCTGCTGCATAATTCTCTCCTGTTCATCGCCTATTGCCAGTGCATCAGAATATGGCTGATCGGAGAAGGTGACCCTGGAATAAGCCGGAATCCACTTGTCCGGATGTTTTATCGCAAAATGTTTTTCTATTTTTTTTTGCAATAAAAATCGAGGGTCAGCTGTTTTGCTGCTCATTTCGATAAAGTTTCTATAACTCAATTCGGCTATGGCGTCTGCATCAGGTTTTCTTGACTTCTGATACTCTTGAAAAATATGTTCCCAGTCATCTCCATATTTGATCATTAATTTATTTAAGATATAAATATCTTCAAAACCGGCATTCATTCCCTGTCCAAAAAAAGGCACTATGGCGTGCGCGGAATCCCCCACGAGAGCTACTTTATCCCAATAAGTCCATGGATAGCATTTCATAGTAACCATGGCACTGGTAGGGTTTTTGAAGAAGTCTTCAGTCAGATTATCCATTTCCTTTATTACATCAGGAAAATAAGTTTTGAAAAATTCCTTTGCCTGGGTTTTCGTTTTGATACTCTCAAAAGATATCTCGCCTTCAAATGGCAAAAACAAGGTGCAGGTAAAACTACCATCCAAGTTAGGCATGGCTATAAACATAAAATTACCTCTGGGCCAGATATGAAAGGAGTTTTTATCCAACCTATGTGTCCCATCCTGATTAGATGGAATAGTAAGTTCTTTATAACCAACATCAATAAAATCCTGTGAATAGTCAAATCGGCTTCTGCGCTGCATTTTGTGACGAATTCTTGAAAATGCACCATCACATCCGAACACCATATCATAGTCATAGGTTTTCCATTCACTCTTTTCATTTGCGCCCGTGTACAACCTCGCATCAGGTAAATCAATATCCCACACTTTTTCATTAAATTTAAAACGGACCCCCTCCTTTTCTGCCAGGTCAATCATTTTTCTGTTGAGCAGCCCTCTGGAAATGGACCAGATTGCCTCCTTTTCCTTTCCGTAATTCTGAAAGTAAATGGGCTTGTTATCTACGTGCATTGCACGTTTATAAAGAGGTATCGCTATCTTCTTAATCTCCATTTCAATTCCTACCTCACGTAAGGTTTTCCAACCCCTATCGCTCATTGCAAGGTTTATGGAACGACCGGAAAATTCTATGGTTCTAATATCCGGACGCCGGTCAAAAACGGTAACTTTGTGTCCTAATCTTTTAAGGAAGATCGCTAATAAAGATCCTATTAAACCGGAACCTATAATAGCGATGTCTTTTGGAGTTTGCCTCATAATTTAAGTCAGTGGAAAGACTAAGTTAGAAGTAAATGTACTAAAATTAAGTTTCCTTTCGTATCTGTCTTTAGGAGCCAAACTTAAGGTTCCATCTTTTTGTCCCTAATTTATATTATTTCTGTATACGAGAACCTCTCCCCTGCTTTACCAAAAAATATTGTTTTTTAATACTTTTTAGTATCAAATAAAGATCTGAATGTATTCTATTTTACGTATATATTTTATACAAAGCATTTTCCGCCGAGGCGTCTATATATAAAAAAGACCTTTATATTTAATTATACAAAGGTCTTTTTCCTTTTATGTGAAATGATAATATTCTATTCTAATATTCCATCCACTATTCCATATGTCATAGATTCTTCCGCATCCATCCAATAATCCCTGTTAAAGTCCTTCATGATCTTTTCATAAGGTTGCCCGCAGTTTTCAGCTAATATTTTAGCACCAATTTCCTTGGTCTTAATTATTTCTTTGGCTTGTATTTCAATATTGGAGGCCTGTCCCCTGGCTCCACCACTTGGCTGATGAATCATAACCCTCGCATGTGGCTGAATAAAACGTCTGCCTTTTTTACCCGCAGATAGTAAAATCGATCCCATTGATGCTGCCAGACCGCTACAAACCGTGGATACCGGACTTTTCAATGATTTTATAGTATCATAAATTGCAAAACCTGAGGTAACATAACCCCCGGGGCTATTTATAACTAACTGTATTTCCTTTTTATTCTGCATATCAAGGAATAAAAGACGATCAATTACATGTTTTGCGGAATCATCATCAACCATCCCCCATAGAAATACTTTTCTTTCTTCCAATAACTTTTCATCAATAGCTTCCTGTACTTTTCCCTTTTTTGAACTCATTTTGTACTTTTTGTTAAAAACCAAAATTAATCATTTTATTGGGATTTCATACTCCAATAAACCCATGGATTTATGTATATTTTAAACTGAAAAGCTATTATATTTGAAAAAACACAATTATGAAAATTCTTCACCTTCTTGCATCACTGCTAATAATGCTTGTAATTAGCTGTAAAACCGATCCAAAAAATACTGAAAGTTCAGTAAATATTGAGCAAACTGTTCCTGAAAAAATTGCCTACGCCCACGGTTTGGAAAATTGGAAAAATGTTGAAGAATTAAAATTTACCTTTAATGTTGACCGGGACACGACACATTTTGAACGCGATTGGATTTGGAACACGAAGAAAAATGAGGTTACTCTTATATCAGCCGGTGAGACCACCAGCTATAACCGGAAGCAAATAGACACCGTTACGGCCAAAGTTGATGCCGGTTTTATTAATGATAAATACTGGTTTTTGGCACCTTATAATCTTGTCTGGGATAAAGGAAACTTCACCTATGAATACTCAGATACTTCAGAAGCACCTATTGCCAAGACGCCTATGCAAAAACTGACCATTGTATACACCAGTGAGGGAGGTTACACCCCGGGGGACGCTTATGATTTTTATTTTGAAGATGATTACATTATAAAGGAATGGACATTTAGAAGAGGAAATCAGGCAGAGGCGTCACTTACAGCTACCTGGGAGGAATATGTGGATATGAATGGACTTAAATTAGCCAGGACACATAAAAACGCTGAAGGAAATTTTAAATTGTACTTTACAAAGATTGAAGTTAATTAGGTTAAAATGATTCCTAATCGGGTTTCTTTCTTTTTAGCAGGAAAGTAGCACCAAAAACTACAACTGAGCATACCAATAAAGTAATAAAACTTAGACTTAAGGAGAATTCTTCTGCAATAAAGCCCAGAATTACAGGACCTACCAGAAAGCCGGAATATCCGCTTCCGGCAATAAATGCTACTCCCTGAGAAGATTCCACCCCTTTAACATTACCTCCAATTCTGAATAGTTCCGGGACAATTACGGAAAACCCCAGGCCGGTAAGTGCAAATCCAGCAATGGCTAAATACATTTCTGTTGTAAGGACCATAAAATAACCGATCACCGCTATTACAGATCCCAATGCCACTATTTTAACTGATCCAATTCTGGAGCTAATAGCATCCCCTAAAAAACGTCCAAGCGTCATAAAAACCTGAAATCCTAAAAATCCTGCTCCCCATATTGCCTCAGGAGCAAGGCTTACTTCTTTTAAAAATAATCCACTCCAATCCACTATTGCCCCTTCGCTACCCATAATAACAAATGATACAACTCCCAGAAGTAATAGAGGTTTGAAAATTTTAATGCTAAATACTTCTTTTTCAATTGGAGCAGCCACCACCTTGTAATACCGCTTATAAAAAATAAAATTTACGGAAAGCACCAATAATACGGCCAATAACATATGTAACCCCCTATTGTCAATTACAGGGATTAAGAAACTTCCCAGGCCTGCCAATACGCCACCAAGGCTAAAAAAACCATGTGAGGCCGACATGAACTTCTGTTTATCCTCCTTTTCAATTTCAGTAACCAGGGTATTCATGGAAATATCGGTAAATCCATTAGTAGCACCAAAAAATAAAAGGGCTATGGCAAGGCTTACAAAACCGGGTGCTATTAAGGGAAATAAAGCGGCGATACAGCTAATGAAAATGCCTATTGAGGTCGCTCTGCCAACTCCTATTTTATTTATGATTTTAGAAGCTATTGGAAAAATTATAAAAACCCCCAGTGAAAGAAAAAAAATGGCAATTCCAAGTGTGGCTTTGTTTATCCCCAGATCTGCTTTAACGGAAGGTATATAAATAGCCCAGGTTCCAAATAAGATATTTAAACTGGCAAAAACCCAGGCGGGCCCGAAATATCTTGGATTTGAAATGATTAGTTTAAGAGAGCTCATAAGTCGCCTTCTGATAAAGGCCACAAATATACAATCATTCGATAAACAATGTGGTTACTTCTAAACGATTTTTATCGGGATCCAGAGCTTCAAATTCATAATATCCATCCCCGGTTTTTCTTGGTCCACTCAGGATTTTGTAGCCATCTTTTCTCAACTCTTCTGCTTTTTCATCAACTTCAGACATACTGTCAACACCAAAGGCCAAATGGATAATTCCCAAATGTTGCTTCCCCGCTGTGTCGTTGTTTTTTTCCGGAATATCAGCCATATGCATGAGTTCCAGCCTCGCCCCGGAATCAAAAGTTAGAAAATAGCTCTGAAATCCTTTAGCATAGTTGTCATATTTAGTACTGGCCTTACCTCCAAAATATCCGACATAAAAATTTTTAAGTGATTCCAGATTGTCGGTCCATATGGCCACATGTTCTAATTTCATAAAACCAGATCTTCATATTTGAGCGTTACCAAGTATCCCGGTTTTTAAAATTTGCCCGAAGGTATACATGTCTTCAAAACTACAATAAAATGGCGCCGGAGCAAGTCGAATTACATTAGGTTCCCGCCAATCTGTAACTACCCCATTTTCCATCAGATAATCAAATAATGACCTGCCTTCTCCATGCAGCAAGACAGATAATTGACAACCCCGTTCCACAGGTGTAATAATTTCAAAACTACTGGCAACTTCACTATCAATTTCGTGCAGGATAAATTCAAGATAAGCTACTATTTTATTGCGCTTTTCTATCAAAGCATCCATTCCTACTTCCTCAAACAGGGCTAAAGAAGCGAGATATGGTGCCAATGCCAATACCGGAGGATTACTCAATTGCCATGCATCTGCAGTGGCAATTGGCTCAAATTCCTGTTTCATTAAAAAACGTGTCTCCTTTTTGGTTCCCCACCACCCTTCAAATCTTGGAATATTAGCTTTACCCAAGTGGTTTTCGTGAATAAAAACTCCAGAAGCATTCCCAGGTCCGCTGTTCATATATTTATAGCTGCACCAGGCAGCAAAATCTAAGCCCCAGTCATGTAATTTTAATTCTATATTCCCTGCAGCATGTGCAAGGTCCCAACCCACATTAGCACCCGCAGCTTTTCCTGCACGTGTTATGGTTTTCATGTCAAAAACCTGCCCATTGTAATAATTTACACCACCCATCATAACCAGGGCCAGCTCATCTCCAATTTCATTGATTTTTTCCACAACATCTTCGGTATGCCAGTGATGTTCCCCGGGTCGCTTAACTACTTCAACAATAGCATCTTTTGGATCAAAACCATGAAAACGGACCTGGCTTTGCAGCATATACTGATCTGACGGAAAGGCTTTCTCTTCACATATTATTTTATAGCGCTTTTTTGTAGGCTTGTAAAAAGACACCATTAACAGGTGAAGATTTACGGTAAGTGTGTTCATAACAGACACCTCTTCAGGTTTAGCCCCAACTATCCTGGCCAATGGTTTTGCCAGTCTTTCATGGTAGTCCCACCAGGGTTTCTTTGCATGAAAGTGACCTTCAACACCCAAATTCTTCCAATCTTCCATGACCTCATCCACATATTCCTGTGAATTTTTAGGCTGAAGGCCCAAAGAATTCCCCGTAAAATAAATTACATTTTTACCTTTTAGCTGAGGAAAGTAGAATTTATCCTTGAATTTTTGAAGCGGATCATTACTATCCAGTTCTTTTGCAAAGGACAATGTATTTTGAAATGGCATACCTGATTTTTAATCAAAAATACAATATCCATATAAAAAAAGTACTGCTCATTTCATCTATTCCCAACCTATTGTTCAGGTATCCTCATTTCAATGATATGCCTTACAAATCCTGCTTTCTCATATGCCTTAATTGCAGGAATATTATCTGAGTATACTGTGAGGCGCATTTCATGATATCCTTTTGATAGTGCCCAGGCCCGAAGTGCCTCCAAAATCATTTTGTTAATTCCTAATCCCCTGTAAGCGGGAAGCGTATACATAAAACCAAAATTAACATACTCCTTGTGATTTAAGTAGGGTCTTGCCTGCCTGATAACCGCTGTTCCACAACTCACAACTGTGCCATTTATCTCTGCTACAACAACGGCCACCGCATTGTCTAAAATCATTCCTTTTAAATCGTAATAGCACACCGGGTCTTTTCTTATGGTTTCATCAAAAGGCCGTTCTGCCTTAATCAGTTGCTGTTCAAAACCTAAAAGCACATCCAAATCAGATATTGCAGCAGTCCTTATGGTTATATCTTCCATGCCCGACGTGGTTATTTTTAAACCTAAGATAGTATATAAATCCATATTTTTACCAAAACAGATTTATGCATTTTCTTCCGGAAACCCTAGAAAACTACATCGCACTTCATTCTGAAAATGAACCCGGTATTTTACGTGAATTAACCCGGGAAACACATTTAAAGGTAGTACATCCACGAATGATCACAGGGCATTATCAGGGAAGAGTACTAAGTATGCTTTCCAAACTGATACGCCCCGGAAAAATTTTAGAAATTGGAACATATACCGGATATTCCGCAATTTGCCTGGCAGAAGGATTGCAGGATGACGGATTATTATATACCATTGATATTAATGAAGAGCTCTCCGAAATACAACGAAAATTCTTTGACAAAAGCGGCTTTGGGGACAAAATTATTCAGCTTACCGGTGATGCTTTGAATATTATTCCTGAATTGGATGAGATCTTCGATATTGTTTTTATTGATGCGGAAAAAAAAATGTATGATGCCTATTTCGAAATGGCAATTGAGAAGACAAGGAAAGGAGGTATCATACTGTCCGATAATGTGCTCTGGTCCGGTAAAGTCGTTGAACCATTAGATAAAAATGATATGGCAACGCGGGCTCTTCTGGAATACAATAAAAAACTGAAAAATGACCCCAGGGTGGAAACTGTCATCTTGTCAATAAGAGATGGTCTCACCCTATGCAGGGTGCTATAAACCTCCCATATAAGCGATAAAACAGAAAGCCAAAAAGTATACCTGCCAATGCCCCGGTAATAAGATCCAATGGATAATGGACGCCAACATATATTCTGCTATAGGCAAATAGGAAAGGCCATATAAAGAGCAGCCAAATCAGCGAAATTTTTTTTCTAAGGAACAAAAAAGAGATAGTGGATAATGAGAAAGAGGAAGAAGCATGACCTGAAAAAAAACTAAAACCGGCCGGGCTTTTTAAAATTCTGATATAAGCCTTAATTTCTTCATCACTACTGGGCCTGAGTCGTTCAAAATATTCTTTTGTAATATCCGTAAGTCCTAAAATGCAAACTAACAGCAGCACAATCGTGCCCGCTATGAAAATTGCTTCTTTTTTTGGGTATTTCAGAAAAATAAGTGCTAGAAGGAAGATATAAAGTGGAATCCAGGTGGTGATGTTGGTTACTAAAACCCAAAACAAATCATAATCTTTAGTTCCAAGATTATTTAGATAAATGAAAGTTTCCCTATCCCATTCCAAAAGAAGTTTGAGCATGAGCCCGCCTATTTACGCTTAATCGTACCGGTAACATCCTCGACATTCTTCTTTACTTTGTCAATTTCATTTTTTATGTCGTCTGTAAAACTGGTATCAATTCCTTGTTTTTCGGCACTTTTTTGAATTTCCTTCTTAATATCATCTGTGGCATCTCTCAATTGCCTCATCCCCTTGCCAAGTCCTTTGGCAATTCCCGGAATTTTATCCGCCCCAAATACCATTACCACAATAAACATGATAAAAAATATTTCGGCTCCACTTATAAATAAAACTACTGTCGCTAGCATACTACAAATATAAGCAAGATTATGTGCCAAATATAAAAAGTCCTGATGTACTACATCAGGACTTATAAACTTTTTTTAGGAAGAAATATTACTTTCCTTTTATATTTTGTTTAAACTGCTCAAATTCAGATCTCTGTTCCTTTTTGGGCCAGGAATTGTTCGTTACATCAATGTCTGCTG
>Ga0316188_10000383_pt1 | contig 18548 bp, 13 predicted proteins | sample Phiworburrow1_MG_FD_204933 | JGI IMG/M metagenome (GOLD analysis project Ga0316188, IMG submission 204933) | Coastal sediment microbial communities from Maine, United States - Phippsburg worm burrow 1 | ecosystem: Environmental > Aquatic > Marine > Coastal > Sediment | place: USA: Maine... | reverse complement strand
GACTCAATTCATATTGATTCACATTTAATTCAGTTATCAATATTTTTAATGCTTTTTCCTTTTCCAAATATTGTCTCATCAGATAAAGGTCATCTTCAGGATAAGGCTTTAATTGTAAGTTATAGAGTAAAAGTCCTAAGCGATCTACAGTATGATTATAAAAATCGAGCATTTTGGTGTTTTTTTCCAGATCACTTCCAGACCCGCTCTCAATTTCTCTTTTTTCATCATTAAATTCAGGAATAAAATCTTCAACAGCGTATACCGATTCCTGATTATTCTCAATTTCTTTTTTGTAATCTTCCAATAAAGCGATCGTTTCAATTTCCTTTTCAGCTTTTATCCCCTCTAATTCTTGTTTAGAATAATCAGAGTCATTTGTTTCAAGGCTTCTATTCACTTCTTCGATCAAAGCAGTATTTAATAAGATCGTTTCTTCAATTTTCTCTATTTTATCAGGATTGCTTGCAATTAATGATTGCTTCTTGCTATAATCATTTACCAGCTGATTCTCAATGCTATTTTCATTTGTTACAAGCACTTGGTCATCTCCGGTTAATTCAAGATCCTCTGCTTTACCTGATGGAACCAGTGCTAATAATTCTTCATAACTAATACCTAAAGAAAGCAGAGCATCATTATCAAGATTCTCCATCGCTAAGATGTTTTCCTTTGCTTTATCTATTTTACCATTTGATTCCACAATCTGAGTATCCAGTGGTTTTTTGCTTTCTACTGCTTTGTATTCCCAGTTTGTTGCAAATTCAAATCCCTGGTCAGCTACCTTACTATTCCAATCTAATTCACGGTACTTCTCCCAATTTTTAGGTGAATCCTCTTCAATTTCAGCTAATTCGTTTCGAGCTTGATTTAGCTCTCGCTCAATCGCCTCTTTATCCGACCCTTTTGCATTTTGCACCTGGGTTTCAAGTCTTTTTATTAAGGTGATGTATTCATTTTTATCATTTCGCAACTCTTCCGAACGATCAAAAGCCTGCATTGCTTTCATGTGTTCCAGTTCTTTTACATCAGCCAGAAAATCAATTTCATTCTCATCCAGTTTGCTTTGCTTAATATTCGCTTCTATCAGTGCAAGATCGTTTAGGGATGAACTTAACAGCGCTTTTTCATTTGAAGTGATGCCCTGATCCAATTCGATCTTAGCAGCTTTCAATCCGTTAATTGCTTCGGTCCTTTCTTTAATCGTCTCGTTTAATCGCGACGAGATCATCATCGCTGATGCCGAATTCAATAAATTTATTTTTGCTTCATTTCTTAAAGTAATTGAACGTTTTAAAAACTCTTGTTTCTCAATAAGATCATCCGACGACTCGAAACTGGCAAATGCCTTTTTTGCTTCTGTAATAAGTTCATCTGATTTCAACTTGTAGGCCTGCGACTCGGCAAAAGCCTTGGAAGAAAGTGCCTTATAATCCTCATTTAACTTACTTAGATCAAGGATCTCTTTTTCAGCCCAAATAGCTACTTCTTGATTAGAATGTAAATTGTTAAATCCTGCGCTTAAATAGAGCAATTCAATTTCACCCTGTTGCTTAGCTAATTCCTGATCTTTAAGCTTTTCATTTAACAGATCCGCAGGTGTAATATCCAGTTCTGCTCTTTTCTTTAAGGCCATCGCCAGTAATTCCTGCATGTCCCCTTCTAATGCTTCATCAAAATAATTTTTTATCATTAAGCGCTCTACTCCATCATCATCGATCAATATGAGCTCTTGCCTAAAAGCAGCAATACTTTCTAAGCGAGGGATTTCAACTTTACCTGTATGAATGATACCTGAATTACCTGCCTCAACATAAAAATTATATGCTCCGCCATAATTAAAATCCAATAAGTAATTTCCCGATCCATCTGAATTAAAAATACCTATCTGGCGTTTAGTCTGACTGTCTTCAATGGTTATTCTCGCGTTTTTCAGAGTTGGGTCCAGTTCTGAAAGGAAGTTTCCTTTTATTAATATAATACTTGAAGGCAACAGATCCACCTTTACTTCATAAACCGAAATTCGATCTTGCTTGCTGGCTCTGGATGAAGCGAAAAAAGCATTTTGATTTAATGAATCCGCAATGTAAAGAATGTCATTGTCGGGGGTGTTAATTGCAAAATCAAGATTTTCCGGCATACTGTAGGCTCCGGAAAAAGGATTTATTACAGATTTGAAAATATCAAATCCTCCCATGCTATTATGACCTTCAGAGCAAAAGTAAAGCGTTTTACCATCCGGATGCATAAATGGGAAATCTTCATTAAAAGGGGTGTTAATAGTGGATGGTAATAAGTTCGGTTCCGACCAGGTTCCATCTCCTTTTCGGGTAGCAAAATAAATATCTAATCCCTGATCTCCTTTTTTACCATAACTCGAAAAATAAACGACATTGGATAGTGGCGTTGTATAGATGATCGGCCGATGGCCATTTTTCTTATCTATACTGCTTTGAAATTCTTCCGGAGCGATCAATATTTTACCCGAAAGATTTTCTAACTGATAATACCTGAAAAATTCATCGGCATCTACATCCGTTTTATCAAGAACGATTACTTCTTTTATATTTGTTAAAAGCGCTTTTCCATTATTACATTGTTGTAATGAAAGTGCCAAGTTATATTTACTCTGTGTTTTGCTATCGCTTAATTCAGCAAATTTCTCGAAATTCTTTATTGCTTTATTAAACTCATAATTTAACTGATAGGCTTTACCAAGGAAATAGAAAGCGCGGGCATCAATTCCTGCTTTTAATGATGCCTTTTGCAAATAAGGGATGGCTTCTGCTTTTTTATCGGATCCATATAATAATGTAGCCCCATATTTAAAAGTGATATCGGGATCCCCTTTTTTTATTGATAAAAGTTGAGTGAAAATTGGATAGGCCTCGGCATAAGATCCTTCTTCGAACAATTCATTCGCTTGTTTTAATAAGTTATCTGTCTCAGATTTTTGGGCATATAAATCCCCTCTAACACTTAAGAGTAGTAGTAATACAGAAATTAGTCCTATGAAATTTCTCACAGAAAAAACCAGTTTAGGGTATAAAGTTAAATTTATATGAATCACCTGAAACAGTTATGAAATCCCGTATTCTTATTTAACGAACTTATTAACAATAGGTTTATTCATCGAAGCGCTCCAAAAATTCTTCCATCTTTCTTTTTGAAGCTAAAATATATTCATAGCCAATATGATCTTTAGTGGCTTTTATGAAGCGCTTATCATCTTTCGTTTCGATCAATATATTATTGAATTCCTTATTGCTTCCATAAGCTTGCATCACTCCTCTCGAGTAAGTAAAATAATACCAAACCTCATCATCCGCCTCTAAATAGATCTCAATTTTATCTCCACTTCGTTTTCGCGTGATCATCACTTTTCCTTCCATCGACTTAAACACCTGCTTATCCTTTATCGAAGCGATAGAAATCGGACCTTTTGATTTAAAGGACTCTGATCCATCGTCCCAAAACATTTCAATTCCTGCAAAATAGAGTGTCTTTTCAATTTCATTAGGCATTTTTCGAATCGCTCCACTTAAATTAAGGTCTGTTATCAATTGATCTGCTTTTTCCTGTCCTAACAATTCCTTTAAGGATTGTTCATAATAGACTTTCGAGAAATTAACTCCTTTCGTTTCAGGGCTTCGATTTATATCATTAGTAAAGACTTTTAAAGCATCATCGTTGAAAAGAAAGTCCATTACCATGGAAAGGTTAAAATCGAAGTTCTCATCCTGTGCATTATATGTGGATGAGCCGAACAATTGAAAATCAATAGGATCGAAATCAATTCCGAAATTTAATGGTCCATCCGTTCTTACTCCACAACTATTTATATTCAGTGCGGCTAATGGACCGGGAAGTTTAGGCTGTTTTAATTTTTCTTCACTTGCAATAACATACTCGCTCGTCTTTTTATCGTAAGAAAGAAAACCGCTCGTAGCAACCATTACCTGATCTTGATCATCCTCTTTCTCAGAAAGAAAAACTGGGTAAATTCCAAATGGATCATTTCTGGAAACTAATCCACTATAGATCTTTTCATGGGTCATTGCCAATAGAGAAGCTTCGATCGGAATATGAATATCCTGCGGGTTTACCTCCGCTGTAAATGGAATCCAAAAGATCTCTTCATCCGGACAATCATGAAGTATTCTGGTTGACCCCTCAAATACCAGAAAGGCTCGATTGGCTTCTAAATTCACATCTCCCTGAAATTCAAAATTTGCACTTAGCATGAATTTGTCATCTCCTAAGATCTTGCCTTCTGCTATGGTTTGAATATTGGTGTCGATCCTGATCTCTTTTAGCCAGATCTGATAGGCATGGCCGGCTTCATTAATATAATCAACATAACCCGATCCATCGTATTGATATCGACCTCTAATATTCACTTCAGCAGTGTAAATAGAATGGAATTTTGTAATGTCATTTGCGACGATCATCGAGTTTTTAAAAGGATCCAGGATGGCTCGCTTACGAATGGTAGCCATTCCGCTATCGGGATAAATTCGGGCATCTGCAGCCTTAATAAATAAAATATCGCTGCAAGAAATGATGGAACTTTTTAAATTAAAAATTGCTTTTGGAGCTAAGAAATTCAATGAATCCTGTGCCGGGTTGATCGAGAAGAAATTTGAGCTGGATTTATTCACATCTGTATCAATCACGAAATCGCTTTCAACCACCTTAGCACCACGGTCCGACTCCAATTCGATGTCGTTTTTATCCATATACCAGTTAAACTTATCCATAAAACAGATGTATTGATTGGCCGGGAATTCAACGAAAGACTCTTCATCGTTGGATACAAACTTCCCTACTCTACCAATAAAATCCACATTAGCATTCACATTATTCGTCTTAAAGGCCATCCCAATATCTTCTACTGATGCTAAACTAAAATCAGAAGTGTCGGCCAGTATTTCGTCTTTTTGATAAGAAAAATCCTTAGAACTTAACAAGGCACCTGAAAACTCAACCACTCCATTTCCTCCCATACCTGTTTCATCAAGGGCGAGGTAACCCGAACGCAAAGAAGCCTGATCGTGATACATTGGAATTGGCTCACTATATACATTTGCTAATAATCTTTTATCATATGGAAAGAAGTCGATCTCTACCTGATTGGCATGCACTTCAGGAACGAGTGGTGGTATTTCACTTTCGTTATTAACAAATGATGTGGTGACTCCCTTTAAAGAATCCGGAAAAAAAGTAAAGGCGTCTGAATGCGAATGAGAACTTAAAAAATCCAGATCACCATCACCTTGCAATCCTTTTCCTGATAAAGAGATCTTTGTATCAAACTGAGCTAATCCTCCATAAATTGAAATTCCTTCCGAAGGCAATTTCCTGGTAAATCCTAATGAATAATCAGGCATAATTACAAGGGCTTCATCCAGCTCATCAAAGATCCCTCCTGAAACAAATCGACCTTGAAAACTAATATTCTCGGTTCTGAATTTCTCCAAACTATCGATTACAAAAGGGTCTATTTCATAATAAAAGCGCTCACGGTCATACACACCCCCCTGGATTCGACTATTATCGTAATAGACATAAGATTCCTTAACACAATTAAAAATAGGATATTGTGGGAATTCCTTAACATTTAAACCCGACTTGTTTTCAGGATTATCGACATTAATACTTCCTCTGATCCCTTCAATTACATTGGTAACATAACGCAAAGGTCTTGTCCCATCAGTAGTCATTTCAAAGCTCGGAACTTTTATTCTGGCCGAATCAACTTTTATTAAGTTGATGGTAAACTCTTCATAGTCGAAATAATAGTCGGAGCCAAAATATTCGAACTTACCGGCATAAACCACTCCACCAAATTTTATATCCCGATCTTTTTCTATAGTGATCTCTCCTTTATTAGGAAAGATTACCACATTATTGCTGTCGCTTAATGTGAAAAATCGAACACCTTTTAATTTAATTTCATTATTTTCAAGATCGAGCGTTCCATTCATATCCCGCCCAACCTCAGATGAGATCTGGATCACATCATAATCGCTTTTACCTGAATTATCAAGAATGTACTTGCTTAGCTTCGGATTCTTTATCGCATATTTTTCTCTACTGTTATAATCAACAAAGCCTTGAATACTAAGATTGATCAAAAGCGTTTCTGTTTGAACAGAGGATAATCGTAAAAACTGGGATAGATCTTCTAAGGCAAAGGTATTAGATCCCAAATTCTGAGTTAATTTATCGATTGCAGTAAGAGGATGAATTCGATCCATTCCCATTAATTGAGTGAATCTCTTTTTACTGAAATAATCCTGAGATTCAAAATACACCTGTCTGCTGGTCGACCCGAAAATGGCCCCAAAATCCATGATCGGCTCATCTATATTCCAATAAAATCCCTCAGCGAAGATATCGAAGTTATGATAGTTATCTCGGAAAGGAGTCTGTGAGATCCCTTCATCATTTCGATATAAAGTAAGCAGGCGATTCGATTTAACAAACTTCATATTCAAACCCGGATGGATGATCGAATCGGAAGCTAGATGAATGATTATTCTGGCATCTTCGGCTCCGAAAGTGCTTGGGTTCATCGAAAAGAAATTAGCATGAGCCTCAACCTTAACTTTTCCTTTATATTTAAAAAAAAGCTTTGCCGGTTGATCAGCGGTTCCAAAACCATTAAAGGTTGCTCCTTTCATATTAAATCCACCACTATAATCCACATTAGGAGCAATGTTTTTAATCTCGAAGCGACTTTCATAGGTATTAAAACTTGGGTAGGTCGCTTTTTCCGGCGTTACATTCGCTAAAATATTTTCATTTAACCTTCCGAATAAGGTTCGTTCGAATAAGTAATGATGAAAACGTACCGAATCGATATGATAAGATACCGATTTTAAACTTATTGAATAATTATCGAATTCGGCATATACCTCCGTAGGATCCTGTCCTGCCCTTTTCCAGTCAATTTTTCCTTTATCTCCAACCCAATCATTCTCCAAAGGAAAATAGCTTCCACTCGTATTGTAAATAATCGAACTATCCTTTTTTGCAACACAAATTAAATTCGCATTTTTAAAGCTAAAAACAGGCTGATCATCCAGCCCAATGGTAATTTGCTCACTATTTGTTTTCCATTCGAGTGTATTTGTTCTGAAAAACACGCCCTCATTTAAAGTCTCATAAACTGAGCTTAAATAACTTTTAAAAGTGTTTGCTTTATTAAGCTCCTTAACGTAGATCAAGGTATTTAAAAGCATCTCAAAATTTGATTTTACCTTTGTATCATAATGACTTTTTTCTATTAATTCGACGAAATTTAATAGATAAGGAAGGATGCTGATTTTTTTGGCCAGCATATAGTCACTGATCTCATAGATTTTAGCCCACTCCTCTGCCGTAAAAGAATTTTCCTGAATTGTAATTCCCCATTTATCTTCAACAAAGGTTTTATTTCCCTTCTTATCTGCTGCGTCTAATAATTCACCTACCTGATTTTTATATCCTAAAGGACTAGGGTCGAATTTTGTAATGGTTTGTGCAAAGAGGGGACTCATTGAAATGATAATGAGTATAAACGACAACATTATCTTAATTCCTGTGCTTTTTAACAAGTTACTACTCATTGCATCCTAATTTTGGTTTAATTCCTATTTCATTATTTCGCTTAAACTACTAGCAAACTTATTTCACACACTTTATTAATGCCCATTCTTCGCGTGTATCTGTATTTGTTACCTTTAATCCATTTGCCTCAGCTACACTCGACATTTCTTCAATATCAACTTCAAAAAAACCACTAAGCAGTAAAACAGATCCCTTATTCATATGATCTGCAAAATCCTTCATATCTCTTTTTAGTACGTTTTTATTGATATTCGCTAAGATCAAATGGAATTTTTTATCCGGAATTTCATTTTTATCCCCAAATCTAACGGATACAAATTCGGTTCCATTTATTAAGCAATTTGAAATGGTGTTTTTGTATGCCCATTCATCATTATCAATTGCCCATACAGGATTGGCTCCCTTTTGTTCTGTAAGTATTGCTAACACCCCGGTTCCGCAACCCATATCTAATACCGATTTATTATAAATATTTTCGTTTAAAATATGTTTTACCATTAAATAGGTCGTATTGTGATGTCCTGTTCCAAAAGACATTTGAGGCTTTATGATCACTTGAAATAAAAATCGTGTATCATTTGGATGAAAAGGAGCTCGGATCAAACATTGGTTCTCAACCATGATGGCCTGATATTCTTTCTCCCATTCTTCATTCCAATTTACTTTGGCTATTTCAGTAATATCATAATTCTTAATATATTTCAATACACCGATCGTCTTAAGAATATCCTCTTTGATCATAATAGATTCAGGGATATAAGCCTTTAAACCTTCTTCCGTTTCCTCAAAACTTTCAAATGGTAAATGGGATATTTGAGCCAATAAAATATCTCTGTATACTTCAGGTTCATTTACTTTAAAGGTAAATTCGATGTATTTCATATGGCATTTTTACTTTGCTTTATACTCATTCTATAATTCTTTTTACTTTGTTTTAATTGTCCGTTCAATAAACTAAGTAAGCGCTTTACTTCCACTTCATTTAACTGTATTCCTAAAATGACTTTTTTGTTCCGGTAAGAAAAATAAATGCGTTGACCTCCGATGACCCAGAAAGAATCTTCCATAAAAGAGAAAAAGTTTTTAGAAGAATGTTCTGCCTGATAAAAGTTTTCTATCTCATTTGTTTTATAATGATTTTCCTTTCCTCTGCTAAAAAACTTGTTCTGAATGATCAGCTCTTCTTCTCCGAATTTAATATGTTCATAGCCACTTCTTCTGTAAAAAAATACCTTGATCATTTTAATTTCAAAATACAAAAAAAACAAAAGCATGATCAGCATTGGAATACTGTATTGAAATGGGCTATCTCCAAAAAATTGATAGGCAAATACGGCGCCACAGAATGACCAAGCTAAAAGCCAGTATAACAGCAGGCTTTCCTTCCATCTTTCAACCTTTCCTAAAATAACAACAGACAGCTTTTTTGAATCATCTACACTTATTCGATTTGAGATCATTCTCATAAAATCATTTTTTAACAAAAATATTGTATGTTGCACTACACAATCTTATTAGGACAAACTTTTTATCATCATTTTTTTCAATATACTATGAAAGGTATTTTATTTACTCTTGCTTTTCTAACGCTTTCATCTTTAACGCTTAAGGCTGCTCACATTGTTGGAGGGGATTTTAATGTCAGTTGGGTAGAAGGTAACACATTCGAAACAGAACTCAAATTATTCCGTGATTGTTTTGGTGGAGGTGCTGACTTTGATGCAACTATCACTGTTACTGTATTTGATAGTAATACAGACACGATCTTTGGTTTTTTTGATATGTCTGACCTCGTTGTAACTCAGATTATTCTGGGCGATGAATGTTATACCCCAACCAGCTTATGTGTAGAACAGGGTGTATACACCACAACAGTTGACTTACCAAATAACCCCGGCGGATATTATTTAACATGGGAACGTTGCTGTAGAAATAACATCATATCGAACTTGGCCGATCCGGGTGAAGAGGGAATGGTATTCACATGTAGCATTGCCGATCCGGCACTTCATAATTCAAGTCCTGTATTTGATGCCTATCCGAGTACAGGTTACTTTTGTATTGGAATTGAAAATACTTTGAATTTTAATGTGACCGATGAAGATGGTGATTCGCTGGTCTATTTTTTCGACAATCCTTTATCCGGTGATGCAACCAGCTCTTCCGGTCCAACTGCTGCTATTGCCGGCCCAAGACCTTATACATCATGTGCATGGGAAACCGGTTATAGCTTAGATAATATTCTCAATACCGCGATTCCTATGTCAATAGATCAAGTTACAGGAACCATTACGGTAACTCCTGAACAATTAGGGGTTTACGTTTTTGCTGTATATGTTGCAGAATTGAGAAATGGAGCCATCATTGGCGCTGTTCGTCGTGAAATTCAATTTCAAACCGTTGTTTGTACGGTCGATTTACCGGCTACATTTGTTGCTCCTACCGATACTTTATTTGAAATTATTGCGGAGAATTTTTTAGAAATTCCGATCATCGTGCAAGATCCAAATGCGTCTGATCCTTTATTTGTTGTTGCCGAATCTGAATTATTCACCCCGCATGCGGGCTTTCCTGCTGTATTTGAAGGAGGTGTTGGAACCGGGACTGCCAATTCACTATTCTCCTGGCAAACAAGTTGTGTAAATATTAGCGATACCTATCATCCTGTTCATCTTAAAGCATTTTCGGATGGCTGCAGTGGTTCTGACACCACTTTCTATACCTTTTATGTAAAAGTCAACCCCGATTTAGAAGGCTGGATTGAAGGAGCGCCCAATGTGATCACCCCTAATAATGATAGTAAAAATGAATATTTCAGTTTAAATGTAAGTATAAATCCATGTTACGACACTTTTAGAGTGTTTATTTATGACCGTTGGGGACTTCTGGTTTTTGAATCTGAGGATCCCTTTTTCAAATGGCATGGTACAGACCAGAATTCGGGAAAAGATGTACCTGATGGCACATACTTTTACATTCTGGATGCTTCTTTTAAAGAAGTGCCTTATCGTAAAACAAGCAGTCTAAGTGTTCTTAGATAATTCATTATCAATCCTAATTTTTTTATGCAAGATCTAAATCAAATTCTATTAACCCTGGATAGTTATATCGGTGGAAGTGTATGGTTTGTTTACTTACTTCTCGGAACCGGATTATTCTTTACCGTTTATTTAAAATTTCCACAAATAAAATATTTCCGCCACTCCATAAAAGTGGTCATGGGTAAATATGATAAAAAGAGTGACAAGGGGGATACTTCGCATTTTCAAGCTTTAACAACCGCGTTATCGGGAACCGTTGGCACAGGAAATATTGCAGGTGTTGCACTTGCGATCCATCTTGGTGGTCCTGCAGCATTATTCTGGATGCTATTAACTGCCTTTCTTGGAATGACAACAAAATTTGTGGAGGTAACTCTAAGTCATAAATACAGAGAAGTTGCAGCAGATGGAAGTATATCCGGCGGACCGATGTATTATATGAAGAACCGTTTAAACATGAAGTGGCTTGCTATTATTTTTGCAATCGCTACGATAATCTCATCATTTGGAACAGGAAATCTTCCTCAGGTAAATTCCATTGCAAATGCAATGCATTCCACCTTTGGGATCGACAATATGCTAACCGGTGGAATTCTTGCCGTTTTACTTGGATTTGTAATTATAGGAGGAATAAAAAGGATCGCTAAAGTGACAGAAAAATTAGTTCCAATGATGGCCTTAATTTATATCATCGGTTCTTTTCTCGTTATTTTTTATAATTACGATAATATCATCCCATCCATTCTCCTTGTATCCGGCTCCATTTTTACCGGAACAGCGGCTGTCGGCGGATTTTTAGGTGCTTCTATCGCATTTGCTTTTAACAGAGGAGTTAATCGTGGATTATTTTCGAATGAAGCCGGACAAGGTTCCGCTCCTATCGCCCATGCTGCAGCTCGAACCAGTGAGCCTGTATCTGAAGGGATGGTTGCTATTTTAGAACCTTTTATCGATACTATTATTATATGTATGATCACAGGAATGGTGATTCTTTCATCCGGTGTCTGGAATGAAAAACACATGAATACTTTTCAGTTTACCGATCTAATAATTCTTGAAAACAGCTATGTTGAAGATAATCCTGAAGATAAAGAAAGACTGACACAGTATGTGTTAAGCGGGAATTCAATTCCAGTGTTTACAGGTAATTTAGAAGTGGATAACGGAATCATTCAAAATGATCTGAGTCTCATCCATAATCGCTCACTGGCAGAAAATGTAACGATCTATGAGAATAATAAGGTCTATTCAGGTACAATCGTCGTTTCTAATGGAGTAGTCTCTTCGTCTGATCAAAGTAGGATTGTTTTTAAAGGAGCTTCTTTAATGAATAGTGCACCGCTTACCGCCGAAGCTTTTACCCGGAGTTTTTTAGGAGATTACGGAAAATACATTGTGAGTATTGGTTTGCTATTATTCGCCTTTAGTACCGCAATTTCCTGGTCTTATTACGGAGGTAGAGCCGTTACCTTTTTATGGGGCGTGAAATATGAAAAGTATTATCGGATTGTCTATGTGATCGGTTTTTTCATCGCTTCTTTTACCGATACTACACTTATCTGGACTTTCTCAGGAATTGCTATCGCACTAATGACGCTTCCTAACTTATTTGGAATTTTAATGCTGCATAAGGAAATGAAATCTTCGATCAGAACCTATTGGATCAATTTCTCGAAAAGCAATCCGGAAGTGAAAATTCCTTTTAAAATAAAGGATAATTAATTAGGATCGCTGAAGGCCGAGTCCGTTAGAAATGTAATATCCGTTAAGGTTTTTAAAAATGCGATGAGATCCTGCTTGCTTTGATCTGATAATTGCAAACCTCCTTGCGTGTATTTCATAAATGGATCTATGGTCGCAGAAGGATGACCTCCACTATTATAATGTTCGATCACTTCTTCTAGCGTGGCAAATCGACCGTCGTGCATATAAGGACCTGATACTTCTACATTTCTCAAACTAGGGGTCTTAAATCGTCCGTAATCATCCGGATCACCGGTGACTTCTCCCCTGCCAAGATCGGTAAATACAGAATCCAGCCCGTTATTATGAAGCTGGTAATCTGAAAATTGCATGCCCGCCAATGGATGACAATGAAAACAATCGCCTCCCCATTCGCCTCCCTGCCCTAATTCAGGATCGCCTCCTTCTTTTTGATAGATCTGAAAACCATTCGCTTCTGAAGGGGTAAACTGATACTCTCCTTTTTTCCATTTATCATATTTACTTTCACTGCTTACCACCGTGCGAAGAAATTGTGCGATCACTTTTGCAACGTGGATCGAATCAATGTCGCTTGTAGCATAAATGAGTTCAAAAACCTCCATATAAGATTGGTCGGCTTTAATTTTTTCCATTACCTCTGCCCAAGTCGTATGCATTTCAATAGGATTGATCACCGGTTGAATGATCTGTTCTTCTAATGTTTCGGATCGGGAATCCCAAAAATAATTGAATTGATAGCCTAAGTTTATAAGCGTCATTCCCTGTCGGTTCCCTTCTATTCCATCAATCCCGGTAGAAAATTGATTTGGATCCCCAAAAGCATTTTCTTGCAGATGACATGAAGCGCAGGCTTGAGTATTATCTCCCGATAAACGATTATCATAAAATAATTTTCTCCCCAGATCGATTCCCTCTACGGTAAAAGGATTGTCACCTGGAATGATCATTTGCTGAAAAAATAATGGGTCTTCCCAAGAATAGGCAGTAGGTCCATTAAGAGGAGGGGTCGGTTGAGGTGCCGGTGGTCCTGAATCTTTCTTGCATGATGAAAAAATCAATAATCCGGTAAGGATAATAAATACAATAGGATATTTCAATTTATAATTTCTCATAATTTCGTTCTTCGCTCTTTCTCTCTTGCAACAAATATAGGGTCGCTTAATGATTTTAAAAAGGAAAGTAGTGCTTTTTGATCCTTTTCATTTAAGTGAAAAGAATGAACTTTATCGCTTTTATTTTCATGGTTCACACCCCCCGACATTTTAAATATAATGACCTCTTTGAGCGTTGCGATAGATCCATCATGCATATATGGCGCACTATATTCAATATTCCTTAAAGTGGGAACTTTGAATTTTCCGATATCAGCGCTCTTTTCTGTTATACGCCATCTTCCCGGATCTGAATAATTTTCATATAAGCCGATATTATAAAACTTGTAATTGCTCAAGTTTATTCCATTATGACAAGAACTGCAATTCAGCGAATCGCTGTAAAAAAGTTCAAAGCCTCTTTTCTCTTCTTTATTAAATACAGTTGTATCCTCTGAGATATAAGTGTCGTATTTGCTTTGATAAGAAAGTAAACTTCGCTCAAAAGCGGCTATCGAATAGGCTATTGCTGCAGGATCCAATTCCCGATCGAATGCTTTTAATGATAAGGCCTGGTAAAGCTCATTTTCCACAAGTCTCTCCGCTAAGGTAAAAAGGTCGAATCCCATTTCATTTTCATGCATTAATGGTGCAACAATTTGTAACTCCAGTGTGGGGACACCTCCATCCATCATAAAATAAGGAGCGTAAGCCAGGTTAAATAACACCGGAGAATTTCGAAAAGTAAGACTATCACTTATTCCTCGGCTTTTAATCTTTCCATCACTGAAGGCAAATGATGCTTTATGACATGAAGCGCAAGATAAACTGCTATCTAAAGAAAGTTGAGAGTCATAAAAAAGACGAGCTCCCAACTCAATTTTAGCCAGATTCATAGGGTTATTCAAGGGGATAGGAAGTGAATCAAAATGTGAAGGCAATTCAATATTCCATTCAATCAAATCATCTGTATCCTCAGCTGAATTGTTACACGATTGGAGGAACAAACCCAAAAAAATGATTGAAACCGAGAAGTATATTTTCACCTTAATTATTTTCGATCGAAAGGATCACATTATCCGAAACACGATTAGCCAGACCTTCATTTGTGCCATGAGATTGATTATCTATGGCAATATCGATCACATCATCAGGGGAGGCTAAAAATCCGTGCACATCAAAAGTTAAGGTGATCTTTCCTATTCCGTCTTTAATGGCTGTGAAATTTAGATTTCTGCTTGTATTCCTAAAACAATAATCTTTACCGGTATGTATCGAAAGTAAGGTTTCAAACTCCTCATCTATCATTGGATCAGTATTACATCTTCCATCGATCAATACAAATCGATAACCCGTATTCCAGGTCCAGTACATCCCATTATTTAAACTTAAAGCATGGTTTGGACTGTACAGTGCAGCATCGAAATCCGGATTTTGAGTTCCATTCATACTCTGAGGAACACCAATAGCAAAATCCAATCGAGTATAACTCCCTTCAGGAATCGTTGTCGAAAATGAAGTCACACCATCACTTGCATCAACATAAAGAATATCAGCAAAATCAAAACTCTCTCCGTCACTATCCACTAATTTCATTTCAGAAATATAAAGCATCAGCTTTTCAATTTTCAAATTATAGCCTAATGGATCGTAATCATATATCTGGTTGATCGTAAATGCCTCATCTCCATATGTGAAATTTACATCGATAGTAAGTGTAGAGTTTCCCTTTACTTCTTCTTTTTTACAAGATGAATAGAGTAAAAAAATGCTGAGAAGGGATAATAAAAATATTTTTTTCATAGGTCTATATTCACTTATATAAACGCAAATATATGCTTGAGGTTGTATGAAGTAAATGACTTGTGATACATAGTTCGTCTTTTAGTCATTTTAATTTAAGGGAAAATGTAATTTAGTATTCACATTTTATGATAGAAATAAGAGAAATAACATCGAAAGATACGATTCCTATAAGAAGCGAAATACTTCGCCCGGGACAAAGTTTGGACACATGTATTTATTCGCATGATGATGATCAAACAAGCTTTCATCTTGCCGCTTATTCTTCCGGAGAACAAGCGAGTATTGCTTCCTTTTATCTGGAAAAACATCCTGATCTTAAAGGAAGTATTCAATATCGTTTCAGAGGAATGGCGACAAAGGCAGCATATCGAAATCAGGGCTTTGCCGGTGCTTTGCTAAGCTATGCATTCGAAAAGATAAAAACTTTTAATTGCAATGTAGTATGGTGCAATGCCAGGGTGAATGCGATTCAATTATATATGAAAATGGGAATGGAAATTTGTTCTGACGAATTTGATATTCCGGGAATAGGACCTCATTTTTTAATGAAAAAAGAGTTTTAAAATGAGGGAAACAAATACATATTATATCGTTTTACTTCTTTTTATGATCCTGTCATGTGCTAAAATTGATAAAATTCGTCCCTCTATAAATTCACTGAATGTAAATGATCAGTCGGGTGATACGGTTTATATAGGTCCAGGCACCTTATTAATAAACTATGAAATTACCGATAATGAATTGATCCAGTCGAATAAATTAAAATTGCTTGAACAAACATCGAATGACACGGCATTCTTATATTTATTCATCGAGGACGTAAATTCAAATACTTATAACAAAGAGATTACTGTAATTGTGCCTGATTCCATAAAAGCCATTAGCAAATTTTTTACATTAACTATCGATGCCTTCGATGATTCGGGAAATCAGGCCTTACAAAAAAAGACGATCATTAATTTTAAATAAAGTCGTGAATTTAGATCAAGAGATCATTTCGGAATTTAAAAGAAGAATCTTCGAAGAATCCTATGCTCGTATCTTTAAGTGTATGGATCTCTTATCAGAGGAAGAAATTTGGCATTCTCCAAATGAAAATTGCAATAGTATTGCGAATCTCATTCTCCATTTACATGGTAATATGAGGCAATGGATGACTACAACTTTTGTAGAGAATGAAGATTTAAGAAAGCGATTTGAAGAATTTCAATCCGTAGACGGCTTAAACAAAGCAGAATTAAAATCGCTGTTAAGCAAACTTCAAGATGATGTATTATACTTTCTGGATACTATTTCAAATGAAGAGATGCTAAAAAGCTATAAAGTTCAGGTTTTCTATGAAAAAGGTATTTCCATATTGATCCATGTTATCGAGCATTTTTCTTACCACACGGGTCAGATCGCCTTACTTACAAAGCTCATTTGCGACAAAGACCTCGAATTCTATTCTTTTCCATTGGAATAACATTTCTTTTTAATTACTTTATGCCAAGTTAAACTTAGTCAAAACGATGTCAGCTCAACAATCAAAACTATGGTACCTTGAAAAAGTGAACCTATTAAAGGACTTTAAGGAGGGGGAATTAAAGATGTTTGCAGACTTAACGACGATGCGCAGTAGTTCCAAAAATGAATACATCTATTTCCCCAATGATCCATCGAAGATCATCTTCTTTTTAAAAAGAGGAAGAGTCAAGATCGGTAATTTTACTGAAGACGGTAAAGAGAACATTAAGGCCATCCTTCATCCCGGCGAAATTTTTGGCGAGATGTCGATAGTTGGACAAGAAAAAAGAACAGATTTCGCTCAGGCGATGGATGCCGATGTAATGATCTGTGCTACGAATGTAGAAGACATTGAGAAGATCATGAGTAATAATCCTAAATTGAGTTTAGCATTAACAAAAAGCATTGGCGAACGCTTAATGAATGTAGAACGAAAAATGGAGTCGCTTATCTTTAAAGATGCGAGAAGTCGGATCATTGATCTCATCGTTCAAATGGCAAAAAAACATGGCACCAAAGTAGGTGATGAAACTTTATTAGTTCACGACCTTACCCATCAAGACCTGGCAAACTTAACTGCAACGTCGAGACAAACGGTAACGGTTACCTTAAATGACTTAAGAGATAAAAACCTTATTTACATGGAAAGAAAAAAAATATTGATCAGAGATTTAGAAAAATTAAGCTAAATGAATTTTTTACAGAAACTCCTCTTTCGAAAAAAAAATAATAAGCCTAAAGCAGAAATAACGATCTATTATAGAAAACTTTGTCAGGATTGTGATAAAGTAAAAGATTATCTTGATCAGCATAAAATCGCTTACAATTATATAGACTGCGAAGAAGATGAAAATTCGCTTCCTTTTCCTATTATAGCAACGCCGGCATTAGTAAAGGGAAATGAATTATTAGCATATGGTGTTGACATTATCCGCTATTTAAAATAAACAGTGTAAATTGATTATCTTAGATTGTAGAGCTCTTTAATTAAGATATTTGAAAAAAAATCTTATTATTGGAACAGCGAATTGCATAATATCCTTTTGTATCGTGCTTTTCAATTAAAAAAATAAGTTTTTATCATATCTAAAAGAATGCTAAACCCAATTCGACAATGGTAAATTTATCATTACAAAATATTCTCTTAGGTAAAGACGGTTACTCAAAAAAGAAAAACCTTGGATCATCGGCTGTCTTAAAGTATTTTTTCCTTTTTATTCTTTGCTCCTTTAGTCTTCATAGTCTTAGTGCACAGCAAAATACGGTTAAAGGAAAAGTGATCGATCAGCAAACAGGTGAAGAACTTATTGGAGCCAGTGTAGTGATCAAAGGTACTACTATCGGAGCGGTGACAAATATCGATGGCACATTTGAATTTAAAACGAATCAATCTCCCCCTTTTACTTTAGTTATAAGTTTTATAGGCTATCTCAGTTATGATTATCAACTGAACAATCTGGATGAAGATGTAAAAATTAAACTCTCCACCGATCAGGTGATGATGGAGGAAGTTCAGATCGTTGGAAGCAGGATCCGTGAAAAGGAACAATTATCGGCCTTATCTACCGAATCAATGGATGTTTTATCTATTAAAGAAGCGGCTTCAGGTAATTTCTATGAAAGCCTGGGAAATTTAAAAGGAGTTGATGTTACGTCGGCTAGTTTAGGTTTTAAAGTCATTAATACAAGGGGATTTAATTCTACTTCACCTGTTCGTTCCTTACAATTGATCGATGGAGTTGATAATCAATCACCCGGACTTAAT
>Ga0316188_10000382_pt1 | contig 18551 bp, 16 predicted proteins | sample Phiworburrow1_MG_FD_204933 | JGI IMG/M metagenome (GOLD analysis project Ga0316188, IMG submission 204933) | Coastal sediment microbial communities from Maine, United States - Phippsburg worm burrow 1 | ecosystem: Environmental > Aquatic > Marine > Coastal > Sediment | place: USA: Maine... | reverse complement strand
TCGTACGCTGACCGATATTTACCAGAAAAATGGCCGTTCCGGCCCGCTTATCTTCTACGAGGTAGTGATGGATGTGGTCAACGACGACGGGGACCTGGTAATCAGGGAAAAAACCACGAGGATACTGCGTTGAGCGATGCGGCGAAGCAGGGGCGATTCGACACGATCCGGGTCGGGGATGCACTGCCCGAAAGGCGCTTCAAGCCGGACAATGTGCAGTCCATGCTCTACAACGCGGTGCTCTGGAACGGTCATCGCATCCATTTCGACGAACCTTATGCCAAAGAGGTGGAAGGCTACCCGGGTCTGGTCATAGCGGGACCGCTGCTGGGCGACTGGCTGAACCAGTGTGTCGAGGAGTGGCTGGGCGAAGATGGACGGCTCGCAAGCATAGAATATTCGAACCGGATTGCCACCTACATCGGCGAAACCCTGTACTCCGCGGGCGTGGTCACCGCTTGCCGGGCGGAGACAGCCGAGGTTGAACTGGACGTTGTTATCAGGAACGAGGCGGGAGAAGTGGTCGCGCCGGGGCGGGCAGTGGCCCGCTTCCACCGGAGCTGACCCTGTGCGCCCGTGCGGGGGAGCGCGCTAGATGGTGTCGCCGCGGGAACTCAGTGGCAAGGTCGCCATCGTAGGTGCCTATGACACCGCCGTCGGCGTGGTGGCCAACAGGACGCCGATGGAGCTGTGCGTAGAGGCGGCCCTCGGGGCGTTGGCGGACGCGGGGCTCGACCGGGCGCAGGCCGATGGCCTGGTTACCTGTAACTCCATGGCCCAGCCCCTGCTGTACCATGCGGAAGCCCTGGCGGAGTACCTGCAGGTGTTTCCGCGTTACTGCATGGCGGTGGGCGCCGGCGGCGGCACGACGTTTTCCGTTCTGCATCACGCAGCATCGGCGATCGCGACAGGGATGGCCGATGTGGTCCTGGTAGTCATGGCCGACAGCCTGCGCAGTGGCCTGACGCGGGAGCAGGCCCTGCTGATGCAGTCATCCACCGGGCACCCCGAGTTCGAACAACCCTATGGCCCCACGGTGCCGGCCTATTACGCCCTGATAGCGCAGGCGCACATGGCGCAATACGGCACCACCGCCGAGCAATTCGCCCGTATCGCCGTGTCCGGCAGGGCCCACGCGGCGCGCAATCCGGCGGCGCAGATGCGCGAGCCCATCAGCGTGGAGGATGTGATCGCCTCGCGGATGATAGCCGATCCATTGCACCTGCTGGACTGTTCGCTGGTGTCTGATGGCGGCTCTGCCATTGTGCTGACCTCGGCGGAGCGCGCGCGCGATCTCGATAAACCCCCGGTGTATCTTCTGGGTGCGGGCGAGGGACACAGCCATGAGCACATCAGCCAGGCGCACAGCCTGACCACGTCAGCCGCGGTGGAGGCCGGCCGGAGGGCTTACAACATGGCGGGGCTGGGACCGGGCGACATGGATTTCGCCCAACTGTACGACTGCTTCACGCCAACGGTGCTGATCGAACTCGAGGATCTTGGCTTCTGTGCAAAGGGAGAGGGGGGCGCTTTCGTTGACTCGGGCGCGACCATGCCCGGTGGCGCGTTGCCGGTAAACACGCACGGTGGCCTGCTTTCCCACTGCCACCCCGGCAATCCCGGGTCGATGTTTGCCCTCACGGAATCGGTCTGGCAACTGCGGCACAGCGCGGGTGCACGGCAGGTGGCGGGCGCGAGATATGCCCTGGTGCACGCCCAGGGTGGCATCATGTCTTCCCACACCGCGCTCATTCTCGGGCGCGAGGCCACTTGATATGACAAGGATCCTTCCCCGGCCCACCGCGCTCAGCCAGCCCTACTGGGACGGCAGTCGCGAGGGCTCGCTGCGCCTGCAATGCTGTGACGATTGCGCGCAATTCCAGTTTTACCCCCGCGTCATATGCAGTCATTGTGGTGGTGCGAATCTCACCTGGCAGTCGAGCAGCGGGAAAGGCCAAATTGCCAGTTTCACCGTAGTCCGAAAAGGTATTTCCGCGGCATACCCGGCGCCCTATATCGTCGCTCTTGTCGATCTCGAGGAGGGCCCCCGCATGATGAGCGGCCTGGTTGACGTGGCGCCGGATAGCGTAAAAATAGGAGATCCCGTCGAGGTCACTTTCGCCGAGTGGTCCGACACTATCAGCATGCCGGTGTTTCGGCCGGCCAGAGAGTTCACAGGAGAATGACGATGAACGCCAGTAATCAGGTTCGCATGGCCGTTATCAACCCCCAGGCGGCGCCCGACTCCCTGGAAGCCAAGCAGCCGCCTGTCGACAACGGGACGGAGTGTTATGGCAAGGAGGGATACTTCAGCAGGGAGTACATGGCGCGTGAATGGGAGCAGGTCTGGACCCGCAGCTGGCTTATCGCTGGCGTGGCATCGGATCTCGCCGAGAACGGCGATTTCTTCGTATTCGACATCGGCGGCGAATCGATCATCGTCACGCGCACCCCGGAGGGCGTCAAGGCGTTTTACAATGTCTGTACTCACCGCGGAACCCGGCTGGTCTGGGATGAGCGAGGCAACCGGCGTGTGTTCGTGTGCCCTTTTCACAGCTGGAGTTTCACCAATGCCGGCGAATTGCGGCGCATCACCGATGAAGAGACATTCCAGCCCGAGGTGATCGCCGACAGGCCGGGGCTGACGCCGGTGGCGTGTGAAGTTTTTGCCGGTATCGTTTTCATCAATATGTCTGGCGATCACGCGCCGCTGCGGGAAATGATCGGCCTGCCGCCGGGTTACCTGGAAGCGTACCAGATAGACAAAATGAGAGTGGTTCGCCATGTTCGCAGCGAGTGGGGATCAAACTGGAAGGTAGGTGTCGAAGCCTTTTACGAGAGCTATCACCTGCACGCGGTGCATCCCGAAACCCGCGGGGTGATGGGGGACCTGAACGTCCAGTACGATCTGTATCCCAGGGGAGCGAGCCGGATGATCGTGCCGCTGGGCCAGCCCAGCCCTCGAATTCACGATCAGCAAACGGTCAATGATGGCCTCAAGGAGATGCTCAGGGATGCCGGGATAAATCCCGCGGGATTTACCGGTACGGCAGCGGATGTGCGCCGGGCCATACAGGTGGGCAAACGTGAACGCGCTGATCGCCTCGGCCTGGATTACTCTCGCTTTGAGGACGGCCAATTGTCCGACAGTTGGGCGACCGGGCTGTTCCCCAATGTCCAGATCGGTTGCCACCCGGAAGCGATATTCCTGATGCGTTTTCTGCCGCACCCCACGGACCCGGAGCGTTTCTACTACGACACCATGACCCTGATCCTGCCAGTGGAGGATCCCGACTATCGGCCCCCCGGCTGGATGGGCTTACCCGAGGGAACCGATGTCAGTGGCAAGGTGAGGCCGGCCACGGAACACTACGGCATCGAGGAGGATGCGCGGCTGGGACCGGTATTGAGCCAGGATTCAGCATTGCTTCCGGTGGTCCAGCAGGGCATGCGCTCGCGCGGCTTCAAGGGCCAGCTCTGGGGTGAGCAGGAGTGCCGGTTACGGCATTTCCACGTCGAACTGGAGCGGCGATTATCCGGGCAGGCCGGCTAAGCACAGGGCGATAGCACGCCCCGCAGCGACGGTGGGAGAGCGGGTAGCGCGATTTGCCCGATTGGTTTATACGGTGGAGGAAGGACAATGCCGAGTTTCATTCTGAAGGTTTGCGCGCTGGCTTATGTTGCCGCGCTGGCGACGGTGCCGGCCTATGCCGCCCCGACCCACGAGCAGGATGGCGCAGCCCTGTTCGAGGCGAATTGCCTGAAATGCCATGGTGGTAAAGTCGCCAAGGCACCGCCGATGAGCCTGTTGCAGATCATGTCTGCGAGCTCGGTGCTCAGGGCGATGGAGCACGGCATCATGCAGGAGCAGGCGGCGGCTCTCAATGGCGATCAGCGCCGCCTGGTGGCGGAGTACCTGACGGGGCAGAAACTCGGCGCCGGTAGCGCTGCCCCGCCGGCCCCGGCCTGCAGTCCCGAGCTGGCCGCCTTCGATTTCAATAAACCGCCATCAACCCGCGGCTGGGGATTCAGCCAGGACAACAAGCGTTACCTGTCACCAGAGACCGCCGGTTTGACGAAAGCAGACCTTCCCGGCCTGGAGCTGAAATGGGCATTTGCCTTTCCCGATGCCATTCGCGCGCGTTCCCAGCCGGCGTTTGGCGGCGGCGCACTTTACGTCGGTAGCCAGAATGGCACCGTATACGCGCTGGAAGCAAAGACCGGTTGTATCCGCTGGCAGTTTTCTACCATTGCTGAAGTTCGCACGGCTATCGTGCTGGCTCCCTGGAAAGCGGGACAGCGCGGAAGCCCGATGCTCTACTTTGGTGACCTGGTGGGGAACGTCTATGCGCTGGATGCAGTAACGGGTCGCCTCAACTGGCGCCATCGCCCCGACGAGCACCCCAGTCTCACGCTGACGGCGGCGCCGGTTCTCTATGAAAACCGGCTCTATGTCCCGATGTCGGCACTGGAGGTGACCGCCGCGGCCGACCCCACCTACGCCTGCTGCACGTTCCGCGGGGGTGTGGCGGTTTACGACGCCTCGAGCGGAGAGAAGCTCCAGGTGGCATACACGATCGACCAGCCGTCCCGTGTGGTCGGGAAGAATGCGGTGGGAACTGACCGGATCGCTCCCTCCGGCGCGCCGATATGGAATACGCCCGCGATCGACCCCAGGCGGGAGGTCATGTATGTGGGCACGGGGGAAAACTACTCCTCCCCGGCAAACGATACCAGCGATGCAATCCTGGCGTTGAGCCTGAAGGACGGGAGCATTGTCTGGAAACAACAGATGACGGCCGGCGACGCATGGAACATGGGCTGTGAAACGGAAGAGAAAATCAACTGTCCGCCCGAGAACGGACCCGACTATGACTTCGGCGCGGCGACGATTCTCGCAACCGCCTCAGATGGCAGGGATATTGTGCTCGCGGGGCAGAAATCCGGCGAAGTGTTCGGCCTGGATCCCGCGGCGGGAGGCAGGATATTGTGGCGCAGTAAACTCGGCCGCGGCGGAATCCAGGGTGGGGTTCACTTCGGCATGGCCGTTGACGGCGACATCCTCTACGTGCCGATGTCGGATTTCGATGGCGGACCGCGCTGGCCCGGGGTGGCGATGCCAGGCATGTACGCGCTGGACATCAGAACCGGCAAAACCCTGTGGTACACGCCCGCTGACCCGGCGGTGTGCGGGCAGCGGGAATACTGCCAGCCCGGCATTTCCGCCGCCGCCACGGCCATCGACGGTGCCGTTATCGCGGGCGCTATGGACGGGCACCTGCGCGCCTACAACGCGGCCGATGGTGCGGTGATCTGGGATGTGGATACCGCGATCGACTATACATCGCTGGGCGGCGGCAGCGCCCGTGGCGGCAGCCTGGGTGGTGGCGCCGGCCCGGTAATGCACGATGGCATGTTGTATATCAACTCCGGCTACGGTATTTACTTCCATATGCCCGGTAACGTTCTGCTGGCATTCGGGCCCGCCGCCGGGAAGTGACCGCGGGGTCAGGGCAGTTCAAACACGTAGAGCGCCTCGCCGCCGGTGGGCTGGTAAATCTCAGGACTCACCACGGCGGTCATGGCGCGGAATACGCCAATGCCTGTTGGCACAGCGATGTACTGCTTCCCGTTCACACCGTAACTGATCGGGTAACCGTGCAGCGGGGCCCCGAGCCTGGCCTGCCAAAGCAGTTTCCCGGTATCGACATCAAAGGCCTTGAAGTAGCGATCGAGGTCGCCGATGAATACCAGGCTGCCGGCGGTGGTCAATGCGCCGGTAAGGAACAGGGCGCGCTGCTGGTATACCCAGCGTTCGGTCAGGGTTTTCAGGTCCCATGCGGCCAGGCGACCCAGCATGCCGTTCACGCCCGGCATTTCATAAGTGCGGGAATCGGCGCCATAGCCCCCGGATCCGCTGACCTGTTTAACTTCTCGACCGACCATATCCGAGCACAGCTGGTGCAGCGGGATGACCAGGGTGGCAGACCCGGGATCATACGCCGAGGCCTGCCAATTGTGCCCACCGTAGATCCCCGGGCAGGCGTGGATGGTGTCGCCCACCCTGGCCTGGAGGATGTCCTCCCGGTAGGTGACCTTGCCCTTCACTTTGTCGACTTTGGCATAGATGGTCTGGGGGAGCGTCTCAACAACGCCAATATACTCGCCTGTCGCGCGGTTCAATTTCCACAGCAGGCCGTCCTTGCCGACAGTTACCACCAGTGGCGTGCCGTCGATATCGACCAGCACGCGTTCGAACCCCACCTCCATATCGATGGTTTCGCCCGGTATGTGCTGGAAGTACCACACCAGTTCCCCGGTGTCCGGCCGCAGCGCGAGGGTGGAGTTGGTGTAGAGGGCGGCATCGCCCGGGGTCATGCCACGGCTTGCTGCCACCCAGGGTTTGGGCTGCGAAGTGCCGATGAAAAACAGCTTGAGTTTCGGGTCGTAGGAGCCGGCTATCCAGGTGTCCCCCCCGGCGCGCATCTCGGTGGGCAGGCCGGCCCAGCTATCACCACCGTCCATCCCGGGGAGGGCTATGGTGGAGGTGCGCCACAGTTCCTTGCCGGTATCGGCGTCGTGCCCCGTGATAAAGCAGCCCTCTTTCTTGTACCACTCGCAGCCGTTGATGCCGCTGATTACCACGCCGTCGCCGATAATCGGGCCCGCCGTGTGGGTGTATCCCTGTTTAAAGTTGGCCTTGGCTGTGCGCCACACCTCCCTGCCAGTGCGCGCGTCTATCGCCACTATCGCGGCGTCGTAGGTCGCCATATAGATTTTATCGCCATAGATGGCGATATTCCGTGTCGGGCCGCCCAGCGTTCGCGCCGCCTCGGGAAACTGGTGGCGATACTCCCAGATCAGCTCCCCGGAGGCCGCGTCCAGCGCCTGGACGATGTTACCCGGATGGGTGAGATACATGATGCCGTTGTGCACCAGCGGCGTGGCCTGGTTGTTCCCCGCTGCCATTGTAAGCACCCAGGCCAGCTTCAGGTTTTTTACTGTTTCACGATTGACCTGGCGCAGCGGGCTGTAGGCCTGGCCGTCAAGTGAGCGACGCCAGCTCAGCCAGTCCTCGGCCGGTGGTGATTGCAACGACTCCGCGCTGACAGCGGAAAAACCTTCGACCTCCCTGTTGGTAAACCCACCGCGGGAGCGGGCGGCTTCATCGATGGTGGCCGCGCCCCCCCACGCTTCCCAGCCGACCTTATCGATATCGCCGTCCCCCAGAGCGGCGAGCTTCGCGGCGGAGGTGAACAGCGCGCCTGTGGCGGACGGGTCCCGGTTAGAGGCGATAATGTAAGAGGCAATCCTGGCTTGCTGCCCATCGGAGACAAGACCGGGGCTGCCAGGCGGCATATTGGCGCGCTGGAATGCGACCAGGGACATTGCGTCCTGGTCGCGCCATTTCGAGAGGAAAGCCTCGCCGCGAAGGGTGCTGCCGTGGGCCGATCCCCGCAGGTTGAGGGAGTGGCAGGTGGCGCAGTGTTCCCGATACAGCCGCTCCCCGTCGGCGGTGAGGTCTGCCGACATCGCGGTCGCAGTCGCGACGATCATGGCTGCAGCCAGCAAGATCCGCGTTCCGGCTGACTTTGCGCGACGGCATATGCCATCTTCTGGCGGCTTACGGGATGCTGGAATGATGCTCATGGCCTGGGACCTCGGCGGTGCGATTTGGGGTATGCCGCAACAAACTTGTTTAAAACAAGTAATGTTGAGTTTACAGGCAGAACCGTACCCTGTCACACATTAATAGCCGCCTGGTTGCAGCTATGGCATCACAGACCCCAACGCTTTATCACTATCTTTTGCTCGGTCGGGGTGAGCCGGCCAATTTCGCCGAGAAGCCGGCGGTTGAGGGAAGCCTGCTCCGCTTCATCGCCCGGGTCGGCAAAGGGCCCCCCGGGTATCGCATCGAGCATCGTGGTGCCTGACTCATCCCCATACCTGGGCGCATCGAGTGACTGGTCAAAATTGCGCAACTGCAGCAACTCGCGCGTCCTGGCAACGGGCAGCCCGAGCGCCCCCGCCAGCTCCGTATCGCGCAATACGGTACCCGAGCGCGCCAGGCAGAGCTGGCAAGACAGAAGCTGTACAAACAGGAGGGTCGCCTCTGGCAGACCCGGCTCAGGGTCCATTCGGCAGGTCAATGAGCGATGCAACAGGCCCGGCGCACCCGTGGATCGTGCGCGGGCGGCCTGTCGGTAGAGCCGTCAGGCAGTGGGCATTAATCCGTATTGCTTGCCTTTACGCAATCCGTTTGCTGGGAGGCGGGGAGCCTGGCGTTAGATATATTGCATGACAGGCGCTCGCCCCAGGCCCGCATTTGCCCCTGGAACTCCTCAAAGGTTATCCGCTCCTGTTTTCCGCCGCGCTGAGCCACCAATTCCGCCAGCATCTTCTTGCTGGAGCTTTCGGTAACCTCCACCTGAAAAGTCATAGCCAGGATGTCGACCTTCTCCATCACGCTTTGCATGGCTGAAATGCCCGCCCCGACGACAAAACCTATCGGTGTATATTCGAGTAAATTACGTTCCTTTTCCTGCAGATAAATATCCGTCAATGCAAGGCGCAGAATAAGAATGTTTGGCCCGGGTTCGGTGACCACGTTGTAACCGCCGTTTTTGAGTGATTCTGAAAGATCCGAGCGCATGGCCTCTGCGATCGCTGTAAGTGTGGAGGGCTTTGCACCGGAATAGGGAGAGCTGGGCGAAATGTGGATTTCAGGTTGATCGATAAGCACACCCGTGGAGGCCGCCAACAGGCTCTTTGCGTCCGGGCTTATATAAACCCAGTCGTTGGCGCCACGAGGTTTGAGCAATGTGTAATCACTCAGGAAGCCCTGTTGATAAGAGCGGGTGGTCGCGAGGTTGTCAGTGGAGGCGCAACCCGCCAGGAAGAGCACCATGCCCGCGAGGAAAACAGTGGAAAATCCGGTAACAGCGTTCTTCATATTGGTTCACCTTGTTCGTGCGAGAAAATTGCGAGTACCAGCAGTATAGCCCAGGCAGGGGTACTACCGGGTTTATTTGCCAACACCGTTAAACAGTGTGTTCTGCCTGTCCATACGCTGCTCCCTCGAGCCGAAGCGGGGAGTGCGGCCGGGCGCGACTACATGGCCTCATCCCGCAGTTTCTTCCGGACGTCCATCAGCACCGCACCATAGATATTCCTGCCTCGCCGGTCGCGGCCGCAGCCCCAGAAGTAGTCAAACTGCGTCGTTTCTACCAGGGTCTTTTCACCGGTCTCCAGCAAGCGCTGCGCAACTTCGGGATGGGTCCGACACTTGGTATAGATTGCACGGGTCATGATCACCCGCCGTATTTTCGACCAGTCCTTGCGGATCCTGACAAACCGCCTGCGGCCCAGTCGTCGCGCCAGTTTCGGGTGCCCGGCCTGGCGCACTTTTTCACGCTCGGCGGGATCTTCGAATTTCATGCCCTGGAAGTAATGCTCGACCGAGGGCCAGTGAACCCCCTCCAGGTCGAAGCCATGACGGGAATAGGTGGACAGCATCTCGTGCACGTCTGTACGCGACAGAAAAACGGATTGGTCTTCAAGGTCAGGTTTTAACTGCATGGACTGAGACTACCAGTTGGCGTTCGGCCCTGTCGAGGATGGTGGGAATATCGGACAGAACTGCCGCTCACACCCCGGGTGCCAGGCAGCTTGTCATGCGGCGAAGGCAAGGTATAGAAGATATAAAATATGGATTATGGTTCCAGGTTGCCTTTGTACAGCAGGTAGGCTTTATCCGCCGAAAGCGTTCTGGCGCGGGAAAGGCAGTTGTCGGTTTGCAACTCGTGCATTTCGACCTGGTTTTGACGAGACATTCTCAGGTCGCGCAAGACGCTGCTTTCGTAATTGTAATCGATAGGTACTGGTGTCTGTGTGCAAACGCGCCGATTCTCTGTAGTGGCGGACGTATTGCTTTTCTGGCAGGCCTTTAGCTCTTTGCCGCCAAGGCCTTCGCAGCTGACGGTCTTCCCGGGGACGTTAACAGTCACAATTTGGCAAGCCTCATATACGCGATACCCGGTCGCCAGCAGGTTTTCCTTGTCTGCTATCTCGTTGTTGAGGTCCGTCAGGGCGCGCTTTCGTTGGCGATAGCCATTGGTAGCACTGCAAACACTCTCGGCCCTTTCATCGGGGTTCATCGCATGAAAGTCTTCCATGGTCGTACAGGAAACAAGCAATGCCAGTGGAATGACTGCGTAGGATTTCTTCATGTCCTTTCTCGGGGGAATTGTATAAATCGGGTATAAAACGCTGGCGCTGAAAAACCCGGGAACCAATTTTCTGGTCCACTTATAAGCTATACCTTTTACCTGCCGGGGGTCTACTCCTGATTCGTCGGGCTTTTCAGGATACATTAAATGCCGGGTGCTGCGTTCGCGGGCCCCAATACGGACAGGACTTACCCGCTGCTTCCGGAGGATAGCGAATCAACGGTTGTTTATGCTTATACTGACTTGGTCTTGCGGCAGCGACCGCCCACCCATCCTGAACCCGGGGAACATGCCGGCGCGCCTATGAATGAGATTGGTACACAAGTAGCAGGGCCCATTTTGCAGAGGTACCTGGTGTTCGGGGCATCGGGGTATATCGGCAGCAATCTGGTGCCGTTCTTATCGGGGCGTGGGCTGCGGGTGCGAGCGGCCGCGCGGACTATCGATGTGCTGCGATCACGGGGCTGGCCGGGGGTGGAACTGGTGCAGGCCGACGCGCTGGACACCGCCAGCCTGGCGGCGGCCCTGGCCGGCGTGGATGTGGCATTTTACCTTGTGCATTCGATGGCGGCAGGCCGGGATTTCGGCAGGCTCGACCAGGAGGCTGCCGCCAATTTCGCAGCCGCTGCAGCCGCAGCCGGCGTGGCGCGCATCGTGTACCTTGGGGGCCTGGTGCCGGAAGGGGCCACGGGGGAACATATTGTCTCGCGGCGCGAAACGGGGGAAGTGCTGCGTGCCGGCGCGGTGCCGGTGACCGAAGTGCGCGCCGGAATCATTATCGGTCCCGGTTCCGCCGCGTTTGAGGTCATGCGGGACCTGGTGCTGAACCTGCCTGTGATGGTCACGCCGCGCTGGGTGAGGGCCAAGTCGCCCCCGATTGCGCTGGAGAACCTGCTCGGCTACCTGTTGGGGGTGGCGAACAGTGCCGCTGCGGCGGGCCGGATCTACGATGCCGCCGGGCCTGGGGAGGTCAGTTACGAGGATATGATGAGGCTGATGGCGGAAGTGGCCGGCAAGCGACAGCCGGTTATCTTACCCGTTCCAGTACTCAGCCCCGGCCTGTCTTCCTACTGGCTTGGCCTGACTACCGCCGTGCCTCCCGACATAGCGAAGGCGCTGATCGGCGGCCTGAAGCACGATTTCCACGCGGACGATGCGGCCCTGCGACAGCTGGTACCGCAGCGACTGCTGAGTGTGCGGGAAGCGATTGCCGCTGCCTTCGCCGCCGAGAGGTCGCATCAGACCGTGACGCGCTGGGCGGAGGGGGCGTTTGCCCTGCGCGGGTTCCGGCACGACGTGGCGTACTACGCGAAAAAAGCCAGTGGCAGCGCGCAGGCGGCGACCTCGCCCGCTGCGGTCTGGGAGCAGCTGATACGCCTCGGCGGTCGCAACCGGTACTTTTACATGAATGGACTGTGGTGGCTGCGGGAATTCCTGGACTGGTGCGTGGGAGGCCCCGGCTTCTCCCGTGGCCGTCGCGATCCCGATGAGCTGCGCCTGGGCGACGTGGTGGATTACTGGACGGTTATCGGCATCGAGCCGGAACGCCACCTCACCCTGCACTTCGGCATGAAGGCTCCAGGCTCGGGTATTCTTGAATTCGACCTTCGACCCATGGAGTGTGGAGGTACCGAGGTGAAAGTAACCGCTTACTGGCATCCACGGGGAGTCTGGGGGTTGTTGTACTGGTATGCACTGGTGCCGGCGCACCTGTTCCTTTTCAGGGGCTGGACCCGGGCGATCGCCCGTCGCGCGGAGGCCGCGGCCGGTGTCCCGGCAGCTAACTGACGAACCCCCAGGAAAATGGGCTAGGCCGTACCTGCAATCAGCTCGAGCAGCCCGGTCGTTTCGCCAGGCATGTTGTTCGCCACCATATGATTGGTCGGAAGCTCGAAGTAGCGCCACGCGCCTGAGGCCTGAGCCCGGCGAGCCGCCCGCCAGAAGGCCGAGTCCCCCAGGTCAGTCTCCGGCGAGCGCGTTGCCTTGATGTAGGTCCGCGTAAAAGGGAACTCCTCCAGCGGCTTTGCGAGATATACCGGTTCTGTGAAGCAACCGCCCGGGTGAGTGGTTCTGCGAATACCCATCCACTGCGCCTCGGCGGGGTTGTCGTATTCGCGAACCGGCCCGGTTACCAGCCAGTCCTCGCCGAGTTGAATCCTCGCCCTGCCATCTCCGCGCACAAGGCCGACCAGGGTGTCGCCGCTGTCGGGAACGAAAGCATCCAGGAACACGAGGTGTTTTACCCGCTCGGCGATGTGCTCGAGAGCCCCGGTGACGACGAAGCCCCCGTAGGAGAAGCCGACCAGGACGATCTGGTCCAGGTCCTCGTAGAGGATGTGATTGACCACGTCCCGTATATGCGTGCTCAGGTTGACCAGGGGGCTCGCCAGGTGAGCCCGCTCGCCTATGCCGGTCAGGCAGGGGGTTGTGACCTCGTGTCCGCCGGCGCGAAGCATCCTGCGGACATGCCGGAAGCCGTGGGCGCCACCCCAGGCGCCGTGAACAAGTACGAACGTGGCCATCTGGACTCCTTCGCCGGGACCAGCCGCACACTCTAATAGGACAGCCGGGCAGTTACAAACAGGCAAGGCGCCATATTACACCCGATTCCCCCGCTGCCCAGACGGGGGCGGGGTGTGCCAATGTATTGGAGCGACTCATTGATCAAAGTCCCTTTGATTGCCATACTCTGGCTATCGCCGCAGGCTGCCAACGGAGCGTGACAATCCAATGAGATACGAATCACCATCAACAACCCGGGAGGCCGCGGCGCTACTGGATAAAGAAGCCGGGGTTGCACATGTGCTCGCCGGCGGCACCGACCTCCTGGTGCGCATGAAGCTCGGCCATATCGAACCGGACCTGCTGGTGGATATCAAGCGCATCCCCGCAATGAAATCCATCAGCCACAGCGCCAGGGGCACCCGCATCGGCGCCGCCGTATCCGGAGCTGAGCTGGGTGAGCACAAGGCCATTGCCAAAGCCTGGCCCGGGGTGGTGGAGGCGACCAACCTGATTGGTTCGGACCAGATACAGAGCCGCTGCACCATGGTGGGCAACCTGTGTAACGCATCGCCGGCGGCGGACAGCGTACCGGCCATGATCGCGGCCGGAGCCAGGGTCGTGGTGGTGAGCCGGCGCGGGCGTCGCACGGTCCCGGTCGAGAAAATCGTCACCGGCCCCGGCCGTACCTCCCTTGCCAGGGGGGAGGTCATTGAAGCCGTCGTCCTGCCCGCGCGCCCCGCCAGGTCCGGGGATGCCTACCTGCGCTTTACCCCGCGCACGGAAATGGACATTGCCGTGGTCAGCGTCGGGGTCAACCTCACGCTGGAGCGGGGGCGTGTCAAGACCGCCAGGGTGGTTCTCGGCGCCGTGGCGCCAACCGCTATCCTGGTACCGGCGGCGGCAAAAGCCATAATCGGAACCAGGCTGGATGACGATGCCCTGGACAAACTGGCCGCCGCCTGTTCTGCGGCCTGTAATCCCATCGATGACAAACGCGGCACCATCGAGTACCGGACAAAAGTCGCCGGCGTACTGGCCAGGCGCGCTGTCAAAATCGCCTTTCAACGTGCAGGAGGTGCCTGATGGCCGCTGTTCTCGTCTCAACCACAATCAACGGCGACGCGGTGCAGTATGCCTGCCCGCCCGATGAGTCCCTGCTGGACGTCCTGCGCAACCGGCTCGGCCTGAGCGGCGTCAAGGAGGGCTGCAGTACCGGCGACTGCGGCGCTTGCAGCGTTACACTCGACGGTCGCCTGGTATGCTCCTGCCTGGTGCTGGGCGCGGAGGCGCAAGGACGGGAAATAGCCACCATCGAGGGCATGGCCCAGGATGGCAAGCTGCACCCGCTGCAGGAAAACTTCATTGAGTACGCCGCCCTGCAGTGCGGGATCTGTACCCCGGGATTCCTGATGGCCGCGAAAGTATTGCTGGAGCGCAACCCCGATCCCACGGAAACGGAAATCCGCTATGCCCTGGCGGGCAACCTGTGCCGTTGTACCGGCTACGACAAAATCGTCCATGCCGTGCAGGCCAGTGCGAAAGAAATGAGAAAACTCAACAAAAAGAAAAGCCGAAAGAAAGCCAGGGCATGAGCAGCCAGATTGAATACATTCCCGCAACTGCGCAACAACTGCTGTAACGAACACCGATAGGAAGCTGACATGGGCAACGATCCGAGCTATACCAACCAGAAATTCAAAGTCATCGGCTCCCGCGTAAAGCGCCCCGATGGCATTGACAAGGTGACGGGCCGGGCGAAATACGGCGCTGATTACAATGCCCCCGGGCAGCTGGTGGGCCTGTTCCTGCGGTCGCCCCACGCCCACGCCCGCATCGTCAAGATTTCCACCTCCCGGGCCGAGAAGCTCAGCGGTGTGAAGGCGATTATCACCTGTGACGACCTGCCCGACCTGACCAATGGCGATGCCGCCGCCAGGGACATACTGGAAAATTGCATGGCCCGGGGCCGGGCGCTTTACGACGGTCACGCAGTTGCGGCAGTGGCCGCGGTCGATGCGAAAACCGCGAAAAAGGCATTGAAACTCATCAAGGTGACCTATGAGGTGCTGCCCCACGTAACCGACGTGGATGAAGCGATCAAGCCCGATGCGCCGGTTATTCACCAGGACATGTATACCAACGGAGTCGAGCCCAGGCCCAGCAAACCCTCAAATTTGTACAACGTGGCCGAATTCGGTCACGGCGACGTGGAGGCGGGTTTCGCCGAGGCTGATGTCATCGTCGAGAAAAGCTACAAAACCGAGCAGACCCACCAGGGTTACATAGAGCCGCACGCCTGTGTCGCCAGCGTCAATTCCGATGGTACGGGCGAGCTGTGGGTAACGACCCAGGGCCATTTCACCTACCGCAGTGTCTGCGCAACCCTGCTCGGTATGGACATCGCCAAGCTGAAAGTGACTTCGTCAGAGATTGGCGGGGGCTTCGGCGGCAAAACTCACGTATGGATTGAGCCTGTTGCACTGGCCCTGTCCCGCAAGGCTAACCGGCCTGTAAAAGCCGTGATGAGCCGGGAGGAGGTATTCCGGGCCAGCGGCCCGACCTCGTCCACGTCGATCGATGTAAAAATTGGCGCGAAGAAAGACGGCACGATCACGGCGGCCTTTGCCGCGCTGCGCTACCAGGGCGGAGCCTTTCGGGGCGCCATACCCGGCATGCCCTGGGCCATGATCGGGGCGATGACGTCCTTCGCCTGTTATAACCTGGCCAACGTCAAATCCGTGGGTTACGACGTGGTGGTAAACCGGCCGAAAGTGGCCGCCTACCGTGCGCCGTCGGCGCCCATGGTCGCCTTTGCCGTGGAAAGCACCATGGACATGGTGGCCAAAGAGCTGGGCATCGAGCCCCTGGATTTCCGTATCAAGAATTGCGCCAGGGAGGGGACACGCGCGTGCTATGGGCCCGTCTACGGCCCCATCGGCATCGGCGCGACCCTGGACGCGGTCAAGAAACACCCGCATATGCGCGCCAGGCTGAAGAAAAACCAGGGCAGGGGCATGGCCTGTGGATTCTGGTTCAACTTTGGCGGGCAAACCTGCACCGATCTCAATATCGCCATCGACGGCACGGTCACGCTGACAGTCGGAACCATCGATGTCGGCGGCTCCAGGGCCTCGCTGGCGCTGATTGCCGCCGAGGAACTGGGTATTCCCTATGAGCAGGTAAGGGCTAATATCGCCGACACCGGGTCGCTGGGTCATAACGATACGACGGAGGGCAGCCGCGGCACGTTTTCCTCCGGTATGGCGGCCATATTTGCCGCCCGCCAGGCGATTGAAGTCCTGCGCCAGCGCGCGGCAATCATGTGGAACATCCCGGTTGAGGATGTTGCCTGGGAAGCCGGTCAGGCCAGGGCCAGCAAGCACCACAAGCTGAAGCCGCTGTCGCTGGCGGAAATTGCCGCCGCGGCTCCAACTACCGGGGGCCCCATCGCCGGGCATAACGAATCGGTCCCGGACAACGCCGGCGTGTCTTTCGCCAGCCACATCTGCGACGTGGAAGTGGATCCCGAGACCGGCGGGACACGCGTTATTCGATACACGGTTGTCCAGGATGCGGGCAAGGCGATACATCCCACCTACGTGGAGGGGCAGATGCAGGGCGGGGCCGCGCAGGGTATCGGCTGGGCCCTCAATGAAGAATATATCTACGGGAAGGATGGGCGGCTGCAAAACCCGGGCTTCCTGGACTACCGGATCCCGGTCTGTTCTGACCTGCCGTTTATCGATACCCAGATACTGGAGATCCCCAACCCCAACCACCCGTACGGCGTGCGGGGCGTGGGAGAGACCTCCATTGTTCCGCCGCTTGCAGCCATAGGCAACGCGATATCGAACGCGGTCGGGGTGCGCATGAACCACGTGCCGATGTCGCCGCCGCGGATTCTGAAGGCACTCGAGGGCCTGGATGCCTCCTGATGCCGGATGAGCCTGTGCCGGTGGTCAGGGTAAGCTTCATCTCGTCATTCCGCCCTGCGCTGGGCGGGGTTGATGCGCTCGAAATTGAAGCGACCACGCTGCGCGAACTGATGCGCAAACTGGTACAGGACTATCCCCGCCTGCAGCGTCACCTCGATGAAGGCGTCGCCCTGGCCGTCAACGGTGAAATCTACCGCGACAACTGGGATGTCGAGATTCGGGATGGCACGGAAGTTTACCTGATGCCCCGGATCCAGGGTGGGTAGGTATCTTCCCCTTATTATTGCCTGCCGTAACTAACCGAGCAGCCGCTCCGCGGTGCGCAGCGCCAGGGCGTGAATGGTGAAAGTGGGATTGACCGCGCCGCTGCCCGGAAAGACGCCGGGCCCGGCCACGTAGAGGTTGTCCAGCTCATGGCAGCGACCGAAGGCATCGGTTACCGAGGTTTTGGGATCGGCGCCCATCACCGTGCCCCCGAAGATGTGCATGCCAAAACGCGGGCCGTTCCAGGGTTCGTCAGCGCCGGCGGCCTTGAACACCGCCTTGCCCTCGGCAAGGGCCTGCTCACACAGGGCATCGGTGGGCGCCGTTACGTTATGCACTGTTTTCGCCAGGGGCACCCCGTATTCGTCTTTGGCGGCGCCGAGTGTTATCCGGTTTTCCTCCAGCGGCAAATCCTCCCCCACGAACACCATGTTGCCGAAGTGCTTTGCCGCCCGGCGCATGAACGGATCCAGCGCTGGCCCGTAAATATCGGGGCGGGTATTGGCCATTCCCAGCAGGTCATTGGGTTTGGCGGCAGTGGCGATAATCCACTGGTATGAGCCGTAGGCCTGGCCTTTCGCCTTGTCCGGGTAGCGATCGTGGCTGATCAGTTGCCCGCCCGTCGGCCCGAGATGCGGCTGGGTCTCCTCGGCAAACAAGCCGTAGATATAATGGGCGGGGTGCGTCATCAGGAAGCGACCCACCAGGTCGTTGGAATTGGCCAGGCCCCGTGGATACCGGTCGCTGGCCGAAGCCAGCAGCAGGCGCGCGTTCTGCACCGCAAAGGCCGCCAGCACCACGGTACCCGCGTTGACCCGATGGCGGTTACCGGCAGCATCGCAGTACTCGACACCGGTCGCCTTGCGCCCTGAGCTGTCGTGCAATACCCGGGTGACGGTGGCGTTGTTGCGCAGTTCCGCGCCGGCCTCAAGCGCCCAGGCCAGGTAGGTGACCAGCGGGTTTGCCAGCGCGCCAATCGGGCAGCCGGCGTCGCACCAGCCGTCGTAGAGACAGGCCTTGCGTCCTTTATAGGGGGTGCTGTTGACGGCAAGCGGGATCGGTGCGGTGGCCATTCCCAGCGCGGCGAAGCCTTTCCCTATTACCCGGCCCTGGGCAAACACCGGCAGCGGCGCCATCGGGTAATCGTCCCCGGGCGGGCGCCACTTCTCTGCCCTGGCATCGCCACTCAGGCCCACCTCGGCCTGGATCCGGTCGTAGTAGGGCCGCAGGTCCCGATACTCCAGCGGCCAGTCCATTCCCCGGCCATACTGCGATTTCACCTTGAAGTCGTTCTCGTGCAGGCGCGGCCACACGGCGTAGTGATGCAGGGCGCTGCCGCCGCTGCCCCAGCCGGCATTGAACACATGCCCGATGCGCAGGTTCCCCTCTTCCCCAACCGGGGCGCCCGCCCATTTCAACTTGCGCGCCCAGAGCTGGGAGCTGGCCAGGTCGGACAACTGGCGCGCGGGTCCGGCCTCCAGCAGCAGTGTGCGTTTCCCCGCCCGGGCGGCCTGCGCCGCAATCACACTGCCCGCCGCACCCGAACCCACTATCACTACATCGAAGGAGTCCTCGGAGCCTGCTTTCTGCGCGTAATCTACCATGCCCGCGGCGGCTC
>Ga0316188_10000380_pt1 | contig 18583 bp, 12 predicted proteins | sample Phiworburrow1_MG_FD_204933 | JGI IMG/M metagenome (GOLD analysis project Ga0316188, IMG submission 204933) | Coastal sediment microbial communities from Maine, United States - Phippsburg worm burrow 1 | ecosystem: Environmental > Aquatic > Marine > Coastal > Sediment | place: USA: Maine... | reverse complement strand
GACCGCCGCGGGGCGCGCGGGCCCCGCGGCTCAGTGCACGACCCGGTCGAACTTGAACCTGCCGTTCTCGAAGTCGACCGGGATCACGTCCTTCGGGCCGAAGCGACCTTCCAGCACCAGCCGCGCTACCGGATTCTCGATTTCCTGCTGGATCGCGCGCTTCAGGGGCCGCGCGCCGTACAGCGGATCGAAGCCGACCTTCGCCACCTCGGTGAGGGCCGCGTCGCTCACGTCGAGCTTCATGTCCTGCGCCGCCAGCCGTTGCTCGAGGCGCCTGAGCTGGATCTTCGCGATCGCGCGGATCTGCGTGTTGTCGAGCGCGTGGAACACGACGATCTCGTCGATCCGGTTGATGAACTCCGGCCGGAAATGCTTCCTGACCTCGCCCATCACCGTGCCCTTGATCAGTTCCGGATCCTCGCCCGCCATCCGCTGGATTTCGTGCGATCCAAGGTTCGACGTCATCACGATCACGGTGTTCTTGAAGTCGACGGTGCGGCCCTGCCCGTCGGTCATGCGGCCGTCGTCGAGCACCTGCAGCAGCACGTTGAACACGTCCGGATGCGCCTTTTCGACCTCGTCGAACAGGATCACCGCGTAGGGCTTGCGACGCACGGCCTCGGTCAGGTGGCCGCCCTCCTCGTAGCCGACGTATCCCGGCGGCGCGCCGATCAGCCGCGCGACCGAGTGCTTCTCCATGAACTCGCTCATGTCGATGCGGATCAATGCCTCCTCGGTATCGAAGAGGAACTCCGCGAGCGCCTTCGTCAGTTCGGTCTTGCCGACGCCAGTCGGCCCGAGGAACAGGAAAGAGCCGTACGGACGGTTCGGGTCGGCGAGCCCCGCGCGTGAACGCCGGATCGCATCCGACACCAGCTGCACCGCCTCGTCCTGGCCCACCACGCGCCGGTGCAGGAACTCCTCCATCTTCAGCAGCTTGTCGCGCTCGCCCTGCATCATCTTGCTGACGGGAATGCCGGTCGCGCGCGACACCACCTCGGCGATCTCCTCGGCGCCGACCTGCGTGCGCAGCAGCCTGGGCTTGCCTTTCGGGCTTTCGGCCGTTTCCGCCTGCTTCAGCTGGGCCTCCAGCTGCGGCAGCGTGCCGTACTGGATCTCCGCCATCTTGTCGTACTGGCCCTTGCGCTTGAGGTCGTCCATCTGCAGGCGCAGCTTGTCGATCTCCTCCTTGATGTGCTGCGTGCCCTGCACCGCGGCCTTCTCGCCCTTCCACACCTCGTCGAGGTCGGCGTATTCGCGCTCGAGGCGCGCAATCTCGCTTTCGATCAGTTCGAGCCGCTTGATCGAAGCCTCGTCCTTTTCCTTCTTCACCGCCTCGCGCTCGATCTTGAGCTGGATGATGCGGCGGTCGAGCTTGTCCATCGACTCCGGCTTGGAATCGATCTCCATCTTGATGCGGGCGGCCGCCTCGTCGATCAGGTCGATCGCCTTGTCGGGCAGGAAGCGGTCGGTGATGTAGCGGTGCGAGAGCTCGGCGGCGGCGACGATCGCCGGGTCGGTGATCTCGACGCCGTGGTGCAGTTCGTAGCGCTCCTGCAGGCCGCGCAGGATGGCGATGGTCGCCTCGACGCTCGGCTCGTCGACCAGCACCTTCTGGAAGCGGCGCTCCAGCGCGGCGTCCTTCTCGATGTACTTGCGGTACTCGTCGAGCGTGGTGGCGCCGATGCAGTGCAGTTCGCCGCGCGCCAGCGCGGGTTTCAGCATGTTGCCGGCGTCGATCGCGCCTTCGGCCTTGCCGGCGCCCACCATCGTGTGCATCTCGTCGATGAACAGGATGATCTTGCCGGCCTCGGCCGACACTTCCTTCAGCACCGCCTTCAGCCGTTCCTCGAACTCGCCGCGGTACTTCGCGCCCGCCAGCAGGCCGGCCATGTCGAGCACCAGAACGCGCTTGCCCTTCAAGGTCTCGGGCACCTCCTCGTTGACGATGCGCTGCGCGAGGCCCTCGACGATCGCGGTCTTGCCGACGCCCGGCTCGCCGATCAGCACCGGGTTGTTCTTGGTGCGCCGCTGCAGGATCTGGATCGCGCGGCGGATCTCGTCATCGCGCCCGATCACCGGATCGAGCTTGCCCTGCTCGGCGCGCTCGGTCAGGTCGATCGTGTACTTCTTCAGCGCCTCACGCTGGCCCTCGGCTTCCGCCGAGTCGACGTTGGCGCCGCCGCGCACGGCGTCGATCGCGGCCACCAGTGCCTTCTTCGACAGTCCGTGGTCGCGCGCCAGCCGCCCGGCCTCGCCCTTGTCGTCGGCGACCGCGAGCAGGAACATCTCGCTGGCGATGTAGCTGTCGCCGCGCCGCTGCGCTTCCTTGTCGGTCGCGTTCAGCAGCGCGGTCAGTTCGCGTCCGACCTGGACCTGGCCGTCGCCGCCCTTCACCTGCGGCTGCCGCTTGACGGCGCCGTCGAGCGCCGTCGACAGCGCGGCGACGTTCACGCCGGCACGCTGCAGCAGGGACTTGGTGCCGGCATCGTCCTGCCGCAGCATCGCCAGCAGCACGTGCACCGGTTCGATGTACTGGTTGTCGTGGCCGACCGCGATCGACTGCGCGTCGGAGAGGGCTTCCTGGAACTTGGTCGTGAGTTTGTCGAGTCGCATGGAGGTCTGGGGCCGATAACCGCTTCGCTGGTGGGTACTTTGGGCCTCGCGAGGCCCTTTCAAGCGTCCGCAAACCGCGTCCGGGGCCCCCTGCTAGGATGACTCTAGGCCGCAATGACGCGCCCCCGGCGGCGCCGGCCTGCCGATCCACTCCAACGTGCCCTTCCGCTCCCTCGCCCTGCTCCTTGCGCTGCTGCTGCTCTGGCCCGTTGTGTCCCGTTCCCAGGAGGGCACGCCGGTGGCCGCTGCCGGACCCGGTCTGCCTCGCCCACTGGTCAAGATCGTCGAGACCGCCCTGGCGCGCTACACCCTTGCCCCACAGGCCGACGAAGCGGACGAAGAGCGCGAGCTGCGGCGCGCCGAGCGCGGGGTGCGGGAAGCGCTGTCCACCGAGGGGTATTTCGACCCGAAACTGCGGTTCGAGCCGGTCGCGCAGCAGGCAGGGCCCCGCTATCGCCTGATCATCGAACTCGGGCCCGTGACGCGCGTCGGCAAGGTGGAGCTCACGTTTTCCGGCGCCCTGACCGAGCCGCGCTTCGCCGAACGCGCCCGGCAGTTGCGGGACGCCTGGCTGCTGAAGGAAGGGACTCCGTTTCGTTCGGCCGAGTGGGAACAGGCCAAGCTCAAGCTGCTCGCGGCGACCGAGCAACGCGACTTTGCCGACGCCCGTATCGTGGACTCCAACGCGATCGTCGAGCCGGCCACGGCGACGGCATCCCTTCTGGTCGAACTGGACAGCGGTCCGGCCTACACCGTAGGGCCGCTGCAGATCGAAGGACTCGGTCGCTACGAGTCCAGCCTGGTCGAGCGCTACAACCCGTTCAAGCCGGGCGATCCGTACGACCGGTCGAAGATGCTCGAATTCCAGCAGGCGCTGCAGGACACGCCGTACTTCGCCAACGCGCTGGCGACGCTGCAGACCTCCCCCGAGCAGCCCGAACTGGTGCCGTTGCGGGTGGTGGTCCGCGAATCGCGCGGCAAGCGGGTCAGTACCGGAGTGGGAGTCGAGACCAATACCGGCGCCCATGTCGAGGTGTCGTACCGGCAGAACATGCTGTTCGGCAAGCCCTGGGTCCTGCAGTCGGGCGTGCGGCTGGACCAGACCGGCGGATTCGCCTACGGCGACATCCTGTTGCCGCCCCGGCGCAACGGCATCCAGGACGGCGTCGGCGCGCTCGTCGAGGATTCCGAGATCGAAGAGCAGCGAGTGCGTCGGTGGGGCCTGGGAGCGGCCCGCACGCGCACGATCGGCCCGCGCGACGGCAACAACACCGCGACGAAGCTGGCGGTGAACTTCGAGCACGAACAACGCCGCACACCGTCCACCGACTGGCAGAGCCTCAATGTCCTGTCCACCACGTACGGCTGGACTCGACGGCGCGTCGACAACATCGTCGAGCCGCGCAGCGGAAACGTGATCCGGCTCGAGGGCACCGTGGGCGCGGGCGGCCCGAGCATGAACCAGACGTTCGTCCGCGGCTACGGACGAGTCCAGCAGTACGTGCCCGTGGGCGCGCGCGACGTCATCACCGTGCGCGCCGATCTCGGCTACGTGCAGGCGGACAGCCCGGACATCGTGCCGTCGAAGTTCCTGTTTCGCACGGGCGGAACGACCACCGTGCGCGGGTACGACTACGAAAGCCTCGGTGTGAAGCAGGGCGTGGCCACGGTCGGGGGCCGTGCGCTCGCGGTCGGATCAGCGGAGTACGTGCACTGGCTCGAAAGTTTCGGCGGCAACTGGGGGCTGGCCGCATTCGTCGACGTCGGCGATGCCGCAGACTCGTTCAGCGCGCTCGACTTCGCGCTCGGGACTGGCCTCGGCGTGCGTTACCGGACGCCGGCCGGGCCGCTCGCGGTGGACGTTGCGTACGGCGCGCGGGAAAACCACGTGCGTGTCCACTTTTCCATCGCCATCGCGTTCTAGCTTGATGGACCGCGCCCCGCCGCCCGCCGCACCATCCGCGCCACCCCCCGGCCCAGACCGGCGGCGGGCACCGTGGCTGAGCTCCATCGCCCTGGTCCTGATGCCCGCGGCAATCCTCGTCGCGCTCCTCTGGGGTGTGGTCGTCTGGCTGAACGGGACGACCGCCGGCCTGCGAACCCTGCTGGTCGCGGCGACGTGGGCGTTGCCGTCGTTGCAGGCCGCCGGCGCGGAGGGCTCGTTGAAGGACGGCTTCACGCTCGAGCGCCTGGACATCGACGAGCCCGGGTGGTCCCTTGCGGCAACGAACGTGCGCGTCAAGGCGGAGCAGATCAGCCTGAACCGCCGGTCCCTCGACCTGGCGCACGTATCGGGCCGCACGCTGACCGTGGCGTGGACGCCGGGCGCGGACACGGTCCGGTCCGGACCTCCCGCGTCCCTCGCGCTGCCGATCGAACTGCGGATCAGGGACGCAAGCTTCGGCGAACTGCGTGTCGGGCCGCGCGGGGCCGACCCGCACGTGCTGCGCGACATCCGGTTGAGCGGACGCGCCGACCACGCGCAGATCCGGATCGACAGCGCCAGCGCGCGCTATGGCGTGACCGAAGCGACCGCCAGCGGCAACCTGGGTGTCGCGCGCCCTTTCCCTCTCTCAGCGCACGTCGAACTGCGCTCGGTCGTGCTCGACAGGCCGCTGCAGTCGGTGGCGGACGCCGCCGGTTCGCTGCTCGACACGAAGATCACGGCGACGAGCGACAACGGGGCGGCTCAGTTGAAAGCCCAGGCCCGCATGACGCCCTTCGAGCCCGTGCCGCTTGCGGCGCTCTCCGTCGAGTTCAGGAATTTCGAGCCGAACCAATGGATCGCGACCCTGCCCGCGATGCGGCTGTCCGGTTCCGCGGACCTGCAGCCGCAGACGGGGGCAAGCGAGTTCACGCTGGTCGGTCCCTTCAAGCTCACCAACGGCGACTCAGGCCCGCTCGATCGCAAGCGCCTGCCGGTGAAGTCGGCGCGAGGCACGCTGCGCTGGTCGCCCAGGGCGCTCGAGCTCGCGGTCACGCGGGTCGAGGGCGCTGGAGGCACGGCGCGCGGCGACGCGGTCATCGCCTCGGACGGCAGCGTGAACGCCTCGGCCACGTTCAATGGCGTCGACGCCGCCGGCGTGCACACGGCCGCAGCCCCGACCCAGGCATCCGGACAGCTCGACTACCGGCTCGAGAAGGGCGAGCAACGGTTCTCTGGCCGCGCGAGCAATGCAAGAGGCCTCCCGCTGGAGGTCGACTTCGTCATTGCGCTGGCGAAGCAGGTGCTCGACATCCAGAAGGCCACGGCCCGCATCGGGGACGGCCGCGCCGATGTCCGCGGCCAGGTCCGTCTCGGCAAACAGGTCGAAGCACAGCTGCGCGGCGAGTTCAGTTCGCTCGACCTGTCCAGGTTCGTTGCGGGCGTCGACACCCGCCTCAATGGCAGGCTGGCGGTCGACGGCACTTTGCAGCCGGTGCGCCGCGGGCGCGCCGAACTGGTCCTGACCGACAGCCGCCTGTTCGGCCGTCCGGTAGAGGGCTCGGTCGATCTGCGGCTCGACGGCGACCTGTTCGACGTCGACACCGCGCTGCGCTCGGGTACGGCCCGCCTCACCGCCAAGGGTGGCCTGGGCGCCGGTCGCGATCTGTCGTTCGACCTTGCCGCTCCGAAGCTGGCTGAACTCGCGCCCGGCTTCGCTGGCAGCGTGGCAGCCAGCGGCACCGTCAGCGGCACGCTGCAGGCGCCCGCGCTCGTCGCGACCGCCTCGGCCTCGGCGCTCGTCCTGCCGAACAGGCAGCGCGTCGACCGGCTCGATGCCAGCGTGCGGGCAGGTGCAGTTCCCGACGCTCCGCTCAACATCGACCTGACGCTGGCCGGGCACCACATGCCCGACCGGCCCGAACTCTCGCTCGCCAGCGCGACGCTGACGGCGACGGGCACGACGGCGTCGCACTCGATCAAGTTGAGCGGCATGACCGGCGCGCAACAGCCGCTGGCGCTGCTCGCCCAGGGCGGCTGGCGCGACGACGCATGGCGCGGTTCGCTGGTCTCCGCCTCGACCGGCAAGCCTCTCGACCTTGTGCTCGACGCCGCCACGCCTGTGCTGATCTCGCGGGAGCGCATCGAATTCGGACCCACCGCGTTCGTCGCGCGCGACACGCGCTTCAGCGAGGTCGAGTTCACGCGCACCGACGGGCGCTGGAGAATGGTCGGAGTCTTTTCCAACCTTCAGCCGCAGGCGCTCGATCCGCGCGCCCGTGCGCCGCGACGCGCGGTGCGCACGACCGCCGCGACGCCGCAGCCCCTGACGCTTGCGGGCCGCTGGAGCCTCGAACTGGCCGACGCCCTGAACGGCATCCTGGTCATCGAGCGCACCGCCGGCGACCTGTACGGAGGCGTCGACGCCGTGCATCCCATCGGCATCAGCGACGTCGGCGCGGCCCTGAACATCGTGGACAACCGCATCAACGGCACCGCGTACCTGCGTGGAAGAGAACTCGGCAAGGTCGACGCCGTGATCGACGCCTACGTCGATCCGGAGACGATGCGGCTCGCCCAGCAGCGACGCTTCAACATCAGAATTGACGCCACTCTCCCGAACCTCGGATGGACAGGCCCACTGATCAGCGATGCGGTGCAGATCCAGGGAGCCGCGTCGGTGCAGGCGGTCGTCGGCGGCACGCCGGCCGATCCGACCGCGGACGGCACGGTACGCGGACGCGACCTGCGGCTGGTGTGGATCGAGCACGGGCTGCGGCTCGAGAACGGGACGCTCGACGCGGCCCTTGAAGACGGCGTCCTCGTCGTCAATGACATGACGTTCACGGGCGAGACCCGCGTCAGGCCCGACGAACGCCGCGCCATCGGGACACTCGACCTCGACAAGCCCGGCTCGCTGCGCATCGAGGGCCGGATCGCCCTGCAGACGCTGACCGGCAGTATCGGGGTGCGCGTCGACAAGCTGCCGATCCTGCAGCGGCGCGACCGCTGGATGGTGGTGAGCGGCGATGGCGGCATCACGCTGACGCCGACGCGCGCCGAGTTGTATGCAAAACCCGTCGTCGACGGCGCCTACGTCGATTTCTCGTCGCTGCGCGGCCCGCGTTCGCTGCCGAACGACGTCGTCGTGGTACGCACCGAGCAGAAGACGGCGAAGCCGGCGGCCCCGCCGCTTGACGTGATGGTCGACGTGGAGGCGCGGCTGGGCCAGCGCTTCTTCATCCGCGGCGCGGGTCTCGAGGCGCGGCTCGCCGGCGGGGTGTCGGTGACCGGCCGGCCGGCGCAGCTACGGGCCGTCGGCGCGGTGCGCATCGTCGATGGCGTCTACAACGGCTACGGGCAGCGGCTGCAGATCCAGCGCGGCGTCGTGACCTTTTCCGGCCCCCTCGAAAATCCAGCGCTCAACGTGCTGGCCGTGCGCACCGGCCTGCCGGTCGAAGTCGGCGTGCAGATCAGCGGCACTGCGCTCGCGCCGTCGATCCGGCTGCATTCGGATACCGCGATGCCCGACGTGGAAAAACTGAACTGGCTGGTGCTCGGGCGCCCGCCGGGCGGCAGCGACGGCCAGGATCGTGCGCTCATGGCAGCGGCCGCCGGCGCGCTCTTCAGCGGCCAGTCCGACGGCGCCGCCGCCAACGTCTTTCGTTCGCTCGGCATCGACGAATTCGGCTTCAGATCGGGCCAGTCCGAGACGTCCATCCTGCCGCGGGAGACCATCGCCGGAACGCTGCGCTCGGCCAGCTCCGGCACCGCGGCCGGGGATTTCGTCGCGCTCGGCAAGCGCATCAACGAGGACCTGTACCTGACCTTCGAGCAGGGATTGTCGAGCGCGGCGTACTTCGTCGCGCTGAATTACCAGCTCACGCGCCGGCTGTCGGTGATCGCGCGGGCAGGCAGCACGACGGCGCTCGACCTGGTGTACACGCTGTCGTTCGATTGATTCGCGGAGGGCGCGTCCGCATCGGGTGCTTGCCGCCGATCCCGGGCGCGGCGTCCCTGCCCGCCGCCACAGCCCGGAGTTGGCTCCGGACATCAACGGAAGCGCACGCTCGCCTTTCCGCTTCGCGTCGAACCGGTCATTGTCACGCAGCAGTTTGTTGGCTAGGGTTCGTGTCGCCCAGCAGCACCGCACATTCTTCAGGGACACCATCCGTGGCTTCCTCGAGGAAGGTGCGAAGCGAGCCTGCCCGAGCTTCGTGCAGTCCCGCGCCCCAAGGTCGAGGCCATGGACATCGCCGCATATCTGCGCCGGATCGGCTATGAAGGCCCGCGTACGCCAACGCCCGCGGTCCTGGCGGCCATCGCCCGGCATCATGCGATGGCCATCACCTTCGAGAATGTGTCGGTGCTTGTCGACGGGCCGCCCGAACTCGAACTCGACGCGCTCGAAGCAAAGCTCGTTCACGCCGGACGCGGCGGCTACTGCTACGAACAGAACTCCCTCCTCCGGGCTGCGCTCGATGAACTGGGGTTCCAGGTAAGAGGGCTGTCGGCGCGCGTGCGGTACGGCGTACCGAACGACGTGATGACGCCACGCAGCCACATGGTCCTGTGCGTCGACCTTCCCGGCGGACAGGCGCTCGTGGATGCCGGCTTCGGCGGCCTGACCCTCACTGCCCCCGTCATGATGCGATGGGACGAGGTGCAGAAGACGTCCCATGAAAACGTGCGCCTCGTTGCTGACGACGAGGATCGCGTGCTGCAGGCCGAACTCGGCGGCGAGTGGGTCGACGTCTACCGCTTCGACTTCTCGCGGCACCTGCCGCCGGACTACGTGCAGCAGAACTGGCACACCGCCACCCGGCCGAATGGCCTGTTCTCCAACAACCTGATCGCGGCGGTGCCAGTACCGGGCGGGCGTTACGCGCTCTTCAATCGCACGCTGACGTGGAGATCGCTGGCGGGCGAGAAGGAGCGCCGCCAGATCGAAAGCGAGGCCGCGCTGCGGTCGACGCTGAGAGAGGTCTTTTCGATCAATGTGCCGGACCGCGAACTCGCGAAAGCCTGGGAGGTTTCCGGCAGGGCGGCCCCGCTGCATCCCGGCTTCTCTTGACGCAGGGAGCAGGCGTCGACGACCCGACGCCTTTGAAACGGAGGTGCGGGACGGGATTCGACCGGAAGTTCCCGCCTTGTTCGATCGCGTACGCGATCGCGAGCGTCCAGTTCTATCTGCACGAGGTCGCAACGCTCGTCATGTGCTCGAGCCTCCTGCTCATGTACGGAGGCAGCGTGCCGGGGTCGACGCGCGGACCGGTACTCGGCGCGTCCTCCGTCGGCGTGCCGGCGGGCGCGGTCCTGATCGCGTACATGATCCTGAGAGCGCCGGGCAGCCACGCCTGAGTTCCGCCGGCGCCCGAACGCCCTGACAGGCCGCGCGCCCGGCGCATGTTCCGGGCGGTCGCAGCAACTCGCTTTCTCGACGGCGGTCCCGGAGTCGGCGGACGGCAGTGCGCGGCAGGGCGCTACTTCTTGAGCTTGGCGATGCCGAGCATGCTCATCACCTGCTTCTCGTAGTAAGGCTCGGAAGTCCCCTTCTTCATCTTCCGGATGAAGTACTTCTCGAAGGCGATCTTGGCGAGGTGCACCCACTTGCCCTGCGAGAACCAGTTGACGTTGCGCGGCGGGATCTGCGGCAGGGCGACGAACGCGATCCCGGTGTCGCCCATGTCGGCCAGGCACACGGCGTTCCACGTCGCCCTTTCGTCCGCCGGCTTGCCGTCGAGCTCGGCCCGGATGTTGTGGGCGGTGGCGGTCACCATCGACTCGATCATGAAGCCCGTCTTCGGTGCGCCGGTGGGCACCGGCGTGGCCTCGACTGGAGGAATGGCCACGCACACGCCGGCCGCATAGATGTTCTGGAACTTCGGATTGCGCTGGTGCGCGTCGATGAGGATGAAGCCGCGCGGGTTGGTGAGGCCCTCGATGCCGAACACGGCGTCAACGCCCTTGAACGCGGGCAGCATCATCGAGTACTTGAACGGCAGCGCGTGCTCGCGCTTCGGCTTGCCTTCCTCGTCGTGCTCGGTCACGTGCATCGTCCCGGCCTCGACCTTGGTCACCTTGGCGTTGCAGATCCACTTGACGTGCTTGTCGCGCAGCGCCGACTCGAGCATGGTCTTCGAGTCCCCGACGCCGCCAAGCCCCAGATGACCGATGTAGGGTTCCGAGGTCACGAAGGTCATCGGCACCCGATCGCGGATCTTGCGACGCCGCAGGTCCGTTTCCATGATGAAGGCGAACTCGTAGGCAGGGCCGAAGCACGAGGCGCCCTGGACCGCTCCGACCACGATCGGACCCGGTGCCTCGACGAACGCGTCCCACGCGCTGGCGGCCCGTTCCGCGTGATCGACATGGCAGACCGACTGCGTGTGGCCCTCGGGACCAAGCCCCTCGATCTCGTCGAACGCGAGCTTGGGTCCGGTGGCGATGATGAGATAGTCGTAATCGAGCAGCGTGCCGTCGCCCAGCTCGAGCTGATTGCGGTCGGGATGGACGCGCTTGACCCCTGCCCCGTTGTACGCGATGCCCTTCTTCGCAAGATACGGGGCGGCTGCGAACTCGATTTCCGCGCGCTTGCGCCACCGGACCGCGACCCAGGGATTGGACGGGACGAAATGGAAGTTCGGGCCGTTGTTCACGACCGTGAGCTTGTCGCCGGGCCTGAGCTGCTCCTGCATTTCGTAGGCCATCGGCATGCCGCCGAGCCCGGCACCCATGATGACGATGTGAGTCATGTCAACGCCTCCCGTTCAGCCTTTCCGCAACAAGATAGTCGGTCGGCATGGTCGAGCTGCCGTGACCTTGGTCAATCCGGGTGCAGTGTGCACACCTCGGCGGCGGTGGTCGAGCCTGGACATCCCTCTGGCTCCCGCCACCCGTCGCCCGGGCCGCAACCGGACCTCACGTCCGGGGGCGGCGCCACGTCCCGCGCGGCGAGACCAGGCGAGTCGCCGCGATAATCCGTCCATGGACTGGGACGTCTTCTGCCGCGTTGTCGACAACTACGGGGACATCGGCGTGTGCTGGCGTCTGTCGGCGGACCTCGCGGCGCGCGGCGACCGCGTGCGGCTGTGGACCGATGATGCGGGTCCGCTGGCATGGATGGCCCCCCACGGAGCGCCTGGGGTCGAGATCCGCGCATGGCCGGCGGACGATGACGCGAGCACCGCGCCCGGCGCCGCCGTGATCGAGGCGTTCGGCTGCCGATTGCCAACGGGCTTCGTGCAGCGGATGTCAGTGCGCGAACCGCCGCCGGTCTGGATCAACCTCGAATACCTGAGCGCCGAGGACTATGTCGATCGCAATCACGGCCTGCGCTCGCCGCAACTGAGCGGACCCGGGCAGGGCCTGGACAAGTGGTTCTTCTACCCCGGGTTCACCGAACGCAGCGGCGGCCTGCTGCACGAGCCGGACCTAGAGAAGCGGCTCGCTGCATTCAACGCCGCACAGTGGCTGCAGGCGCAGGGCATCGAGCGCGCGGCCAGCGAGCGTTGCGTGAGCGTGTTCTGCTACGCCAACCCGGCGCTGCCGGCCCTGCTCGATGCGTTGTCCGCCGCCCCGACCCTGCTGCTCGTCACTCCCGGGCTTGCCGCACGCCAGGTGCGCGACCAGCTCGGATCCGCGGGCCGCCGCGGGCCCCTGCGCGCGCACTACCTGCCGGCGCTGCCGCAGACCGCGTACGACCACCTGCTGTGGTCGTGCGACCTGAACCTGGTGCGGGGCGAAGATTCGTTCGTGCGCGCGCAGTGGGCCGGCAAGCCGTTCCTGTGGCAGATCTACCCGCAAGACGACCGTGCGCACGAAGCGAAGCTGGCGGCGTTCAACCGGCGCTTCCTCGCCGACACGGCGGCCGACCTGGCGGCCGCCGTCGAACGCGCCGCAATGGAATGGAACGGGTTCGGGGGCCGGAACCCGCCGCCCGCCGGGCGGGCGGGGTTCGCCCTGCCGGCGCCGGCCCTCTGGCCGCCCTGGCGGTCCCATTGCGACGCCTGGCGGGCCCGCCTGCTGGCCCGACCCGACCTGGCGACCGCCCTGCGCGCATTTGTCCTGGAACGACGGTAAAATAGCCGGCTTTGCGCAGCCTGGCCTGGCTATTCGGCTGTGCCCCCTATCCGCGCCGCGTCGACAGGTCACTGCGCGCGCGCATCCGTCCGCCACGAGGCGCTGTACGGACGAACGCAAGAGAATCAGTCATGAAAATCGCCCAGGAAATTCGCGCCGGCAACGTGATCATGCATGGCAAGGACCCGATGGTCGTGCTGCGCGCCGAGTACAGCCGCGGCGGCCGCAACTCGGCCACCGTACGCATGAAACTGAAGAGCCTGCTCAGCAACTCCGGCACCGAAGTCGTGTTCAAGGCCGACGACAAGATGGAGCAGGTGATCCTCGACAAGAAGGACTGCACCTACTCGTACTTCGCCGATCCGATGTACGCCTTCATGGATGCCGACTACAACCAGTTCGAGGTCGAGGCCGAGAACATGGGTGACGCGCTCAACTATCTCGAAGACAACATGCCGGTATCGGTGGTCTTCTACGAGGGGCGCGCCATCTCCGTCGAGCTGCCCACCACGGTGGTGCGCGAAGTCGTGCAGACCGAGCCCGCCGTCAAGGGGGACACCTCGGGCAAGGTGATGAAGAGCGCGAAGCTCGCCACCGGCTTCGAGATCATGGTGCCCCTGTTCGTGCAGACCGGCGACAAGATCGAGGTCGACACCCGCGAACACGTGTACCGGAAGCGGGTCTGATCCGGCTCTGACCCGACTGGGGCAGGACGCGGAAAGGGGCGCCCGTGGGCGCCCCTTCTCTTTCGGCCGCGCGATCTAGGCGCGGCCGTCGACCGTCGCAGAACCGGCGCCGGTCAGGATGATCGACATGCGCACTTCCTTGACGCGCTGCTCGCCCAGTTCGAACTCCTGCTCCGAGTCCGCCTCGACGTGGAAGCCGCCGGAGCGGTAGAACCGGATGGCTCGCGCGTTCCCGCTCATGACCCACAGACTTGCCGTGGCGAAGCCGGAGGCCGCCATCCGGTCCAGGGCCTCCTGCAGCAGGGCCCTTCCCACGCCGAGCGACCACGAAGCGGGGGCGACGTAGAGCGCCCAGACCTCGCCCTGCGCGCGGGTCGCATCGGCATCGCGGCAGGCGCCGTAGGCAATCCAGCCGAGCATCGACGGCCCGTCCCTGGCGACGAGCAACCGGGGCGACCCGGAGGCGACTGCCTCCCTCCACATCCGCTCACGCCGCTCGACGGAAAGGGAGGCAAGGTAGCCAGGGTCGACGATCTGCCGGTAGGCCGTGCGCCAGGCGTCGACGTGGATCTGCGCCACGCCCCGGCAGTCGGACAGCTCCGCCTCCCTGATGAGGACGGGGGTCGTCATCTGCGTCGGACGATCCCGGACCCGGACGCCGGCCCTTCGTCAGCGCGTCGCGCGCGCGGGGTCCGTCTGGCGCTTGTAGTCGTCATACGACGTGGCCGTGCTCTCCAGGCAGCGCTTCCTGTCCTGCAGATCGACCAGCCGGTTGCACTCGTTGCGCTGCCAGCCCTGGGCGCTGTCGTAGAGCTGCCGCGACGTGCAGGCCGCAAGAAGACAGCAAGCGACGAGGATCACGCGAGCCGGCGCATTGCCCATGGGTGGCTCCCTGGAGGTCGAGTGAAACGCGCGGCGGACCCGGACCCGCGACATCGGATGCCGACTCGCCGCGTCTGCCCGAAGCACCTCATAGAATAGCGGCCATGCCTCGTATCGATCAGGATCGCCTGCTCTCCGACCTGCGTGAACTGCGCGCCATCGGCGCCCAGGGCCGCGGCGTCGTGCGGCCGGCCTTCAGCGCCGCCGACATGGACGCGCGGCGCTGGCTCAAGCGCCGCTACGAGGAAGCCGGTCTCGAGGCGACGATCGACGGCGTCGGCAACGTGCTCGGGCGTTCGCGCCGCGCTGGCAAGGCGCTCCTCATCGGTTCGCACTCGGACACCCAGCCGACCGGCGGCTGGCTCGACGGTGCGCTGGGCGTGATCTATGCGCTCGAGGTCGTGCGCTCGCTCGCCGCGGACGGGGCAACGCGCGCGCTGCCGGTGGACGCGGTTTCGTTCCAGGACGAAGAGTCGCGCTTCATCGGATGCCTTGGCAGCCGCTCGCTGACCGGGACGCTCGCACCCGAGGTCGAGCTGGACGCCAGGGACAGCCGCGGCGTGGCCCTGGCCGATGCGCTTCGCGCCGCGGGGCTCGCCGACGTGCCGCGTCTCCGGCTCGCGCGCGAACGCTATGCCGGATTCATCGAGGCGCACATCGAGCAGGGACCGCAGCTGGAGGACACCGGTCGCCGGATCGGCGTCGTGACCGGCATCGTCGGGCTGCGGGGGATCCGCTTCGTCTTCCGCGGGCAGCAGAACCACGCCGGTACGACCATGATGGCGCGTCGGCGCGATGCGGCCGCTGCGCTCTACGAACTGGCGCACCGGATCAACCTGGAATTTCCCGGCGTGGCCGGCGAACGCAGCGTGTGGACCATGGGCCGCGCGCGCATCGAGCCGAACGCGGCGTCGATCGTGCCCGGATACGCGGAACTCGACCTGCAGTTCCGCGATGCCGCCGAGGGTCCGATGGATGCCTTCGAGGCGCTCGCCGCCCGGCTCGTCGCCGACATGAATGCGCGCGGCGGCGTCACCGTCGAAGCCGTTCCTGCGCGCGCGCCGATCCTGCCCACGCGGATGGATCCGGTGCTGCGCGCTCACGTGGAAGCCGCGGCGCAACGCCACGCGCCGGGGCAATGGCAGTGCATGCCGAGCGGCGCGTTTCACGATGCCGGGATCGTCTCCGCATTCATGCCGTCGGCCATGCTGTTCATCCCGTCGATCGGCGGCATCAGCCACGACTTCGCGGAGGACAGCCGCGACGAGGACATCGTGCTTGGCTGCCAGGTGCTGGCGGACGCGGCCGCATCGATCCTCGCCGAGGCGAACGGCGAGCGATAGCGCGGCGCCCTCGGCAGGCCGGCTACTCTACGCCTCATGCAGGCTTACCTTTCCCTGCTCGCGGGCATCGTCTGCGCCGGCTTCGGCGGCGAGCTGTTCGTGCGCGGCGCGGTCGGCATCGCCCGCTGGCTGCGGATCTCGCCGGGCATCGTCGCGGTCACGGTCGCGGCCTTCGCCACGTCCAGCCCGGAGCTGTCCGTGTCCGTCAGCGCCGCGCTCGCCGGTGCGCCCCAGATCGGCATGGGCGATGCCCTCGGCAGCAACGTCGTCAACGTGTCATTGATCCTGGCATCCGCGTTGATCATCTCGGGCATCCGGTGCCCGCGCGACAGCGTCCGACGGGACTTCCCGGTGGCACTCGCGGTCCCGCTGCTGACGTGCGTGATCGTCGCCGACGGCGTCGTGTCCAGCCTTGAGGGCGTCGTGATGTTCACCGGGTTCGTCGCCTGGCTGGCGGCGGCAGTCACCGAAGCCGCGCGTCAGCGCCGGCGGACACCCGCGGACGGTACTCCCGCGTCACACGCCCGCACGGCCCTCGCCGCGGTCGCGGGCCTTGCGCTGCTGACGATGGCCGGTTCGCTGGTCGTCGGCGGCGCGCGCGGCATTGCGCTGTCCTACGGACTGGACGAGTTCGTCATCGGAGCCACCATCGTCGCGGTCGGTACGTCCGTCCCGGAGATTGCCACCACGGTCGTGGCGAAACTGCGCGGCCACGACGAGGTCGGCCTCGGCACCATCCTCGGCAGCAACGTCTTCAACGGGCTGTTCATCGTTCCGATCGCGGCGATGATCCACCCGATCCACTTCCATCCGCGCGATGCGTTCGTCGCCCTCGCGTTCGGTGCCGTCGCGGTTGCACTCACGCTCCCGCTGAAGGACGGCCGCATCGGGCGCGTGCGGGGCGTGCTGCTCCTGCTGCTCTACAGCGTCTACCTGGCGTCGGTCCTGCGCTACATCGCGTTCTAGGCCGGCGCGCGCCGGACGCGGAACGCCGCAGCGTACAGCGCCGGAAGGAACAGCAGCGTCAGCGCCGTGGCCACGACCAGGCCGCCCATGATCGCCACCGCCATCGGCCCCCAGAACACGCTGCGGGACAGCGGAATCATCGCGAGCACCGCCGCCGCCGCCGTCAGCATGATCGGCCGGAAGCGGCGCACCGCCGCCTCGACGATCGCGTCCCAGGTCGGCACACCCGCCGCGCGGTCGCGCTCGATCTGGTCCACCAGGATCACCGAATTGCGGATGATCATGCCGAGCAGGGCCAGCACGCCGAGCTGCGCGACGAACCCGAAGGGCGCGCGGAACACCAGCAGCGTCGCGGCCGCGCCGATGAATCCAAGCGGCCCGGTCAGGAACACCAGCAGCGAGCGCGAGAAGGAGTGCAGCTGCAGCATCAGCAGCGTGAACACGATGAACAGCATCAGCGGCACGTTCACCGCGATCGACATGCCCGCCTTGGCCGACTCCTCGGCCGCACCCGCGACCTCGATGCTGTAGCCGGGCGGCAGGCCGGCGCGCAACGCAGCGAGCCGCGGGTCGATCTGGGCCGTCACCGTCGGTCCCTGCACGCCATCCTTCACCTCGCTCTGAACGGTGACCGTGAAGTTGCGGTTCTCGCGCCACACCACGCCGGGTTCCCAGCCGAGTTCGACCTTCACCAGTTGCGACAAGGGAACGGACCGACCGGAGGCGGTCGGGATGTTGGCGTCGGCAAGACGCGACATGACCGCGCGCTCCTCCCAGGGCTGGCGCAGCACGATGTCGATCAGCTGGTTGCCCTCGCGGAACTGCGCCACCGTGGTGCCCGACAGGATCGTCTGAGCCGCTCGCGCCAGCGCCTGGCTCGACACGCCCAGCGCACGCGCCTTGTCCTGGTCGAGGGTGAGCTTCAGCGACTTCACCTGCTCGTTCCAGTTGTCGTTGACGCCGACCGTGTTCGGGTTCGCTCGCACGACTTCCTTCACGCGGTCCGCGATCGATCGCACCGTGGCGACGTCAGTGCCCTGCACCCTGAACTGCACCGGATAGGGGACAGGAGGCCCGTTCGGAAGCAGCTTCACCCGCCCGCGCAGGTTCGGAAAGTCGTTGCGGAACAGTTCGAGCGCGCGAGTCCGCAGCGCATCGCGCTCGGCCAGCGAACGTGGCGTGACGATGATCTCGGCGAGGTTCGTGTTGTTGAACTGCTGGTCCTGCGGCAGGTAGAAGCGCGGCGCGCCGGTGCCGACGTAGCTGACCCAGTGATCGACCTCGGGCTGCGCCGACAGCCAGTTCTCGAACTTCTTAGTCTCCGTCTCGGTGGCCTCGATGCTCGATCCCTCGGGCAGCCACAGGTTCACCACGAGCTCGAGCCGGATCGAATCGGGGAAGAACTGCTGTTCGACGAACCGGAACCCGGCGATGCCGAGCGCAAGGCTGGCCACCGTGATCGCGATGACCGTCTTGCGCCATTCGACGCACCAGTCGACCAGGCGCCGGAAACGCCTGTAGAACGGGCCGCTGAACAGGTCCTGATGCGCGCCGCCGGCCGGCCGCGCCGGCACCTTGAGCAGCCAGACGCCCAGCAGCGGCACCAGCAGCACGGCGACGAACCACGAAATCACCAGCGCGAGCGCGGTGACGCCGAAAATGGAGAACGTGTATTCGCCCGCCGCCGACTTGGCGAGCGCGATCGGCAGGAAGCCGGCCGCGGTGATCAAGGTCCCGGTGAGCATCGGAAACGCGGTCGATTCGTACATGAAGGTGGCGGCCGCAACGCGGTCATGGCCCTCCTCCATCTTCCGCACCATCATTTCGACCGCGATGATCGCGTCGTCCACCAGGAGGCCGAGCGCGATGATGAGCGCCCCGAGAGAAATCTTGTGCAGGTTGATGCCGAGCGCCCACATCCCGAGGAACGTGATCGCCAGCACCAGCGGAATCGTCAGCAGCACGACCAGGCCGGGACCCATGTCGATCCGCAGCGGACGCGTGTGCAGCCCGAGGCTGACGAACGACACGGCGAGCACGATGACGAGCGCCTCGGCCAGGACCTTCAGGAACTCGTTGACGGA